>OGII01002564.1_pt1 | contig 10438 bp, 10 predicted proteins | sample 1571701 | NCBI WGS metagenome assembly OGII01 (sample SAMEA2581950, study PRJEB24529) | metagenome | biome: Human gut stool | place: China | collected 2011
GGAACGAAGGCTATTACAGCCAGGCTCCCTGGAGAGGAAAATGGGCATCTGACGGAGGTGCGCTGATGAATCAGTGTATCCATGGTATCGACCTTCTTCGCTGGATGTTCGGAGATGAGGTAGATGAAGTCTATGGTGTGACCAGACAGCAGTTCCATCATTATCTGGAGGCCGGGGAGATCGGAATGAAAAACGAAAAATTGAAAAACGGTGCTATCGGAACCATCGAGGGAACTACCAATGTATATCCGAAGAATCTGGAAGAGACTCTGTATATGTTCGGTGAGCACGGAACTGTGAAGCTGGGTGGTACCTCCACCAATAACATAGATGTGTGGGCATTCGAGGATGAGCAGGCAGAGGACGCCAAGAATCAGAACCTGCAGGAAGCTACCAGCAATGTATATGGAAATGGACATACCAGTCTGTATGCAGATGTGATCGATGCCATTGAGCATGACAGACAGCCGTATGTTGATGCGGTGGCAGGACGTAATGCGCTGGAGATGGTGCTTGCCATCTACAAGAGCCAGAAGGATGGAGTACCGGTAAAACTTCCGCTGAAACATTTCAAGAGTACGGATATGGCAGGAGAATTCGATGTTTAAGATCGGCGAGATAAAGATGAGCGAGCTTGCGGGGACAGCATTCCCGGAGCTTGCAGGAAGAGAAGGACTGCTGTACGGCGTGTCCGATCCGGAAGCACCGGAGAGCAACAGCATGATCTACGTGAGGACAGAGGTTGCAGACAGCTATATGAAAGTGCGTGACAGCATCTTTGTGACAAAAGAAGAAGTAGAGCTGCCAGGGCTTCACGAGTCCTGTGTTCAGCTGAAGGCATCCATGCAGAAGAGTCTGTACGGTGTATTGCTGGAAACCTATAAAAAGCTGCTCCCGAAAGCAGAGCTGGTACAGAAGAATGGAAGCTATATCAGTTCTGATGTGAAGATCGGAACGGACGTGGAGATTGCACCTTTCTGTGTGATCGGAGCTGACGTACAGATCGGTGATCATTGCAAGATCGGAGCTGGAACCATTATCAAGGATCATGTACGGATCGGATCTCATGTGGAGATTCAGGAGAAATGTCTGATCGGCGTAGATGATATGGATGTATATCGTCTGGAAGACGGCGTATGCCGAGATCTGCCTCATCTGGCAGGAACCGTCATTGAAGATGGCTGCCTGCTGCTGGCTGGATCCATTCTGGCAGCTGGCGATTCCAGAACTACAGTTCTTGGAAAAAGCTCCGTGATCGGTATGCTGGGAGATGTGGGACACAATTGTGTGATCAAGGAGTTCAGTTCCGTTGGAGGAAAATCAAGTATTTCCGGTCATTGTGACCTGGGAGAACATGTATATATTGCGCCTATGGCAGTGACCACCAACCGGATCAGCGTGGGAGATCATGCCTATCTGGGAATCGGAGCCGTGGCGATCAAGGATGTGCCAGAAGGGGAAAAGCAGTTTGGCAACCCGGCACGGAAAGTACTGGAGTTAAAGAAGAAATAAGGAGACATTCATGGTTCAGAACATTTTAGATTATCTGGAAGCCACAGCGGCGGACTGTCCTGACAAACCGGCTTTTGAAGATCTGGAACACAGCTATACCTTTGCACAGGTGCTTGGAAATGCAAAAAGGATCGGAAGTGCATTGATTCATGTGCTGCCGCAGAATGCACCGGTTCCGGTGCTGATGGAGAAGGAAGCCTGGACCCTGAATGTATTTATGGGAGCAGTCTGTGCAGGCTGCTTTTATACGTTGGTCGAGCCGGAGCAGCCGGACGAGCGGATCCGCACGATCCTGGATACGCTGGAGGCAGAGGTTATTGTTACCAGCGGAAAGCTGTCAGAGAGAGTTGCTGCCCTTGGATTCACTGGTAAAGTGTTGTTGGCAGAAGAACTGGCAGAGACGGCCATTGATGAAGAGGCACTTGCCAGCCGTCGAAAGATGGCCTGTGATATAGATCCACTCTATGCGATCTTCACCTCCGGTTCCACAGGAGTGCCAAAAGGTGTGGTGGTATCCCACCGTTCCGTTATCGATTTTACGGAGCATTTCACAAGGATCTTTGGATTTTCCAGAGAGGATGTGATCGGCAATCAGGCTCCCTTTGATTTTGATGTATCGGTGAAGGATATTTATCCATGTCTGAAGATGGGAGCGACTCTGGAAGTGATTCCGAAGAAATACTTCAGTGTTCCGAAGAAGCTTCTGGATTTTCTGGATGACAGAAAGGTGACAAGCCTGACCTGGGCTGTATCTGCACTCTGCATCATCTCCATGTTGAAGGGCTTTCGGTATAAGGTACCGACCACTCTTCGCAGAGTCATGTTCAGTGGTGAGGTGATGCCGGTGAAGCAGCTTAACTACTGGCGGGAGTATCTGCCGGATGTACTGTATGTGAATCTCTATGGACCGACCGAGATCACCTGCAACTGTAACTATTATATTGTGGATCGGGAGTTCACGGAAGATCAGACACTTCCCATCGGAGTGCCATTTCCGAATGAGCGGGTCTTCTTATTAGATGAGGAAGATCATCTGGTGACAGAGCCAGGTGCACTGGGCGAGATCTGTGTCTCTGGTACAGCTCTGGCATTGGGCTATTATCGAAACTCAGAGAAGACGTCGGAAGCGTTTGTACAGAATCCGTTGAATCATCGGTATCTGGAACCCATTTACCGCACCGGAGATCTGGGACGGTATGAGAACGGGGAACTTTATTATGGGACCCGGAAGGATTTTCAGATCAAGCATATGGGACATCGGATCGAGCTGGGAGAGATCGAGACTGCGTTCCAGGCACTGGATGGAATCAGCCGTGTGTGCTGTATCTACGATGAACCGAACACGAAGATCATCGGATTCTACGTGGGCGAACTGGAGACAAAGGAGATCATCGAAAGGTTGACAGAGCGGCTTCCCCGGTTTATGATTCCTAATGTATTCCGTCAGGTGGATGAGATGCCGCTGACCAAGAACGGCAAGATCGACCGGAAGTGTCTGATGGAGGAGTATCGGGAATCCATGCAGAACCGTGTAAAGAGTTAGAGCAGGAGGTAGCGTCTGTGACAGAAGAAAAACTGGAAGGACTGGCGGTTCAGCTGGGAACGCCGTCTTTTGTGTTTGATACTGATATATTGAAAAAGAGAGCCGGATGGATCAAAGAGATGATTCATCCGGCGAAGCTGTGCTTTGCCATCAAAGCCAATCCGTTTCTGGTGGAAGCACTGGAACCCCAGGCGGATCGATATGAAGTGTGTTCTCCGGGAGAGTTTCACATCTGTGTGGAGAGAAAGCTTCCCATGGAGAAGATTGTTCTTTCCGGCGTGAACAAGGAGTATGAGGATGTACACTATGCCATGGAGCATGGGGTGACCCATTATACAGCAGAATCCAGAAGCCAGCTGGAGCTGGTGAGCCGCTGTGCGGACGAACTGGATTGTCAGGTGGAAATGCTGCTTCGTGTGACCAGCGGCAATCAGTTTGGTATGAGCGAGGCAGATGTGACAGAGTGTATCCGCGACAGAGAGAAGTTCCCTCATGTGACTATGGTCGGGCTGCAGTATTTTACCGGAACCCAGAAAAAAATCATGAAAAAGATTGCCGGGGAAGTAGAGTACATTGAAGATTTCGCCAGAAGACTGGAGGAAGAAGAACAGTTTGTGACTAAGGTGCTGGAATTTGGTCCAGGTCTTGGTGTGCCTTATTTTACCAAGGATGATTTTGACGAGGATGAGCGTCTGCTGACAGAATTTATGGAGCTGTTCCAGGAGCCAAGACCTTATGATATCGTATTTGAGATGGGACGGTTTCTGACCGCATCCTGTGGATATTATATGACGAAGATCGTGGATCAGAAGAAAAATGATGCGGTCAACGTATGCATCGTAGATGGAGGCATCAATCATGTAAATTATTATGGTCAGAATATGGCTATGAAGACGCCGATCCTGTCTTATTTTCCGCAGCATTCACTGGAAGAGAAGGACGAGGAGGAGTGGACCGTCTATGGTTCCCTGTGTACGGTGTCTGATATTCTGCGGAAAAAACTGCCGCTCACCGATGCAAGAGTGGGAGATTATCTGGTGTTCCACAATATCGGTGCCTATTCGGTGACGGAAGGAATCTATCTGTTCTTAAGCAGAAAGATGCCGAAGATCTATCTATACAATGAAGATGAGGGTGCAGTGAAGCTCCGTGATGGACTGGAGACATGGATGTTGAATACTTGTAGATAGGGAAGATACAAAGTAGATACAGATGTTATACAAACTTATACAGCGCGGTCAGTGGACAGCGCGGAAATGGAGAAAAGAAGTACCATGGAAGAATTAATGGAAGTATTATCAGCTCTGAAACCGGAGATCGATTTTACAAAGGAGACAGAACTGATCGATGAAGGCCTTCTGGAATCCTTTGATGTGATCACACTGATCGCAGAGCTGGAGGATCAATTTGGTGTGGAGATCCCGGCAGAGGAGATTGTACCGGAGAACTTTAACTCCGCAGAGGGTATCTGGAGATTACTGGAGAGAATGAAGGAGGAAGCATAAGATGCAGTTTCGTGATTTAAAGAGTCAGTATCGGGCACTGAAGCCGCAGATGGACGAGGCCATTCAGGCAGTGCTGGATTCTTCTGACTATATTGCAGGAGATCAGGTGGAGGAGCTGGAGAAAGAGCTGGCAGAATACGTAGGTGTGAAGAATTGTGTTTCCTGTGGAAATGGAACGGATGCGCTGGTCCTGGCATTGAAAGCATGGGGAATCGGAGCAGGGGATGCGGTATTTGTACCGGATCATACATTTTTCTCTTCCGCAGAGTCTGTGGCATTTGTGGGAGCAACTCCGGTGTTCGCAGATGTGCATGAGGATACCTTCAACGTCGATGTGGAGAGCATGGAGCGTTGCATTCAGGCAGTGATCAAAGAAGGAAAATTAAAGCCGAAGGCCATGGTAGTCGTAGACCTGTTCGGACTTCCGGCTGACTATGATAAGGTACTGGCACTGGCAGAGAAATATGGTCTCTATGTGCTGGAAGACTGTGCACAGGGATTTGGAAGCACCTATCATGGAAAGAAAGCCGGTACATTCGGACATATTGCAACCCCCTCCTTCTTCCCGGCGAAGCCGCTGGGCTGCTATGGAGATGGCGGTGCCATCTTCACTGACAATGATGAATGGGCAGCACTGCTTCGTTCTATGAGAGTACATGGTAAGGGAAGCAGCAAATATGATAATGTCCGTCTGGGTATGAACTCCCGTCTGGATACCATTCAGGCAGCAGTTCTGCAGGTGAAATTAAAAGCATTCAAAGAGTATGAGCTGACAGATGTGAACCGTGTGGCAGCCAGATATACAGAAGCTCTGGCAGACTGTGTGAAAGTTCCGCAGATCCCGGATGGCTATACTTCCAGCTGGGCATCTTACAACATTCTTTTCAAAGATGAGGCACAGAGAGATGAAGTACGTGCTTATCTGCAGGAGAATGGTATCCCGACCATGATCTATTATCCGAAGGGACTGCATCAGCAGAAGGTATTTGAGAATTGCTGTCTGTACGGCGAGACTTTGCCGGTAACTACCAGCATCTGCAAACGGACACTGGCAATCCCGGTATCTCCCTATCTGGCAGAAGAGGATCAGGATAAGATCATCCGTCTGATCCGTGAAAAAACAGGAGCGTAAGCATGAATATACTTTTCATTTCCTATGATTCTTATAAATATGATGGACGTCTCAGAGAACTGATCAAAGTAGCGCAGGAGCTGGGTGAAGTTACCTTTATCACCCGCGATGAGGGTGAAGAACCAATAAGCGGACAGCACATTCTGTATAAGGGTTCCGGATATCTGAAATTCATTTCCTTCTGTGCAAAGCAGGCGAAGAAAATGCAGGATGTAGACACCATTTTTATCGATAACCGGAAGGGAATCCTGCCGGGCTATCTGGCAAAACGTCTGACAGGAGCTACCTATGTGATCCAGGATTGTCGGGAACTCTATGATATGAAGAGTGCGGCTGGTATCCCGGGACGGATCGGCTGTCTCATGGAGAAGATCTTCACCAGACATTCAGATGTGATCATCGCAGCCAATGCATTTCGCGCAAAGCTCATGGTGAAGATGTTTGGGCTGAAGAAGCGTCCGTTCAACTATGAAAATATCCGTCGTCTGGCATACTCTTCTGAAGAAAGAGCTCGTCAGGTGGAGCAGGAGTGTCAGGAATTCTTTGCAGAAGAGAAGTTCCGTATCATTTCTACAGCAGGTTGCGATATGACTCGTACCACCGGAAAGATGATCGAGGCCATGAAGGATCTGGGAGAGAAGTATGAGCTTCTGCTCATCGGCGACAGTGAGGAAGAGGATGAGGAACTGGCGCATCGGATCATTCAGTATTATGGACTGACCAATGTGAAGATTCTGCCACGGATGGATCAGGATCATCTGAAATATTTTATTGATCACAGTCAGGTGGGTATGGTGACCTATCACCAGAGAGACCTGAATAATAAATATTGTGCCAGCGGCAAGATCTTCGAATTCTTATTTGAAGGAAAGCCGGTGGTCACATCTACCAATCCTCCGTTAAAGGAGTTCTGCGAGAAATACGGTGTGGGAATCGCAGATGATGATTATGCACAGGCGATCAAAGCAGTGGCAGAGCACTACACCAAATGGCAGGATGCCGTGCATTATTTTGTGGACCATGTACATGTAGAGCGGAATAATCACAGACTTGCTCAGAAGATTCAGAATGCACTGGAGGAGAAACAGGCATGAAAAAGGTAATGTTGGTATTTGGAACCAGACCGGAAGCAATCAAGATGTGTCCGCTGGTCAATGAACTGAAGACCCGGAAAGGGATAGAGACTATCGTATGTGTGACCGGTCAGCATCGGCAGATGCTGGATCAGGTGCTGGAAGCATTTCAGGTGGAGCCGGACTATGATCTGTCTATTATGAAAGACCGTCAGACCCTGTTTGATGTGACGACAAATATTTTAAACCGGATCAAAGCAGTGCTGGAAGAGGTGCAGCCGGATGTGGTACTGGTCCATGGAGATACTTCCACTACATTTGTGACGGCACTGGCATGCTTCTATCTGCAGATCCCGGTGGGACATGTGGAGGCTGGTCTTCGTACCTACAACATCTATTCTCCCTATCCTGAGGAATTCAACCGTCAGGCAGTGAGCATTATTTCTGCCTATAATTTTGCACCTACAGAGCTGTCCAAAGAGAATCTTCTGCGGGAAGGCAAGAACCCGGATACCATCTATGTAACCGGTAATACGGCCATTGATGCGCTGAAGACCACCGTGAGAGAAGATTATACACACCCGGATCTGGAGTGGGCAAATGGAAGCCGTCTCATCATGATCACGGCCCATCGCCGGGAGAACTTAGGCGAGCCTATGAAGCATATGTTCCGTGCCATCCGCCGGGTATGCGACGAGCATCCGGATATCAAAGCCATCTATCCGATTCACATGAATCCGGTAGTCCGTGAGATCGCGGACTCCATTCTGGGAGATGATGAGCGGATCCGTATTATTGAGCCTCTGGATGTGCTTGATTTCCACAATTTCCTGTCCAGAAGCTATCTGATCCTTACGGACAGCGGTGGAATTCAGGAAGAGGCACCGTCTCTTGGAAAACCGGTGCTTGTCATGCGTGATACTACCGAGCGTCCGGAAGGAATCAAGGCAGGAACACTGAAGCTGGTGGGAACCGATGAAGAAGTCATCTATCAGAATTTCAAACAGCTTCTGGAGGATGAAGAAGCTTATCGGGCAATGAGTACTGCAAGCAATCCTTATGGTGACGGATTTGCCTGCAAGCGAATTGCGGATATTCTGGAAGGAAAAGCATGAATCTGTATTTGATTGTTTTATTGCTGCTTGCGGCAGGAGCGGTACTGGAATGGTTCAAGCCCAAGTATCAGCAAAAGATATTTACTGTCTGCTGGTGTGTGACTACGGCAGTGGTTGCCCTGCGGTTTGGACAGGGAACAGACTATGCCACCTATGAGGGTATCTATCGGACGATTCCTGCGGTGATCGATCTGTCCAAAGGCTATATCTGTGGATTCTATCCGGAGATGGGCTGGCGGTTGTTCTGCGCCTTTTTCAAATTATTCCAGGCACCGTTCTGGACAGTGACCATGATAGCAGCAGTGATCGAGATGGTGCTGCTTGGTCGTTTTCTGAAAAAATATGTCCCGTATCAGACTACGGGACTGTTTCTGTCTTATCCGGTGCTGATCTTTGTCTACATGGTATCGGGGCTGCGTCAGGCCATGGCGATCTGTATCTTCTTAGGACTGGTGCTTCCGTTCTATCTGGAAAAGAAATGGATCCAGTATGTGATCGGTGTATTGATCGCGGCATCCTTTCATAAGGTGGGATATGGCTGGCTGGTGCTGGTGATCGCATATTATATTCCTGTGTGGGGAATGGTGGCTCTGACAGGAGCAGCGATGGTTGTTGGGCTGATAATTCAGATTCCGGTGGTGGAGCAGTTGATCCTGGGAATTCTGCCATCCTATCATATGACGCATTTTCTCACAGAGGGCAGCATGAGCCTGTTTGCTGTGGGCGAGCGTGTGGTAAGCTTTGCAGTATTGCTGATGCTATATATATGGCTTTGCAGGCAAAAGGAAGAGATTCCCAAGTGGGTACAGCAGTTGTTCAAAGTATATATCTGTGGTGTCTGCTTTTATATGTTGATGTCAGGGAATGCCTATTATGCCAGCCGCTATGCGACAATCTTCAAGGTTGTGGAGTGTGCGGTGGCAGCAGGACTTGTGGCATGTTGTCGGAGTTCTGAAGATATGATGATAACGGAGAAGCCCCATATTGGTACAGGCATACCTTTCCGAAAATATGTAGGAACCGGAGTTATGGCATTTTTCCTGTGTCTGACATTGCTGATGGGCATAAAAAATCTGCATGCGGCAGTCAGCGAAGGCGGATATGACAAGCTGGGCGTGAACCTGTTTACTTATCCTTACGTATCCGTTCTGAATCAGCAGAAGATCAATGATTATTATGATTATCAGGAAAAGACAGACCAGATGTATGAGTACAATCTGGAAGACCAGCAGCTGTGGATGCTGGAATCACAGGAGGAACCATGAGGCTGGAAATCTTACTGACGGCAATCCTGTTTTTCGGTGGAGCATTTTTCGCCGGATATGGATTGCGACGAGTATTAAAACTTCATAAAGAAGGATTTTGGTTTTCCATTGTAGCAGGTGTGATGGTCTGGTGGGCACTGATGGAGCTGATCCTTGTGCCGATGACCATGAAGCTTGCATCTTTCCATAGCTTTGTGATGGTATATACCATTGTAGCCGGAATGGTCTCACTGGCAGGGGTGTTCTGCTGGAAAGATATTCTGGAAGATGGGAAAGAATTTCTGAAGAACTGGAGACAGTATGTGACATTGGGACATCTGGTGGTACTGGCATTGATCTGTTATCAGTTGTGGTTCCTTCACCATCATATGTATCTGGAGTGGGATGACACTTATTATGTGAATCTTGCCAATGAAGCTGTCTGGTCAGATAAGATCTACTGGGTCTATCCGGAGACGGGAGCTATGGCGGATTTTGATAAACGATATGTGTTATCTCTGTGGCCCATTTTCTATGCATGGTTATCAAAGCTGATCGGGGTGATCCCGACAATCATGGCACACACGATCCTGCCCTGGCTGATCATTCCTCTGGCATATATGGTGTATGGACTGCTGGGAAAGAAATTGTTTCCAGAAGACATTGGTCTGCAGGGAATGTTTCTGGCATTTGCAGTACTGCTTCATCTCTTTATGAGCGGAGAGCATACTTCGGGGCTGACATTCCTAAGCATTACCCCATGGGTGGGAAAGGGAATTCTGGCTACAGTTCTTATCCCATTGCTGTTTTACTGGATGCTTCGGATCGCTCTGCAGGAAAAAACATGGGCAGACTGGTGGATGCTTGGGATTACCGGGCTGGCAGGGTGTCTCCTGTCATCCATGGGAATTATGCTGACACCAGTATTTGTAGGATTGACGATCCTGGTGGTTTCGTTAAAGAAGAAAAGTATTTCCTGTCTGGCGCATGGAATCGCGGCTTGTATTCCTTGTATTATTTTAGGAGTTTATTATATTTATCTGACCCATTGATGTTGACAGAAAAGAATTTTGAAAGGATATAAGATGCAGGATTTTTTTACAATAGCTAAAACTGATTTTCTCGATACCTTTCAGGGAGCCTGGATCTTTCCGCTGTTATTGATCGTATTGGTTTTTATTTTCTGGAAAGAGACTAACACAGTGAAGCTTATAATAGTATCTTTGAGCAGCTCCTAGAGTGTGTTTCAAACACGCTCTAAGTTGCCATTGCTATTATAAGCTTCTTTTGTGTTCTGTTTTTCGTAAGAAATAA
>OGII01002568.1_pt1 | contig 10419 bp, 7 predicted proteins | sample 1571701 | NCBI WGS metagenome assembly OGII01 (sample SAMEA2581950, study PRJEB24529) | metagenome | biome: Human gut stool | place: China | collected 2011
AAACGGACTTTCAATTCCGGCAACATCCTGGCAAAACTGATTTATATTAATGTCGGGCTATTCGTCATTATACGGTTGGCAAGTGTGATCCTGATGCTGTTCAATCTGGGCGGTTTTCCGTTTTTGCAGTATTTGCAAGTGCCTTCGTCTCCCGAATTGCTTTTGTACCGGCCGTGGACGATTATTACTTATATGTTCACGCATTTCGACTTTCTGCATATTCTGTTTAATATGCTGTGGTTATACTGGTTCGGCGGTTTGTTCCTTACTTTTTTCAGTGAGCGGCAATTAGGCGGCCTGTATCTGTTAGGAGGTATTGCCGGGGCTGTCTTGTTTCTTGTGGCATACAACATATTCCCTTATTTCCGTACAGTTGCCGCCTATAGTTATTTGATGGGAGCGTCGGCTTCGGTTATGGCCATTGTGTTTGCCGTCTCTTTCTACCGGAAAGATTTGGAGATCGGCTTGTTCCTGATCGGGAGGATCAAGCTGATTTATCTGGCCCTGTTTACATTTGTGATAGACTTGCTGGCCATTACATCGACGAATGCCGGTGGTCATATCGCCCATATCGGCGGGGCGTTGTTCGGCATCTGGTTTGCTGCCCGGATCAAGGAAGGCAAAGATTTGACAGCTCCTATGAACCGCCTGCTCGACTGGGTGGTGAATCAGGGAAAGCGGAAACCCAAGATGCGTGTGACTTATAAACGTCCTGAGACCGATTATGAATATAATGCCCGTAAACATCGGGAAACAGTCGATCTGGATGCAATATTGGATAAATTAAAACGTTCCGGTTACGAAAGCCTTTCGGCAGAAGAAAAGAAAAAACTATTTGATGCCAGCAAAAAATGAGCGAGCGGTTTAAAGCGATCAGGATTCTGTTTAAATCTGTAGTCGGTACTGCCAATGTGATAGTTATTCTGCTATTCATTGCTTCGGCCTTCTCGGACAGAATTTCACCGGACAGGAGTGTGTTCTTCTCTTATCTGGGGTTGGGATTTCCTGTATTTTGCGTTTTGAACCTCTGTTTTGTTGTTTATTGGCTGTTTCTTTGGGAATGGCGGTTTGTGTTGATCGGACTATGTTCGTTCCTGATCTGCCGGGGGGCTGTAACCCGTTATTTCCCTTTCCATGACAGAGTGGACGATATTCCGAAAGAGAATGTACTGAAAGTCTTGACTTATAATGTCATGGGATTCGGTTATAAAGGCCATACGGAAGATGCTCCGAATCCGATCATACGGTATATTGCGAATTCCGGTGCGGATATCGTATGTCTGCAGGAATATGCAGTAGGTACTTCCAAGAACTTTTTGACGAATCAGAAGATCGCCAATGCCTTGAAGATGTATAGGTATCGCTCCATTATCCCGATCGGAACCTCCGGTACGCTCAAATTCAATATAGCCGTATTTTCCAAATATCCGATCTCCAAATCCCGTAAGATCAAGTATGACAGCTCTTTCAACGGCTCGTCCATTCATGAACTGGATATAAGAGGAAAGAAGTTGACTTTGATCAATAACCACTTGGAGTCTTTCAAGCTGACGATGGAGGACCGGAGCCATTATTCCGCATTTATCAAGAACCTGAATTCCGAAACGCTCGATGGTTTGAGAAGTTCCATCGAACAGAAGTTGGGGCCTGCATTCCGGATACGTGCCCGTCAGGCGAGAGCGGTTGCCGAAGAAATCAAAAAGATCGATACCGATTATGTATTGGTGTGCGGTGACTTCAACGATACGCCGATTTCCTATGCCCATCGTACGATCCAGGGGCCGTTGAAAGATGCTTATGCTGCTTCGGGCTGTGGTGTCGGGGTCACCTATAATGAAAACTTCTTTTGGTTCAGGATCGACAACATCCTGCATTCAGCCAATATGAAACCGATCAACTGCACGGTCGACAAGGTGCGTTATTCCGACCATTATCCGCTGTGGTGTTATTTGCAATTGAAAGAGGGGGATTGAAAATGAAAAATTCCCCTATACAGGAAACCGTAGTTTCTCGTATAGGGGAATTTTTGTGCCGTGCTTATGGAGTTAGCTCTTTATGCTACAGTTCCGCATCGTTCACTGCATCCAGGATGTCGGCAAACAGGTTCTCGACGAAGAAGAACGTGGCATTGCAAAACAGCTTCGGGTCTTTGATCAAGGCAACCGTATTGCTTTTGCCATTATTGGCGATTACGCTTTCTGCCGAATACGTCTTGAACTTCTTATTGTTCTGTGGATCGTATTGATAAACGATATTGCTAACTTCTGCCGAGTAGCAGTTGTCGTGGCAATTGATTTTCATCTTGTATTTGATGATCGTTTTGTCTGTATCGTTCAACAGCATCTCGACTTTGGAAGAAACGTTGATAGTCCCTTTGGACTTCTTGGAGTTGACATTCGACAGGAATATATCTTTCGCATAGCTTTTCTTCGCCCATTGATTGATTACTTCGAATATCTGGTCCTGGCTCATATCTTTCACATGGACTGTGTCGCGATAGCATACTTTCCCGTTTTTCATCGGGGCACACTCGTCGACTTCGCCTTTATGCCCCTGTGCCGTTGCCAGCGCAGGGAGCATGATCAATAGAAGGAAAAACAGCTTTTTCATCATCCTATTTCATCCATACATTTACGATTTCACCGATGACGGTTATCTGCTGGCCTTCTGCCGTTTCGCCCTGCTTGCGGCAGTCGATGATCAGCCAGGCATCCCCGCTTTCACCTTTCTTAAAGAAAGACAAGCTATATGTGTCATTGTTACCTATTTCTTTATAGACAGGACTGTCTTTGCTGATGGCGATCGAGGCAATCGATTTGCCGAACATATTACCCGTGCCTTTCCACTGGGCGGATGTCTCTTTTGTATCCGGCTTACCGGCGGATACGACCTGCATATCGCTTTCCGGTAACATCTGTAATAATGTAGACGGAACCTTATCGGCGGCAAAAGCCACATATCCTTCTTTTGCCGGAACCGGAGTTGCCGGTTGGGTGGTCTGGGCTGGTGTCACAGTCCGAGCGGGAGTGACCGGTGTTGCCGGAACTACGTTGGCGGTTGCCTGCGTGCCTAAAGCGGCGGAGGCGGAGGCAAACATTTCGTCAATGAAATCGACTGTCTTTCTTCGGAATTTGCCGTTGCCTCGGTTCAATTTGGTTTGGTCTTTGTTCAGGCAATACTTATCTGTAATCCATTCTTCGGCGGTGTATTTTTCCGGTTCACGCTGGTACGATACATTATATTCGTAACGGATACCGGCCACTTTCACTATACATTTCTGGTTCTCGCATTCCATCGTGACGCGATAGTTCATTTCCGTACGGTCCAGAGAAAGGGCGGTGCTCTGGAAGACCAGGTTGGTTTGCCCTACTGCGGCGATGTCGCCTTTTGCCTTGTCGGAATAGACAACGCGGTTACCGTCTTCACTGAAGAAACCGTCCGCCCAGTCCAGCATTTTGTCATATACTTCATCTTTCGAAAAAGAAGGTGCGTTTATCTCCTTTGCGAATACTACTTTACCATTCTCGACCGGAACGGCTCCGGCTAAATACTTGGAATCTTCCTGAGCCCAGAGTAGGGCCGGGATAAATAGCGTTAATAATAAAAGTTGCTTCATGGTTATTCTTTACTTATGTTTTTTACGGGCAAAGATATATAATTGTGGCTGAAATAAACTAAGAGTGTGACAAATAAATTAATCTAATTACTGTTGGACAAAGAAAAAAAGCCTATATTTGCACCCTGTGAAAAAACGAATAATAACATAAACATAAGATTCAAATGCAAAACAAAGGATTTGTAAAGGTCTTTGCGGTGTTACTTACGCTTGTCTGTATGTTTTATCTGTCATTCTCGTTCGTGACAAGACATTACAACAGTAAAGCCGCTGAGTATGCAGGTGGAGATCCGGTAAAAGAGAGTTCTTATTTGGACTCGTTATCTACTCAGAAGGTATGGTTGGGCTATACGCTCAAGGAGTGCCGTGAAATGGAAATCAGTTTAGGGCTTGACTTGAAGGGCGGTATGAACGTCGTTCTGGAATTGAATGTGGCCGATGTGATTCGCTCGCTTTCGAACAACAATCAGGACGAGAACTTCAATAAAGCATTGGACCTGGCTTATGAAAATCAGGCTACAAGTCAGAAGGACTTTATTGATCTATTTGCAGAAGAGTATAAGAAGTTAGATAATGGCGCCCGTTTATCCGCTATTTTCAGTACTTTCGAATTGAAAGACAAAATCACTCCGCAGAGCTCGGACGCACAGGTAATCGCCGTGTTGAAGGAAGAACTGAAGAGTGCAATCGATAATTCATTTAACGTATTGCGTACCCGTATCGACCGTTTCGGCGTGGTGTCTCCGAACATCCAGCGTCTGGAAACTGCCGGTCGTATTCTGGTTGAACTTCCGGGTGTGAAAGAACCGGAACGTGTGCGTAAATTGTTACAGGGTAGTGCCAACCTCGAATTTTGGGAAACATACAACTTGCCGGAAATCTACCAGCAGTTGGTTGCCGCCGATAATATGTTGGCTACAATCCTGAAATCGGACGATACTGCTGCTGTAGGTTCGGATACTACGGCTATCGAAGCAACGGAAGAAGTAGTTGCCGACAATGCTGCTGCCGAAACAACCAACGACGCAGATTCTCTGCTGGCTAAGATCGGTGAAGACAAGCCTGAAGCACAGGCAGCCAAGAGCATGGAAGAATTCGCAAAGCAACATCCGTTGTTCGCCGTTCTGCAGATCAACCAGTATAACGGACAGTTGGCTCCCGGACCGGTTGTCGGTATTGCCGATAAGAAAGATATTGCCAAGATCAACGAATACTTGAACATGAAGCAGGTAAAAGATATCCTGCCGCGTAACCTTTCTTTGAAATGGGGCGTAAAGGCTATCGATGAAAAAGAACAATATTTCTACTTGTATGCAATCAAGATGACGAACCGCGACGGAACGCCTGCTTTGGGAGGTGACGTTGTAACGGATGCTAATGCAGACTTCGTTCAGCAGGCAGGCCGTTCAGAACAGCAGGTTAGCATGACTATGAACGCAGAAGGGGCTAAAGCATGGGCTCGCCTGACAAAAGAAAATATTGGTAAAGCGGTTGCTATCGTTCTCGACGATATGGTTTATTCAGCTCCTAACGTGCAGGTGGAAATCACAGGCGGACGTTCTCAGATCACAGGCCACTTCACTCCGGAAGAGGCAAAGGACTTGGCTAACGTGTTGAAATCCGGTAAAATGGCTGCTTCCGTACATATCGTACAGGAAGACGTTGTCGGCCCGTCTTTGGGTCAGGAAGCTATCAATTCCGGTGTTATCTCATTTGTTTTGGCTTTGATCCTGTTGATGTTCTACATGTGTGCCTTCTACGGAGTTCTTCCGGGCTTGATCGCCGACGGTGCTTTGGTATTGAACATCTTTTTCACAATGGGTATCCTTGCATCCTTCCAGGCAGTCCTTACGTTGCCGGGTATTGCCGGTATGGTGTTGACGCTGGGTATGGCTGTCGATGCCAACGTGTTGATCTACGAACGTACGAAAGAGGAACTTCGTGCCGGTAAATCGTTGAACAAAGCAATTGCCGATGGTTACAGCAACGCATTTTCTGCAATCTTCGACTCGAACTTGACTTCCATCATCACTGGTGTCGTATTGTTCTATTTCGGTACGGGGCCTATCCGTGGTTTTGCCACGACGATGATTATCGGTTTGTTCGCGTCCTTCCTGACGGCAGTCTTCCTGACTCGTATCGTTTACGAAGCACTGTTGGCAAAAGATAAACTGAAGAACGTGACCTTTACGACTTCTATTACGAAAGATTTATTGACGAATCCGAAGATCAACTTCTTGGCAGCCCGTAAGGTTGGGTATCTGATTCCGGCCGGTATTATTGTTTTGGGTGCGATCTCCATGTCTACTATCGGTTTGAACAACGGTATCGATTTCACCGGTGGACGTAACTATGTGATCCGTTTCGCCCAGGATGTGAAGACTGACGAAGTCCGTAATCTGTTGGATGCGCAGTTGGATGGTTCTGTTAGCGTTATCCAGATCGGTACTCCCGACCAGGTTCGTGTATCTACCAACTATAAGATTGAAGACAATGATCCGGCTATCGACCAGGAAATCGAAAATAAATTGTTTGAAGGTGTCAAGTCATTGCTTCCGGAAGGAACGACTTTGGCTCAGTTCACGGATCAGTATATCCAGAGCTCACAGAAGGTAGGACCGAGTATGGCAGACGATATCAAGAACGCTGCGTTTCTCGCAGTTGTATTTGCCATGTTCTGTATGGCGGCTTATATCTTGCTTCGTTTCCGCGACATCTCATTCTCTGTCGGTGCATTCGCTTCTGTAGCTGTCACGACTTTGTGTATTATTTCATTCTACACATTGCTTTGGAAGGTATTGCCGTTCTCTATGGAAGTCGACCAGACCTTTATCGCGGCTATCCTGACCATCATCGGTTACTCTATCAACGATACCGTGGTTGTGTTCGACCGTATCCGTGAAACGATCGGTCTGTATCCGAAGCGTGATCGTTATCAGGTGATCAACGATGCATTGAACTCGACTTTATCCCGTACCTTCAATACATCATTAACTACATTGGTAGTTGTATTGTGTATCTTCATCCTGGGTGGTGCGACGATCCGTAGCTTTACGTTCGCTATCTTGTTAGGTATCATTATCGGTACATATTCTACTCTGTTCGTGGCAACTCCTATCGCTTACGAATTGCAGAAGAAGAAGATCAATAAGAAAGCAGCTGCTGAAGCTGGTAAATAAGAATAGATTTTAATCCGATAGAAAAGGGCTGTTCCTGGTTAAGGGAATGGCCCTTTTTGTGCTTCTAAACATAATTGTGCCGGTTGGCAAGATGAAAGAGAATGCTTATCTTGTACGCCTCTTACTTCTGCTATTTACTTACAGATTGTAAGAAAACACCTTAAAATATCATGTTATGGAAGTACGCCTAAGTAACCAATTGCCGGTTTACCCATCTTTTGTTCCCGGTATCCGCCGCGCTCCTGATCGCGGCTATTCACTTACGCCTGCACAAACAGAAACGGCCTTGAAGAATGCGCTCCGTTACATTCCCGAAGAGTTGCATGAAGTGCTGGCTCCGGAGTTTATGGAAGAGTTGATGACTCGCGGCCGCATTTACGGATACCGTTATCGGCCGGAAGGAGACTTGAAAGCCAAGCCTGTCGACCAATATAAAGGGCAATGTCTGGAGGGAAAGGCTTTCCAGGTGATGATCGACAACAATCTCAGTTTCGATATCGCTCTCTATCCATACGAACTGGTTACGTATGGCGAAACCGGGCAGGTTTGCCAGAACTGGATGCAGTATCGCCTGATCAAGCAATATCTCGAAATACTGACGAACGAGCAGACACTCGTGATCGAGTCCGGACATCCGTTGGGACTGTTTCGTTCCCGTCCCGATGCTCCCCGCGTTATAATTACCAATTCGATGATGATCGGACAATTCGACAATCAACATGATTGGCATATTGCCGCCCAGATGGGAGTTGCCAATTACGGACAGATGACAGCTGGTGGTTGGATGTATATCGGTCCTCAAGGCATTGTGCATGGCACTTTCAACACCCTCCTGAATGCCGGACGATTGAAACTCGGCATTCCACAAGACCAAGATTTGCGGGGACACTTATTTATTTCTTCCGGTTTGGGAGGAATGAGTGGTGCACAACCTAAAGCAGCCGAAATAGCAGGAGCAGTCTCCATCATAGCCGAAGTAGATCGTTCACGCATTGAAACACGTTACCGCCAGGGATGGGTGGGGCATGTGACTGCAGATATCATAGAAGCATACCGGATGGCAGCTGAAGCAATGCGACGCCGTGAACCTTGTTCCATTGCCTATCATGGGAATATAGTAGACCTGCTCGAGTATGCCGAGCGTGAAAAGATTTTGATCGAACTATTATCCGATCAAACCTCCTGTCACGCCGTTTACGAAGGTGGATACTGCCCAGCCGGACTGACTTTCGAGGAACGCACACGCCTTCTTCACGAATCGCCGGAGGAATTCCGTCACTTGGTAGACATATCTTTGCACCGTCATTTCGAGGTCATCAAGAAATTGGTAGCCCGCGGAACTTATTTTTTTGATTATGGAAACTCTTTCATGAAAGCCATATACGATGCCGGAGTAAAAGAAATCTCCTATAATGGTGTTGATGAAAAAGACGGATTTATCTGGCCGAGTTATGTCGAAGATATTATGGGACCCCAACTCTTTGATTACGGCTACGGTCCGTTCAGGTGGGTCTGCTTGAGTGGTAAACACGAAGATCTGATAAAAACAGACCATGCGGCTATGGAGTGTATTGACGTCAATCGGCGCGGTCAGGATCTGGACAACTATAATTGGATACGGGATGCAGAAAAGAATCAACTCGTGGTGGGTACACAGGCACGTATTCTTTATCAGGATGCGGTTGGAAGAATGAAGATAGCCCTCCATTTCAATGAGATGGTTCGCCGGGGTGAAGTAGGCCCTATTATGCTGGGACGAGATCACCACGATGTCAGCGGTACGGATTCTCCTTTCCGGGAGACGTCAAATATCAAAGACGGAAGTAATGTGATGGCAGATATGGCTGTGCAATGCTTTGCCGGAAATTGTGCCCGTGGGATGAGTCTGGTAGCCTTGCATAATGGAGGTGGAGTCGGTATCGGCAAAGCAATCAATGGCGGTTTTGGTATGGTATGCGACGGTAGCGAACGGGTAGATGAAATACTCCGTTCGGCAATGCTTTGGGACGTAATGGGAGGAGTAGCCCGCCGTTCGTGGGCGCGTAATCCGCATGCGATGGAAACGAGTGAAGCATTTAATGAGTCCCATGCTGGAGATTATCAGATAACAATGCCGTATGTGGCGAACGAAGAATTAATAAAGAAGATAGTTCCATCTATTGTGGGAAAGTAGTCTCACAATATAAGAGAAAGCGTTCCCATAATGTGAAGGAATAAATTCCCACAATATATGGAACAGTTTGAACATGCTGTTATTTTGGATAAACCATGTGGCTATTTGATGTAAAACATATAGTTATTCAGTAAAGTATAACCTCTATAATAATAGATATTTGATATGAGTTGGAATAAGATTATTGAATGTGTCCCCAATTTTAGCGAGGGACGTGATTTGGAGAAAATAGATCAGATAGTAGCCCCTTTTCGTGGCAAATCCGGCGTGAAGCTGCTCGATTATAGCAATGATGAAGATCATAACCGTCTGGTTGTCACACTTGTGGGAGAGCCGGAAGCACTGTGTGAAGCAGTAGTTGAAGCCGTTGGTGTAGCTGTCCGTTTGATCGACCTGAATCAGCACACCGGGCAACATCCTCGTATGGGAGCGGTAGATGTAATTCCTTTCATCCCGATTAAGAACACCAGTATGGAAGAAGCCATCGAACTCTCTAAAAAAGTAGCGGCGAAAGTTGCGGAGCTATATAATCTTCCCGTCTTCCTGTATGAAAAGTCGGCTACTGCGCCACACCGGGAAAATCTCGCCTCCGTTCGTAAAGGCGAGTTTGAAGGAATGGCCGAAAAGATCAAACTACCCGAATGGCAACCTGACTTCGGACCTGCTGAACGACATCCGACCGCAGGTACCGTAGCAATCGGAGCCCGTATGCCACTCGTAGCTTACAATATTAATCTAAGTACAGATAATATGGAGATAGCCACTAAGATAGCGAAAAATATCCGCCATATCAATGGAGGACTTCGTTATGTAAAAGCAATGGGAGTGGAACTGAAAGAGCGAAACATTACCCAAGTATCCATTAACATGACCGACTATACCCGTACCGCACTCTACCGTGCCTTCGAATTAGTACGTATCGAAGCCCGTCGTTACGGTGTTACAATTGTAGGTAGTGAAATAATCGGTCTTGTACCGATGGAAGCTCTGATTGATACCGCTTCCTACTATCTCGGACTCGAAAACTTTACCATGCAGCAAGTTCTCGAAGCTCGTATCATGGAATAGTCAATAAGAAAATAGAATGAATCACAATTGCTTTATGGCAAATATCATTCTAAAAGAACGTGCCATTCATATCTCCATTTATTATATGAACTAATTATGATGAACTATTTATGAGTGAAAACCTAATCATATTTAACGCCCGTATCGTAACCCCCATCGGCTTTTCCGCCCGTCGCGGCAGAGAGATGGAGGAACTTTGCATCATCGACAATCAGTATTTTTTGTCTTTTATTCATATTTTTTTACCTTTATCCTTGTTGATTTTATGATGTTCCAAATCATATCCGATTGACTACCAGTTTCTAACATCTTGCTATTTTCTTCTATATTTACTCCTTTTCTTTTTTCTAAATAATAAGCATTACATATGACCATACTTCAAA
>OGII01002570.1_pt1 | contig 10414 bp, 7 predicted proteins | sample 1571701 | NCBI WGS metagenome assembly OGII01 (sample SAMEA2581950, study PRJEB24529) | metagenome | biome: Human gut stool | place: China | collected 2011
AAGAAAAGTACTGTCAGAAGTAGATGGATTCACAGCCGCACAGATAGAAAGAATCTGCTGGCTCATTGCCCATCATCATACTTATCAAGATGTTACCAGCCTCGACCACCGCATTCTGCTCGAAGCAGATTTTCTGGTGAATTCCTTCGAAGCCCACCTTGCTCCCGAAGGCATCATCACCTTCCGCAATCATGTATTCCGCTCGGAATCAGCTATCAGTATGCTGAATGATATGTGGGGACTGTAACGAAAGTTACTTTCTTGGAAAGAGCATCATAGAGGGAAGGTGAAAGTACAACAAACTGCTGTTATGTGTTTTAATTAAAATAATACCTTTATTCTATTTCACTTCTGTCAGTTTGCCCGTCTGTGAGTCAATGATATAACCATGAAGATTGACATCTTTTGGTACGAGAGGGTGTGTACGGATCGTATTGATGGTATTCCTTACAGAATCCTCTGTGTCGTGGAATCCCTCCAGCCAATGGTCGAGGTCGATGCCGCAAAGCCCGATGGTATCGATAACATTCTGATGGATGCCACGTTTGAGCATCAATTTCTTCATCTGCTGTCCGTTCATGTGGCATGCACCGCAGTTGGAGTGGGCAATGACCATGATTTCCTCTACACCCAATTCGTAGATGGCTACAAGGAGACTACGCATGGCAGAGTCGAAAGGACTGATAACCAGTCCACCGGCGTTCTTGATGAGCTTGGCATCTCCGTTCTTCAGGCCCAAAGCTGCTGGCAGAAGCTCAGTGAGGCGGGTGTCCATACAGGAAAGAATGGCAAGTTTCTTGTCTGGATATTTACTCGTAAGATACTTTTCGTAAGCCTTACTGGCTACGAAGTTTTCATTATACTTGATGATTTCTTCTATAATCATAGTCATGTAAATTGAAATGTGAAACTAAATTTTCCTATTTCTCAGGGGTTGGCTTGAGGTAAGCCATGAATTTCTCTGGCTGATAGTTGAGAACCAGCTCATCCGGGAACTCTGCTTTTTCTACCAGTGGCATAATGTTGCTGTAGTCGGCAATCATCGTAGAGAAGTGGGCATCACTTCCGAAGATGACTGGAGTTTCATACTTCTTGGCAAGTTCCAGCAGTTCCAGATTATTGGGAGCAGCCACAGTCTTGTGGCGGATGGGAGCCATGGAATGATTGTTGATTTCAAGCAAGGTATGCGTCTCCCTGGAAACTTTCATGAGTTCCTCGAAATCCAGTTCTGCCGTACCATCGCCGGGATGAGAGATAATCTGCACGAAGGGATTGCGCATGGCATTGATGACACCCTGCGTATTCTCCTCCTTACTTCCTCCCTGCCAGCAAAGGCTATGGATGCCTGCTATTCGGATATCCAGCATACGCCAGTAATCCTTGTCGAGATCGATATCTCCCTTCGTATTGAGGATGTTGAGTTCTGCTCCAAGCATCAGTTTGATTCCATAGAGCTGGCGTGGAACACAATGAAGGTTTCTGAAATAGATAGGATCACAGGTACCCGGGATATTGGGACCGTGCTCTGTGATTCCCAAGATATCCAACCCTTTCTCCTTTGCTGTCAAGGTCATTTCCTGCAAACTGCTGAAGGCATGACCTGATGCTATTGTATGTGTATGAACGTCTAATAATGTTTTCATGGTGCAAAGGTAATGATATTTACTAAGAATGTAAGAGAAACAACTATTAATTAATCAAAATTTGTTTTTACGGATATTTAAATTAATAATAAATCACCATTTTATGTTGGTTTTATTAAGCTTCAAGCTCCAATAGCTTTCTCTTTGCGTCCAATCCTCCGGCAAAACCTGTAAGGGAATGATTGCTTCCGATAACTCGATGGCAGGGAACGAAAATGCTGATGCCATTAGCTCCAATGGCACTTGCCACAGCTCTGATGCCGTTAGGTTTGCCTATACTTATAGCTATTTCCTTATAGCTTCTTGTCTCTCCATAGGGTATTTCGAGCAATGCATGCCATACTTTTTTCTGAAAATCAGTTCCTACAGGATGCAACGGAATATCAAATATCTTGCGGTTACCGGCAAAATATTCATCCAATTGCTTTTTGGTCTGATCCAGGATTGGGGATGTTTCTATCTTGAAATCAGCCTTCATATACCGTAAAAGCCGATGCTTATTGCGCTCTGCACATGGCATTTCATTCCAATCACAAAGGCACAGTTCGTCACCCATCGATGCCAAGATGATTTCTCCGCAAGGCGAATTGTAATATTGAATGTTTACTTGCTTCATTGTCTTAAACTGATATTTTTTGTTCATAAATCATATAGGTAAAAGAGGTATGAGAAAACTGTTTGACGAATCTCATATTTAACCGCCATACTAAGTAGTGTATTATATTGTTCTTTTCACGCAAAGGTAACAAATATTTATAGATTACACAAGAAAAAGTACTATATAATGCTCGTTTTATAAAAAATTTTAATTTTATGGGATTTTTTTTGGCTATTTAGCATTGTATATTGATTTTTTCTTATCTTTGCAGGTACAATTCAAAAGATTGATTATTATGCAGATATTATTGGCAAATGCCAAAATCATGTTTGAGAAGGCAGACAGGAAGCCTATCTCCGTGCCACTATTCCAATCAGTTGCCAATGACTTGGCCAAAGAAATGGCAATGATGAATGTAGAGGATTTGGCTAAGCAACTGGATTGCAGCAGCAAGATTGCAATGACGAACTGGAAGCGATATCATGATTTTATGGCTGCAGAGAAGATGCCGGCTATCCTGGCTTACAATGGTCAGGCATACAAACATTTGCGTGCCAGTTCTTTGAGCGAGGAGTCGTTAGAATATGCCCAGAAACATCTCTGGATTACCTGCTTCCTTTATGGATTGCTTCGACCGTTGGATGGCATCGTACCTTATCGTATGGAGCATTGCGTATCTCTCGAAGCAACAAACGACAGGCCTATCAATCAGTTCTGGAAAGACAAACTGACAGATGTTCTCATCGATAGTGTGAAAGCTGACGATGGCATACTCATCCATCTTTCTACAGAGGAATATGAACATCTGTTCGATTGGAAGAGAGTATGTAAGGAAATAAAGGTCATTCAGCCACTCTTTTATGTCCGCCAGAAAGACGGCAGATTGAAGATGCAGGCTGTATGGGCTAAATCTTGCCGTGGAGCCATGGTGAGATATATTCTGAATAATCAGCTTCTTACTCCAGAGGAACTGGCAGGCTTCAGTTACGAAGGTTTTGAATATGAGCCAGAATTAGGAGAAGCTGCTTTTCCTCATTTCGTTCGTTGAATAGAACAAAAGCAAACGAACGTTATAAAAGGAAGATGCTGTATGTTTGGATTGAATGAGAGCACCCAATATATCTCATAGAAGTATCATCATTTTACGATTGTACAACTAAAAAGTGTATAGTTGTACAACTAAAGAGGTTATAGTTGTACGACTAAAGGGTATACAGTTGTACAACTAAACAGGTTATAGCTGTACGACTAAAAGGTGTTGTCACTAGGCTCAGCAGAGGTGCTGACTGCAGTCAGCAGACCTGCTGACTAGGCTCGGCAGAGCTGCTGAGCCTAGTGGCAATGTCTGAGAAGGTATATGCTTGTACTCTAAAAGACGCTTGTTCTGACTCCAGGAAACGCTTCTTTTAACTCTCGGAGACGTATCCTTCAACGAGAAGAGACGCTTCATTCAAGTTAAGGAATCGATTCCGTCAACCTAAAGAGCCGTTTCAACAACTACGTCTTAGTTACTCCTTCTTCCACAAACGATAGAGCGTTATAGGACCTTCCTTGGTAGCATACATTCTGGCAGCCGGTTCCTCACAGAGATCATTCAACACCTTATTGGCATGATAGCGGGTAACACCGAATTCACGAATCATATCCTTCACCGTGATATAACCCTGCTGCTGACAAATCTCTACAATATCAGTAAACTCCTTATCCGCCTCTTTTGGAGTAGATTTCACACTCCAATACTGTCGGCTGCAACCATTAGAGTGGCGCTTCAGCCTTTCCAGAAACTCCTTCGTGGGCTGAATTTCCAAGCCGCAGATATCCACCTCATTGGCTGGAATCAGATCCCCCTCATGATAGGTTCTTTTCCATTCGATTCCATTTTTGTCCTTATGCTTCACCATCCCCAGTTTTGGCTTGACGATAAACATATCGCCTACCCTCACCTCGTTGCCTTCAGCCAAGGCATAAAGCGTTTCATCCTCCAGCGTTTCCAATGCGGAGATAAAAGACGAAACGTTCATCGCACAATGATCGCGAACACGCTTCTCCATCTTCTCCTGGTCAACGATATCCCGTTTTACGAACATCGGATGTATCTGATACTTACCGCTTTCGTCCTTCAAGGGCGTGCGATGCTCCAAATAATTGATTGAACCTGTTGCTCTAGCCATATTCTTAGTTTTTTTTGATTCTTTAAAAGATTATGCGCAAAAATACTGATTATTAGTGAGATAAGCAATTATTTTGTGTTAACTTTGCTAAATCTGACTCATACGAGCCATTATAATCAAGATTATCTGTGTTAAAATTCACAAGAACACCTCATTTCTCATTATTTTTTATTACCTTTGCCCCAAATAACAATTTAAAACAAAGGATATGAGCACATCAACTAATGCGATTACTCCCGATTTGCAAGCGAAGCTTGACAAGGCGAGAGAAGAACATAAAAACGGAGAAACTCTGTGCTTTGGCACTGCTCAAGATGCTATCGCATGGATGGAAACCTTATAGTATTGCGAATAGACTCCTTATGGATGAAATTCCGATATCCTTTAAAACTTGTTGCATCATTATGACCAACAAGGAATTTTGAATATATAACAATTTAAAAAGGAAGAAATATAAGAAACAGAAAAGAAAGATATAACATAGTAAGATTATAAACTTGCGTTTACTAATTTGTTCGGAATACACTTGAAATTTGGCGATTTAAAGTAGTAACGTACGAAAGAGTAAGTTCTGTAAACGCCTACGCTATAGCGTGGGCGGAACTTATCGTATGTTACGGGCACGCCAAAGCCTCAAGTGTTGATAAGGGAAGCTCACGCTTCTTCTTTGTCTTCACTTCATCAAGGCTTTTTGGGGATAGCATTCTTGCCAATCCTTCTGTCCGCTGCCCGTTTTACTCCGATAATGATTTAGTTCCAAACGCACCCATCAGCTATAGCAAAAGACGTTGGAGTTCGCTTCAATGTTTGTTGCTATACCTTATTATATATAGTAACCAACAATGAAAAGAGCTACGAATGGACAAATTAAGAATGCAGAGTAGTAATGGTGTCGAGGACAACATTACGAAAATTGCGCAGCTGTTTCCCGACTGCGTTACGGAGACCGTGGACGAAAGAAGCGGCCAGCCAAAGCACCTCATTGATTTCGAGAAACTCAAGCAGAATCTTTCTGATAGCGTGATGTCAGAAAGAGCAGAACGCTACCAGTTTACCTGGCCCGACAAGAGCAAGGCGATTCTCCTTGCCAATTCTCCTATCAATGCCACACTTCGCCCTTGCCGTGAAGACAGCGTTGATTTCGACAATACCCAGAACCTTTATATCGAGGGCGACAACCTCGATGTTCTCAAATGTCTGAAGGAGACTTATCTCCACAAGGTGAAAATGATCTATATAGACCCACCTTACAATACCGGAAACGATTTTGTTTATGAAGATGATTTCGCTCAGTCTTCAGAAGAATACCTCGCCAACTCAGGACAGTTTGACGAGCAGGGCAACCGTATGTTTACCAATGCCGAAAGCAATGGTAGATTCCATACCGATTGGCTCAATATGATTTATCCGAGATTAAAAGTTGCAAGAGACTTGCTGACCGATGATGGTGTGATATTTATTTCGATTGATGAGAATGAAATGGAGAACCTAAGAAAGGTATGTGATGAAGTGTTCGGAGAGGTTAATTTTGCAGGAGAAATCATATGGAAGAATAGTAGTAAAAACGACCAATCGTATATTTCTATACAACATGAATATATATTGTGTTATGTAAAAAATAAAGCATTTAATAAAGGAGAATGGGTTGAATATAAAGAGGGGCTTGATGAAATTTTCAAAGCATTCGATGGATTTAAAAAGAAATACGGCAACGATTGGGAAACTATTCATAAAGCTGCCCAGCAATGGTATAAGCAATTTTCTGAGGCTAACCCAATCTATAATAGTAAGCACTATTCTTGGATGGATGAAAGAGGTGTTTATTTCCCTGATAATATTTCTGGTCCAAACTTTGGTCAATATAGGTATGATGTAATACATCCAATAACTCATAAGGTTGTAAAGCAACCTGCTAGTGGTTGGAGATATCCTGAAGAAACATTAAAACAACGTATCAGTCAAGGCCTTGTTCATTTTGGAAAAGATGAGACCACAGTACCCAATAATAAAACTTATCTAGAAAATACAAGGACTCAAAGCTTAACAAGCATAAAGTACAAAGATGGACGTGTCGCATCAAAAATGCTAACTAGTTTAATGGGCGCTAATGTTTTCAATAATCCTAAAGATACTTCCATCTTACTCACTTTAATGAAAGCTATAGGAGTAAAAGAATCAGAGATTATACTCGATTTCTTCTCGGGTTCTAGTTCTACTGCTCATGCATGTATGGAGCTTGGAGCTGATGGAAATAAAGCAAAATTTATTATGGTCCAAATTCAAGAAAATTTAGACAAAACTCTTGAACATTCAACTGGAGGAGCAAAGACGATACTAAAAAATGCCATAAAACTTTGCGATGAGCTTCATGTTCCACATCTATTGACCGAACTTGGCAAGGAACGCATTCGCCGTGCCGGCAAGAAGATTAAGGAGGAATCTCCTTTAACCACCCAAGACCTCGATACAGGCTTCCGTGTGTTGAAACTCGATTCCACCAACATGCAGGACATCTACTATTCTCCAAAGGATATTTCGCAAGCTGACCTTTTCTCGCAGGTTGATAATGTGAAGCCGGATAGAACGGGCGAAGATCTGCTCTTCCAGGTGATGCTTGAACTCGGTGCAACCCTGGATTTGAAGATAGAAACGACAACGGTAGCTGGCAAGACCATCTATAACGTTGCCGAAGGATACCTCGTGGCTTGCTTCGACCCGAATGTTACCGATGAAGTAGTAAAAGCCATCGCCCAGATGCTGCCAGCTTATGCCGTGCTCCGTGACACCAGCATGAAGGACGATTCCACCGCCACCAACTTCGAGCAGATCTTTAAAACATATTCTCCTGACACGGTCACCAAAATCCTTTAGAAAGGGATTTTGAAAGGTAAAAGGGTAAAAAGGTAAAAAAGTAAAAAGAGCTTTACTGATTACGATTATGAAACTGAAGTTTAAGATACAACAATATCAGACCGATGCCGTGGAGAGCGTCATCAACGTCTTCAAGGGGCAGCCCAACCAAGCCAACCTGGAATACAGGATGGATAAGGGAAAACTGTATGTGGTTGACAGCAAGAAGCATGACATCAAAATCGTTCAAACAGATGTCTTTGCTGATAACGATGATGCGGGCAATAGCCTGGGCTATAAGAACAACCGCCTAGTCATGGATAAGGTGGCTCTCTTTGACAACATCCGACAGATTCAGACCGAGAACAATATCCATCAGGATGAAGAACTCTGTCAGAAGCTCGGTGCCTGCCAGCTCGACGTGGAGATGGAAACCGGTACGGGAAAGACATACGTCTATATCAAGACGATGTTTGAACTGAACAAGCAGTATGGCTGGACCAAGTTTATCGTGGTGGTTCCAAGCATCGCCATCCGAGAAGGAGTGAAGAAGAGCTTCGACATTACGGTAGATCACTTCATGGAGCAATACGGCAAGAAGGCTCGCTACTTCATCTACGACAGCAGCAGCCTCAACGACATCGACACCTTCTCGCAGAGCAACGACATCAGCGTGATGATCATCAACACCCAGGCCTTCAACACCATGAAGGAAGGAGCCAAGAACAAGGCGGCACGCATCATCAACTCCGAACGAGATGAGTTCGGTTCCCGAAAGCCTATCGCCGTTCTTGCAGCCAACAACCCTATCATCATCCTGGATGAACCGCAGAAGATGGGAGGTGCCGCTTCACAGACGGCACTCAAAGCCTTCAATCCGCTCTTCACCCTGAACTACTCAGCTACCCACAAGGAGCACCACAATACGGTGTATGTACTCGATGCACTTGATGCCTACAACCACAAACTGGTGAAGAAGATAGAGGTAGTAGGCTTCGAACTGAAGAACCTGAAAGGTACCGACAGCTATATCTATTTTGCAGAGCTGCTGCTTTCGAAAGACAAGGCTCCACAGGTAAGACTGGAAATAGAACAGCAGAGCACTACGGGAATCATCAAGCGAATCTACAAGAAGTTGGGCGAAGGCGACGACCTCTATAGTGCCTCTGGAAACATGCTGCAATACAAGGGATTCATGATTACCGATATCGTGGTGGATGCCCGTCAGCCAAGTCGTAGCCAGGTGAAGTTCAGCAACGGCGAGAGTCTGATGCTGAAGGAGGTAATCGGCAACGTAACTGCCGACCACAAGGCTCGCATCCAGATAAGGGAAACCATCAAGGCGCACTTCCGCAAAGAGAGTGCACTCTTCCATCGTGGCATCAAGTGCCTCTCCCTTTTCTTTATCGACGAGGTTGCCAAGTATCGCCAGTATGATGAAGACGGCAATGCGATGCTGGGACGCTATGGAGAAATATTCGAACAGGAATACCAGGCAGAACTACTGGAGAATCAGAATAAGTATGACCCGGAGTATATGCAGTATCTCAGCTGCATCCCTGTCAACAAGACCCATGAAGGTTATTTCTCCATCGACCCCAAGACCAAGCGCATCAAGGACAGCGATGAGAAGAAGGGAGCCGGAAGCGATGACGTATCGGCTTACGACCTGATTATGAAAGATAAAGAACGGCTGCTGAGTCTCGACCCAACTTACTCGCCAGTTCGCTTCATCTTCTCCCACTCTGCCTTGCGAGAAGGTTGGGATAATCCGAACATCTTCCAGATCTGTTCACTCCGTCAGGCAAACAGCATCTCGCAGAAGCGTCAGGAAGTGGGACGAGGATTGCGACTCTGCGTTGACAACAAGGGAGTACGACAGGATGCCGATACCCTGCAGGGGCAGGTGCAGCAGATTAACCGCCTTACCGTGATTGCCTCAGAGGGCTATGCTGATTTCGTAAACGACCTGCAGAAGAATATTTCGGAAGATCTCTACGACCGTCCGAAGGTTGCCGACATCGACTACTTCGACGGAAAGACTTTCACGATTGAGGATGGCAGCAAGCACTGTATCACAACGGCAGAAGCCAAGAAGATATATTTCTATCTGGTAAAGAACGGTTATGTGGATGACGAAAGTCATGTAACCGATGCTTACCGTTCTGCTGCAACATCAGGAACACTCGCCTCATTGCCAGATGAAGTAAAGCCATACGGCAAATGGATTCACAAACTGATAGAAGGCGTTTGGAATCCTTCTGCCCTTGACGGTATGATAGAGAACGGAAATACGCCGCAGACTCCAGAGAACAGACTGAATGAGAACTTTACGAAGAAGGAGTTCCAGGAACTTTGGAATCGCATCAACCACAAATATGCCTATACGGTGAACTTCGAAAGCAAGGAACTGATAGAGAAAGCCATTGCTGCCATCAACAAGGAACTGGTGGTTTCGAAACTGAGCTACGTGGTAACCCGAGGAGTGCAGAAGACGGAACTGAAACATGACGACATGAAGACGGGCAGCATGATGGTGCAGGAAGAAATGCAGCATGATGACCTGAGAACGGATGTAGTAAGCACCGTGAAGTATGACCTGCTGGGCAAGATAGCCGCCAATACCCGATTGACCCGCAAGACCATCGCCGGGATTCTGAGTCAGATTAAGTCAGAAAAGTTTGATATGTACAAGATGAATCCAGAAGAGTTTATCCGCAGGGTAAGTCGTCTGATACTGGAGCAGAAAGCCACCATCATCGTAGATCATATCAGTTACAACGAGATAGAGGGGAGCTACGATTCCGCCATCTTTACGGAAGAGAAACATACCTCGCTCGACAAGGCTTACCAAGGCAGGAAGAGCATCGTGGATTATGTGTTTACCGATGGAACGGCAAAGCAGAGTGTAGAGCGCAAGTTTGTAGAAGACCTCGATACGAGTACCGACGTTGCCGTATATGCCAAGTTGCCAAAAGGCTTCCACATTCCTACCCCTGTGGGCAATTATTCTCCCGACTGGGCGATAGCCTTCAAGGATAGTGCCGTGAAACATGTCTATTTCGTAGCCGAAACCAAGGGCAGCATGTCAACCCTCGACTTGCGAGGCATAGAAGATGGCAAGATAGCCTGTGCCGACAGGCTCTTCGAAC
>OGII01002575.1_pt1 | contig 10403 bp, 9 predicted proteins | sample 1571701 | NCBI WGS metagenome assembly OGII01 (sample SAMEA2581950, study PRJEB24529) | metagenome | biome: Human gut stool | place: China | collected 2011
GCTCGCACAGGCCCTTGCACAGCACCTTCTCGCCGTCCATATCGATCAGCTGATACTTCAGGGAAGAAGAACCGCAGTTAATAACCAGAACTTTCATCTGTGTTGCCTCCTGTATGTTTTTGCTCTGCCCGCCGTTTTTTGGAAATCTGCGGACAGAATTTTACAGATTCCTGTGTTTATTATATAATAGGAACAACGCCTTTTCAAGGCACAATCCGGGCAAAGCGGTAAAACTTGTGTACAAGGCTTTTGTACACCCTGCCTACAAATGCAGAAAAACCCGTAGGTTTTCTGTATATACGATATAAATTTAACAATCTTCCGGGGCGGAGAGAGGCCCTTTTTGCCCGGAAAGGAGCATTGTCATGAGATTTGCAGGCATCATTGCCGAGTACGACCCCTTCCACAACGGCCACGCCTGGCAGCTGGCGCAGGCGCGGGCGCTGGGGGCGCAGCGTGTGGCGGTAGCCATGAGCTGCGGGCTGACCCAGCGGGGAGCGCTGCCGCTTCTGCCGGAAAGCGTGCGGGTGCGCGCCGCGCTGGAGTGCGGGGCCGACCTCGTGTTTGCCTTGCCGGCCCCTTGGGCCTGCGCGGGGGCGGAGGCCTTTGCACGGGCCGGGGTACATCTGCTGGCGGCCACCGGGTGCGACGCCCTGGTGTTCGGGGCCGAGACCCCGGACGATGCCCTGCTGCTGGAAACCGCCCGGGTGCTGAACAGTGCGGCCTACCGCGCGGCACTGAAGCAGCAGCTGGCCGCCGGGGCGCGCAGCTTTGCGGCAGCCCGGCAGGCGGCAGTGCAGGCCGTGGGGGCCGACCCTGCCATGGCGGCGCTGCTGAGCCAGCCGAACAACAACCTGGCCGTGGAATACTGCCGCGCCATCCTGGAGCAGCGGGCAGGTATGACCCCGGTGCCGCTGCCCCGCAGGGGGGCCAACCACGGGCAGACGCTGGAGGAGAGCGGTCACGCGCAATTTGCCAGTGCCAGCGCTCTGCGGGCTCTCTGGGCCGAGGGCGGAGCCGAGGCCGTGGCCCCGTTTGTGCCGGAAAAGGCGTTTGAACTGTATAAAACGGCGGAAAATGACGGCGCGTATACGGATTTTGACGCGGCAGGCCGGTGTGAGCTGGCACTGCTGCGGGCAGCCTGCGCAAAGCCGGAGCCTTTTGCAGCGGTGCGCGGAGTGTCCGAAGGGCTGGAACACCGGTTGGAACACGCGGTGCGACAGAGCACCAGTCTGCCGCAGCTGCTGGATGCCCTGACCACGGTGCGCTACCCCCGGGCCCGGATGCGCCGCCTTGCCATGGATGCTGCATTGGGCTATACGGCCGACACGGTGCCGGCTCTGCCGCCGGCGCTGCACCTGCTGGGAGCACGGAAGGACGCCCTGCCGCTGCTGGGGCAGGTGTCCCTTCCGGTGTCTCACTCGTTGGCAAAGCTGGCCCAGACCGGCCCCGACGGTGCCCGGATGGCGGCGGCACAGGCAGCGGCCAGCGACTTTGGGGCCCTGTGCCGGGCAAACCCGGCCCCGATGGGCGGAATATATCGTCAAAAAAATATCTTTTTGACGAATTGACAAAAAATTCTGGCAAAAAATCAGCAATTCCGCTCTTGTAACCGTGCCGTATTGGGTGTATCATTAAAGCAATGCAATGTTGGATACAACATGTGAGAAGAAGAAGGAAGATCGGTCCCGCCGATCCAAGGAGGAACGCATGGCACTTCATGTTCTGGACGAAGCCAACCGCTGTCTCGGCTGCAAAAAGCCGCTGTGTCAGCAGGGCTGCCCCATCCACACCAACATCCCCGAGGTGATCCGTCTGCTCAAGGCAAACCAGATGGACGCCGCAGGCCAGATGCTGTTTGAAAACAACCCGCTCACCACGGTGTGCAGTCTGGTGTGCAACCACGAGAACCAGTGCGAGGGCCACTGCGTGCGCAACCGGATGCCCAGCCACGACCCGGTGCACTTTTCCATCATCGAGGACTACATCTCCACCACCTACGCCAACAAGATGACCGCCGGCCCGGCCCCCAAGAACGGCATGAAGGCGGCTGTGGTGGGTTCCGGCCCGGCGGGCCTGACCATTGCGGTGCTGCTGGCACGCTGGGGCTACGATGTGACCATCTTTGACGCCCGCGACAAGATCGGCGGCGTGATGCGCTACGGCATCCCCAACTACCGCCTGCCGGACAGTGTGCTGGATGATTTCCAGTACCGCCATCTGGAGCTCAAGGGCATCAAGGTACGGCCCAACACCACCATCGGCAAGACCATCACCATCGACGACCTGTTCCGCGACGGCTACAAGAGCGTATTCATCGGTGCCGGTCTGTGGAAGGCCAACGCCATGCACATCAAGGGCGAGAGCCTGGGCAATGTGGCCTTTGGCATCGACTATCTGGCCAACTCCAAGGCTTTCCGTCTGGGCGATGACATTGCGGTCATCGGCGTGGGCAACTCGGCCATGGACTGCGCCCGCACCGCCATCCGCAACGGCGCCCGTCATGTGACCTGCTACGCCCGCCGCGACGAGAGCTGCATCAGCGCCTCCGAATATGAGGTGAGCTATGCCAAGCTGGAAGGCGTGGGCTTCCGCTTCTGCAAGGCTCCTGTGGAGATCCGGGAAAACGGCCTCATCTGCCGCGACACCGTCAAGGGCGAGGACGGCAAGTTTACCCAGGTGGAGGGCAGCGAGATCTTCTACCCCCACACCGGCGTTATCGTGTCGGTGAGCCAGGGCTCCGAGAGCAACCTTGTCAAGACCACCACCGGCATCGAGACCAACCAGAAGGGCCTGCTCACCGTCAGTGAGGACGGCAGCACCACCCGCGAGGGCGTGTTTGCCGGCGGCGACGCCGTGATGGGTGCCCGCACTGTGGTCGAGGCCGTGGCCGTGGCCAAGAAGGTGGCCGAGTCCATGGACGCCTACATGAAGAGCCTGCCGGTCGATGATGCCGCCGACCCTTATGCAGACATCCCGGTGTTCCAGACCCCCACCTCCGACGTGCTGGCCAAGCAGGAATTGTAAATTATCTGTATCTTTGCCGCCCCGTCGGTTGACGGGGCGGCAGTTGCTTTGTATACTTTTTATATACGTTGCACAAAAATGTACAGAACGGAAAGGCGGTGGACGCAATTTTAAAAGCATCTCTCCCCAAACTGCGGGAAAAACTGCTGGAAGCCCTGCAGGCCGTGCTGCCCATTGTGGCCATTGTGCTGGTGCTGTGCTTTACCATTGCGCCGGTGTCGCCCAGCATCCTGCTGTGCTTTCTGCTGGGTGCGGTGCTCATCGTGGTGGGCATCATGTTCTTTACACTGGGCGCAGAAATGAGCATGACCCCCATGGGCGAGCGTGTGGGTGCTGTGCTCACCCGGAGCCGCAAACTGCCGGTGATCCTGGGCGTCGGCTTTCTGCTGGGGTTCCTCATCACCATTTCGGAGCCGGACCTGCAGGTGCTGGCCAATCAGGTGCCCTCCATCCCCAACCAGACCCTGATCTTCTCGGTGGCGGCGGGCGTGGGCCTGTTCCTCACCGTCGCGTTCCTGCGCATGCTGCTGGGCGTGGCGCTGCCGCCGCTGCTGGTGGCGTTCTACGGCCTTGTATTCGTGCTGGCTGCCTTTGTGCCCCGGGAGTTTCTGGCCGTGGCCTTTGACTCCGGCGGTGTGACCACCGGCCCCATGACGGTACCTTTTATCATGGCGCTGGGCGTGGGCGTGTCGGCGATCCGCGGCGACCGCCATGCGGCGGACGACAGCTTTGGTCTGGTGGCACTGTGCTCGGTGGGCCCCATTCTGGCGGTGCTGATCCTCGGCATCGCATTTCGTGCGTCCGACAGCACCTACATCCCGCCGGTGCTGCCGGAGGTGAGCGATTCGGTGGAGCTGTGGCAGCTGTTCCATGAGGGGCTGCCGGAGTACATCAAGGAAATTGCTTCCTCGCTGCTGCCCATCGTGGTCATGTTCGGGGTGTTCCAGGCCGTGGCCCTGCGGCTGGACAAACGCACGCTGGGCCGCATTGCGGTGGGTCTTGCCTATACCTATGTGGGGCTGGTGCTGTTCCTCACCGGTGCGAACGTCGGCTTTATGCCGGCGGGCAACTATCTGGGGCAGGTGCTGACCGGGCAGAGCTACCACTGGGTGATCATCCCCATCGGCATGCTCATCGGTTACTTTATCGTCAAGGCAGAGCCGGCGGTGTATGTGCTGAACAAACAGGTGGAAGAGGTGACCGATGGTGCTATCTCGGCCCAGGCCATGGGCATGGCGCTCTCGGCGGGTGTGTCCATTTCGGTGGGGCTGGCCATGGTGCGGGTGCTCACCGGCATTTCCATCCTGTGGTTCCTCATCCCGGGCTATGCGGTGGCCATCGGCATCTCCTTTGTGGTGCCCAAGCTGTTCACCGCCATTGCCTTTGACGCCGGCGGTGTGGCCTCTGGTCCCATGACGGCCACCTTCCTGCTGCCGCTGGCACAGGGAGCCTGCGTGGCCGTGGGCGGCAACATCGTTACGGACGCCTTTGGCGTGGTGGCCATGGTGGCCATGACGCCGCTCATCACGGTGCAGCTGATGGGCCTTGCCGCTCAGCTCAAAACCGGACGGCGCAGGGCTGCCCGTGCCGCCGAACCCGCGCTGGCCGGGGTGGCAGCCTATGCCGACTGGCCGGATGACGACATCATTGAACTGTAAGGAGGGCAAGCGCTGTGAGTTCGCTGTTTCTGATGAGCACCATCACCGACCGCCGCACTGCCGACGCCTTTCTGCAGTTGTATGAGGCCCACGGTGTGAACGTGACCCTGCGCACGGTGGGCACCGGCACGGCGGTGCAGGAGACCCTTTCCACCCTGGGGCTGGAAAAGACCGAAAAAGCTGTGCTGCTGGCGGTGGTCACAGCCCAGACCTGGCAGGAGGTGCAGCGGGACCTGCGCCGCAAAATGCGCATCGACGTGCCGGGCACCGGCATTGCATTCACCGTGCCGCTGAGCAGCATCGGCGGAAAACGGGCCCTTGGGTTCCTCACGGAGCACCAGACCCTGACCTGGAAGGAGGAGAGTACCTTGAAGGATACCCGCTATGAACTGCTGCTGGTGATCGCAAACCAGGGCTACACCGGCTCCATCATGGACGCGGCCCGCGCAGCCGGTGCCGGCGGCGGCACCGTGATCCACGCAAAGGGCACCGGCATGGAAGGGGCAGCTCCCTTTCTGGGCATGGAACTGGTGAACGAGAAGGAGCTGGTGCTCATCGTGAGCCGCACCGCGCAGAAGAACCGGATCATGAAAGCCATCATGGATGGGGCCGACCGCAGGGCGGGGGCCATCGTGTTCTCGCTGCCGGTCACCGACACCGCCGGTCTGCGCCTGCTGGAAGAGGAAGAACCGGCTGCAAAATAATCAAAAAAGGATGAATATTCTCCACGTTTGTCGGCAAAAGCTTGATAAACGTGGAGTTTTTCGTTATGATAAAAGAAAGTGATTCAAGAACAGAGGTGGAAAGATGATTCAACTTTCATATAAGCAGCAGATCGCCTTCAACTCGCTGTCCATCATTGCGGGCAACGCACTGTACGCGCTGACGGTCGTGCTGTTTCTGGTGCCGTCCGGGCTGATCACCGGCGGCGCCACCGGCATTGCGCTGGGAGTCAACCGTGTGCTGGGCCTGCCGGTGTCCGGGGTGCTGTTTGCCATCAACATCAGCATGCTGGTGCTGGGCTGGATGGTACTGGGCAGCCGCTTTGCCCTTACCACCATTGCCAGCACCATCCTCAGCCCGCTGTTTCTGGCCCTGTGGGAGCGGGTGTTTGCAGATTTTGTGCTCACCGATGATCTGGTGCTCAACACCATCTTTGCCGGTCTGGGCGTGGGCATCTCGCTGGGCATCACCATCCGTGCCGGTGCCTCCACCGGCGGCATGGACATCCCTCCGCTGGTGCTCAACAAGTGGTTCCACCTGCCGGTGTCGGCGACCATGATGGTGTTCGACCTGATCATTCTGGCGGTGCAGGCGGCGTTCAGCCCGCTGCAGCAGTGCCTGTACGGCATCGTGATGGTCATCGTGTACACCGTTGTGCTGGACAAAGTGCTCATTTTCGGTTCCACCCGTACCGAGGTCAAGATCATCAGTCAGCATGCGGACGAGATCCGGGAAGCCATTTTCTCCCAGCTGGACCGCGGCGTGACCATCCTGCACGGTGAGGGCGGCTATAGCCGGAACAGCGAACAGGTGCTGCTGAGTGTTGTCAGCAACCGGCAGCTGCCCAAGCTGGAAAAAATCGCCCACCTGATCGATCCCACCTGCTTCATGATCGTGAGCCATGTGACCGAAGTAAGCGGCCGCGGCTTCTCGCTGGAAAAGGATTACAAGGAGGAGGACTGATTTTGCCCGCAGATACTTGCAAAATACAGGTCAGTTGGGGTATAGTATAGAAGAACGGTAGGTTTTGCCGTACATTACCCGATCAAGAAAGGAAATCCATCATGTTTGATATTTTCAATATGCTCAAAAAAGAAGAGAACGCTGCCCCCAAGCAGGTCACCCGTGACACCATCATCGGCGACATTCTGGACATGGACCAGAGCACCGCTCCCTACTTCATGGAAATCGGCATGCACTGCCTGGGCTGCCCTGCATCCCGCGGCGAGAGCATCGAAGAGGCCTGCGCGGTGCACGGCGTGGACTGCGATGAGCTGATCGCAAAGCTCAACGAGCACCTGGGCGCAAAGAAGGCCTGAGTGCTGCCCACACTGGATGCGCGTCTGGCGGCGGCGGCAGAACTGGTGCGCCCCGGGCAGCCGGTGGCAGACATCGGCTGCGACCACGGCAAGCTGACGGCGGTGCTGGCTGCTTCGGGCCGGTACCCCAAGGTCATCGGGGCCGACCTGCGCCCTGGCCCGCTGTCCAAAGCCCGGCAGACGCTGGAACATGCCAATTGTCAAGACCGCGCTGAGCTGAGGCTCGGCGACGGTCTTTCTGTGTTGTCGGCCGGTGAGGTGGGCAGCATCGTGCTGGCGGGCGTCTCGGCCCAGACCACCTGGGAGATCCTGGAAAAGGCTCCGTGGGTGTTCACGGCGGGTGGGCCGCGGATCATCATGATCCCGGCTACCCGTCACAGCGAGCTGCGCCGCTGGCTGTGGACCCGTGGCTTTGCTTTTGCGGCCGACCGCCCCGTGCAGGCGGCAGGCCGCTGGTATGCCGTTATGGCAGCCGAGTACACCGGGGAGCGGCACGAGCCGACCTTTTCCGAGTGTCTGCTGGGCGGCACCGGCAGCTGGCCGGAGGGCGCGGGCTATGCGGCCTGGCAGAAGGCCAAGCTCCCCCGTATGCGCCTCGGCGTGCCGGACGGCACCCCGCTGGCAGACGAGATCGACCGACTTTTGAAAGAGGGGACCGGACTATGACGACCGTACAGCAGCTCTATGAAGCTATGCAGGCCCTAGCACCACTGGAACTGGCAGAAAGCTGGGACAACCCCGGCCTGCTGGTGGACTGCGGCGGGGAAGTGACCCGGGTGCTGGTCACGCTGGACATCACCCCGGAGGTGGTGACAGAGGCTGCCGCGAAGCACTGCGAAGCCATCGTGGCGCACCACCCGGTCATCTTTGACCCGCTCAAAAAGCTGGGGCCGCAGGATGTGCCGTTCCAACTGGTGCGGGCGGGCATCTCGGCCATCTGCATGCACACCAATCTGGATGCGGCTGCCGGCGGCGTCAACGAGGTGCTGGCCGGTATTTTTGGCATGCAGGACCCGGAGCCCTTTGCCGGGGGCTGCGGCCGGGTGGGCAGCATTGAACCCATCACGGTGCCGCAGCTGGCCCGCAAGGCACAGCAGGAGCTGGCCGCCCGCTGCAATGCACCGGACGCAGGCCCGGCGGTGCAGGTCAAATTTGCCGACACCGGCAAACCGGTGCAGCGGCTGGCCGTCATCAGCGGCGCAGGCGGAAGCCTGTTTGAAGAGGCCCTTGCCATGGGCGCGGACTGCCTGCTGACCGGCGAGGCAAATCACCACCACGCCTGTGATGCAAAGCGGCTGGGGCTGTCGCTGATCGCGGCGGGGCACTACGCCACGGAGTTCCCGGTGACCGCTGCCGTGGCAGAGAAGCTGCGTGCCGCTCTGCCCGGCGTGGAAGTGCTGGTGAGCACAGCCAATAAGGACCCGTATACTTATTTATAATAGGGGAGGGCTGTAGCTTTTCGCAACGGCCCCTTTCGTGAAAAAGCAATCGGAGCAGCCCGCAGGCTGCTCCGATTGTAATTAAAAAAGAACATTCCGCTGAATATGGCCAAAGCGAACGCGGCGGCCATTTTAATGATAAGAACGAGGTAACACACATGGCATTGGATGCCGCGACACTGGAACTGACGGCCCGGGAACTGAAAACCGTTCTGGCCGACGCCAAGATCGCAAAACTGTTTGAACCGACCCGCGATGAGCTGGTCATTACCCTGCGCACCCGCACGGACACCTACGCGCTGCTGCTGTCGGCCCGCAGCGGTTCCGCCCGGGTCTGCCTGACCGAGGAGACCTTTGAAAACCCGGAGACGCCGCCCTCCTTCTGCATGCTGATGCGCAAGCACCTCACCGGCGGCAAGCTGCTGGATGTGCACATGGAGCCGGGGGACCGCATCGTCTACTTCGACTTCCAGTGCACCAACGAAATGGGCGACCTGGTGCGCAACACCCTCTGCGCCGAGCTCATGGGCCGCTACTCCAATCTGGTGCTGGTGCAGAACGGCAAGATCATCGACGCCCTCAAGCGGGTGGATTTTGAGGACAGCGACATCCGGCAGCTGTTGCCGGGCCTGACCTACACCACACCGCCCAAGCCTGCCCGGCCGGATTTCCTGCAGGTGAGTTCCGCTTCCATCGTGGCAGCGGCCTGCCAGCGGGACCTGCCGGTGGCGGATGCCCTGAACAAGACCGTGGCCGGTGTCGGCCCGGTGGTCTGCCGCGAAGCCGCCTGGCGCGCCTTTGACGGGGAACACCTGCTGGCCAACGAGCTGACCGAGGAGCAAAAGCGCAGTCTGATGGCGGCCATCGACCAGCTGAAGGAGCTGCACGACAAGGGCGGCTGCCCCTGCAGCGTGACCGACCCGGACGGCAAGCCGGTGGAGTTCACCTTCTTCCGTCCGCAGCAGTACGGCGAAAACTACGCGGTGAAGGAATGGCCGTCCTTCAACGCGATGCTGGAGGGCTACTACGCCGAGAAGGACCGCGCTGAGCGCCTGCGTACCAAGAGCAAGGAACTGCACAAGGCCGTGCACAACATGTACGAGCGTGCCGTCCGCAAGCAGGCCGCCCGGCAGGAAGAGCTGGCCGCCAGCGGAAAGAGCGAAAAGCTGCGCCTGTACGGCGAGCTGCTCTCGGCCAACCTGTATCTGGCCCAGAAGGGCATGAAGAGCATCACGGTGCCCAACTGGTACGATGAGGGCAAAGAGGTGACCATCCCGCTGGACCTGCGGTTCACTCCCAGCCAGAACGCGCAGAACTTCTTCAAGAACTACAAAAAGAAGCAGACCGCAGCCCGGATGCTGGTGGATCTGCTGGCCGAGGGCGAAAAGGAGATCGCCTATCTGGAAACGGTGCTCTACGAGGTGGAAACGGCTTCCGGCGAAGCTGCTCTCAACGAGATCCGGGCAGAGCTCAAGAGCCAGGGCTATCTGAAGTACTACAAGCAGCGCGACAAGCGCCAGAAGCCTGCGGACTTCCTGCGGTTCACCTCCAGCGACGGGTTCGAGATCCTGGTGGGCCGCAACAACGCCCAGAACGACAAGCTCACCCTCCACACCGCCCGGGGCAAGGACCTGTGGTTCCATGTGCAGAAGGCGCCCGGCAGCCATGTGGTGGTCATGAGCCACGGTGAGGATATCCCGGACACCACCCAGCAGGAGGCGGCCGAGCTGGCGGTCATCTACTCCAGCACCTACAAGGCCGGTACCGGTGCCAAGGTGGCCGTGGACACCACCGAGGTGAAGAACATCTGGAAGGCCAACGGTGCCAAGCCCGGCATGGTGCTGTACGAGGTGTACACCACCGTGTACATCACCCCGCGGGACGGTCTGGCCGAACAGCTGAAGAAAAAGTAAGGAAACCCTCCTTTTGGCATCGTGGGACGATGGCAGAAGGAGGGTTCTCTTTATATATAGGTATAAAAACCCCGAAAACGGCCATACTACCGTTGCGGCAGTGGGGAAGGGGAGTTTTCCACCCGTAAAATGGGATGGGATTGTGCATCTTGCACAGAAAAAACGCAATTCCACAAAACAGAGAAAATAAAAAAGAAAATTCGTTCTTTTTTCTAAAAAACACTTGCCAAATGCACGAAGGTGTGATAAAATAACTCTCGGCTGCAAAGGGCTTGTGCGATACAAGTCGTGCAGGCCAGCGATATGCGTAGATGCGGGAGGTTG
>OGII01002579.1_pt1 | contig 10398 bp, 10 predicted proteins | sample 1571701 | NCBI WGS metagenome assembly OGII01 (sample SAMEA2581950, study PRJEB24529) | metagenome | biome: Human gut stool | place: China | collected 2011
GGAAAATGGTGTTTTTGGAAAAATTTGTGGCAGAGGTGCAGATATATAGAAAACTATTATTATAGTTTTTTTTTTTATATATAATGGGCGTGGGAATTGGTTGAAATTGCCAATTTCATAATATTACTAAAAGTATAAATATTAAGTTACAGGAGGAAAAGTATTAATGAGTGTACAAATACATTTATGGAACAGCAAGGTGGCTGTGTGACAACAGTGCAACATCAACCACAGAGCTGGAATATGGAAGCATGGTGCTTTCAGAACTGGGAGTACCGACTTATTATAATGTATCACAGTGGTCAGCCAATGCAGTATATTGTGACGGAATAGGAAAGCAAAATGAGTTTAACAGAGAGTATTCCAATATCTGTTTTTCAAATGGGGAAAGAATGGAAGACCCTGAAGATAACAGTCATATACATCCTGCATTTGAAGGAGAATTAAATACGACAGAAAAAAGTGACGGAAGAATAACCACATATGGACTGGCATTATATGCCCCAGCCTGTGAATCGAGTATCTGGCATACGAATAAATATACGACAGGAGAGCCGTCAGGAGTACCGGCAGATGATGTAACGAATTATCCGAATGATAATGGGCATCCATATGGAAACAATGTAGTAGAGAAGATATATGAAATCAGGGATATTATATAAATAATTTAAAAAATATATTGACAAAGATTATTATATGAAGTATGGTAAATACATCAATAATATCTATGAGCATTGATGTACATTAATAAATGTTATTGAACAATGAACAAATTGCAAAAGAAAGGGGCGGTGCGATTGCCAAAAAACACAAGTAAATTAAAACAATACTTTCCGATGATTCGTGAGCGGGAGGATATCAAACAGGAAATCTATGAGAATCCCAAGCTACTAGAAAAATATCGGGAATGGGACGAAGAACAGCAGGAAGAATTTTTAGATTACTGCACGGGAGTAAAAGGTGTCAAAATTTTATACGATGCGTTCTTTAAAGAAATCATGAATCCCGAAAACACACCGGAGCGGCTCAATGAATTACTATCATTATTGTTAGGACAGAGTGTTACGATAAAAAGAGTGCTTCCGGGCGATTCTACGAGGCTTGCCGATGAACAGTCGCTTTTGATTATGGACATCTTAGTAGAACTTGCCGATACCAGTCTTGCCAATGTCGAAGTCCAGAAAATCGGGTACAGATTTCCGGGACAGAGAAGTGCCTGTTATTCTTCGGATTTACTGCTCAGACAGTATAAAAGGGTCAAAGGCGAAAAGAAAAAAGCCTTCAGTTATAAGGATATAAAATCCGTCTATACGATCGTATTCTTTGAAACAAGTATCAAAGAATTTCACGAATATCCCCAAAACTATATTCACAAATTCAAACAGCAGTCAGATACAGGATTAGAGCTTGAATTACTGCAAAAATATGTGTTTATTCCGCTTGACATTTTTCGTACAATCTACCACAATAATGTTAAGAGTAACGGGAAGAACAGTGCAAACAGGCGCTGGAATAAAACAGAAGCGTGGCTGACATTTTTAAGTACAGATGAACCGGAGATTATCATTGAATTAATCAGACAGTACCCGGAGTTTAAAGAGATGTACGAAGAAATCTATGTCATGTGCCAGAATGTGGAAAAGGTGATGGAAATGTTTTCAAAGGAATTGATTCAACTGGATAGAAACACGGTGCAGTACATGATAGATGAAATGCAGGATACGATTGATGTTCAGAAAGAAGAATTGGAAGCAAAGCAGGAAACCATTAACACACAGAAAGAAGAACTGGAAACTGCCAGATGTCAGTTACAGGAAATGGCGGAAAAGCTCAGATTTTCCAAACTTTTCCGGCATCTTTTTCGTGTTAAAGCTGCGCGAGCGTCTCCCCCACCGCGCCCGTGATGACAAGGTCGGCACCAAGTCCGCGGTCGAGCGGCGTCTTGTTGATGACAACGAGCTTGTGTCCGCGATAGTAGCGCACGAGGCCCGCCGCCGGATAGACCGCGAGCGATGTGCCCGCGATGATGAGCACGTCGGCCTCCTGAATGTACTCCACCGCGCAATAGAGTGTCTTTTCGTCCAGGCCCTCTTCGTAGAGCACCACGTCGGGCTTGATGCGCCCGCCGCAGGTGCAGCGCGGCACGCCCTGCGAATGCTTGATGTAGGACACGTCGTAGAACTTGCCGCACTTCTCGCAGTAGTTGCGCAAGGTGCTTCCGTGCAGCTCGAGGACATTCTTGCTGCCCGCCGCCTGATGCAGCCCGTCGATATTCTGCGTGATGACGGCCTTGAGCTTCCCTTCCTTTTCCCACTCGGCGAGCTTTAAGTGCGCGGCGTTGGGCTTTGCGCCTTCGCAGAGGAGCTTCGCGCGGTAAAAGGCGAAAAACTTCTCGGGATAGCGCTCATAATACGTGTGACTCAGGATCGTCTCCGGCGGGTCGTCCCACTGCTGATGATACAGGCCATCCACACTGCGAAAATCCGGGATACCGCTCTCGGTCGAAACACCTGCCCCGCCGAAAAACACGATGTTGTCCGTTCCGTCAATGAGTTCCTTCAGCTTTTTGATTTCTTCCGTCATCGGTTCTCCTTTTGCGCTCGTGCGCTTATCTCACATAGCTCTTGTCGATCTGCACGATGGCAAAATAGCGCGGATCAAGCTCGTGTACCGCCCGCTTGATCTTCTCCTCCGCTTCCCTGTCGCTCAGCGCGCAGCCATACGGCACCACGGCATCGAAGATGACGTTCGTGTGCGTCGGCCCCGTGACCATGCGAAAGTCGTGGATGGAGATATTCTCGTCGATGCCGCGCACGAGCGAGGCGATCTTCTGATGCGCGGCGTTGGTGGTCTCGTCGTCCGTCACGATGGGGTCCATGTGGATGACCGCCTCGCAGCCGAGCCTGTCATGCAGTTTCTTTTCCACGTTGTCGATCTCGTCGTGCAGAGCGAGGATATCGCCGTGCGCGGGGACCTCAGCATGCAGCGAGATCATCACGCGTCCGGGGCCGTAGTCGTGCACCACAAGGTCGTGGATGCCGCAGACAACCTGACTTTCCATCACGATGTCGCGGATCTCCTGCACGAACTCCTCCGATGGCGGCTGGCCGAGCAGCGGCGAGAGGGTGTCCCTTGCCGCCTGCACGCCCGCCCACAGGATGAGCAGCGACACGACCAAGCCGCACCAGCCGTCGATCTGCCAATGCAGGAAATAGCCCGCGAGTGTCGCAAGCAGCACCGCCGCGGTCGCCGCGCAGTCGGACAGGCTGTCCGCCGCGGTCGCCTGCATGGCGGCGGCGCTGATCTTCTTCCCCACGCCGCGGTTGTAGCAGTACATGTAGAACTTGGCACAGATGGAGACAAGCAGGATCGCCACCGTCAGCACGCTGCACTCCACAGCCTCGGGATGCAGGATCGCGCCCACGGCGTCGCGCAGCAGTTCAAAGCCCATCAGCAAGATGACGATCGAGACGATGAGGCCCGAGATATACTCCAGCCGCCCGTGGCCGAACGGATGCTCGGGGTCGGGCTTCTGCCCGGCCAAACGAAAGCCCAGCAGCGTCACGATGGACGCGCCCGCGTCGGACAGGTTGTTAAAGGCGTCCGCCGTGACGGCGACAGAGCCCGCAAGCGTCCCCGCAAACAGCTTGAGCGCGAAGAGCAGCAAATTGATGACAATGCCCACCGCTCCGCAAAGCACACCGTAAGCGCGCCGCACTGCGGCATCAGACGTGTTCTGATAGTCTTTGATGAACCGACTCGCAAGAAAACCGATCATAGTCTTCCCTCACTCGCTTTTGATCTGTAATTTCATGCGGCAGCAGAGGCGGTCAAGGTCCTCATCCGTTGCCGCAGGGATGCGCAGCTTCGCGCCGCAGCTTTTGCACACAAGGTCGACGTAGGTGCTGTGGATCTCCATGCCGTAGCTTTTGCTGCCGCAGGAGCAGGTGATACCGTCCTTGCGCGCGGCGATCTCCTTGAGCTCGGAGAGTATCTCGTACATGATGACGCTGTCGGCAAAGGCGGCGGGGTCGTCGCCCTGCTCGCGCTCCTTGGCCGCCGCGAGCGAGAGCTGCTCCATCTCGTGCTCGACAGCGTAGTCCTCGCCGATAAAGCAGCAGAGCATTTTCGTATCGGGGCAGGCAAGGCCGATGCCGCGCCCGTGCAGGAGCTTGTCGGCGCTGCACTCCGCCAGATGCTCCTCACCGCACACGCCGCACGGCACGCTCAGGCGGAATTTATTTTCCTCCGCCTCGATGGTCAGGCTTGACTCGCCGCACTCACAGCTCACGACCGCACCCGAGGCGCTCAGGGCAAACACGCTTCTCTGCTGGATGACGCGCTTGTGGCACGCGGGGCAGAGATAGCCGATGGTACGCATTTCTTCTTTCATTCCATTTCCTCCCGGAAAGTAAAATATCATATGGCAATTTGAATATTATACCGCGTCCGTGCGCAAAAAGAAAGGGAGAAACACGCTGTTTCTCCCTTTTCTTTTTGGTTTTCGCGCTTTACGGCTTGACCGCGATGGCCTCGATCTCGACCAGCGCGCCCTTGGGCAGGGCGGCCGCCTGCATCGCACAGCGCGCGGGGCACTCGCCGGAGAAATACTTGCCGTACACCTCGTTGACAACGCCGAAATCGCCGATATCGATCATAAACACGGTCGTCTTGACAACGTCCTCAGCCTTGCAGCCAGCCGCCTCGAGCACCGCGAGCAGATTCTTGATGCTCTGCTCCGCCTGCTCGGACGTGCCGCCGGGAACAAATGCGCCGGTCGCCGGGTCCAGCGGAAGCTGGCCGGAGACAAATACAAAACCGTTTGCTTCGATCGCCTGGGAGTAGGGGCCGACGGCGCCGGGGGCAGTGGTCGTAGAAATCACATGCTTCACGGAAAAATCCTCCTATATCAATGTATTTTCATCATAACATCTTGTGCAATATGCGTCAAGTACTCATATTCTTGGAAAAACGGCAGAAACTAATGCCGCTTTTGAGCGATTCCCCTAAATCCATCGGAAAGGAAGAGCGTGATGGAACAAAAAACCGTCGGCGCGCAGACGCGCCGCCTGCGCACATGTCCCTCCGTCCTCTCGTTCGCCGCCGTCGGCGGGCGGTTCGAGGGCGAAGGCCCGCTGCGCGAATACTTTGACGAATTGAGCGAGGATCACTTCTTCGGCGAGAAGACCTGGGAAAAGGGTGAGAGTACCATGCAGCGCCACGCGCTCTCCCGCGCGCTGGAAAAGGGGGGGCTCAAGGCGAGTGACCTTGACCTCATCTTCGCGGGTGATCTTTTGAACCAGTGCGTCGGCTCGTCGTTCGCTCTGCGAGAGAGCCGCATCCCATTCTATGGACTCTACGGTGCGTGCTCCACGATGGGCGAGAGCCTGTCGCTCGCCGCATTGATGCTCGACGGCGGGTATGCCTCTTGCGCCGCGGCGCTGACCTCCTCGCACTTCTGCACCGCCGAGCGGCAGTACCGCATGCCGGTGCCCTACGGCTCGCAGCGCACGCCGACCGCGCAGTGGACGGCCACAGGCAGCGGTTGCTGCCTCCTCGCGTGCGAGGGCGAGGGGCCCTATATCACACACGTGACAACCGGGAAAATCGTCGACAAGGGCGTCACCGACGCAAACAACATGGGCGCGGCGATGGCCCCCGCCGCCTATGACACGCTGTGCGCGCTCTTTCGCGACACGAGGACAAAACCCGAAGACTATGACCTCATCGTGACGGGCGACCTCGGCAGGCTCGGGCATCAGATCGTCTCGGACTTTTTCGCGCGCGATGGGCTCCCTCTCGGTGAGCGCTACACCGACTGCGGGCTTCTGCTCTACGACATTGAATCGCAGGATATGCACTGCGGCGGCAGCGGTTGCGGCTGCTCGGCAAGCGTTTTGTGCGGGTATCTGCTGCGCGGGATGCGCGAGGGCAAATGGAACCGCATCATCTTCGCGCCGACGGGCGCGCTGCTCTCCCCCACGACGACATTTCAGGGCGAGAGCATCCCCGGCATCTGCCACGCGGTCGTATTCTCGAATCACAAGGAGGGATAAGCGGTGGATTATCTGAACGCCTTTCTCTGCGGCGGCATCCTCTGCGCCATCGGACAGATTCTCATCGACAAAACGCCCCTCACGCCCGCGCGTATCCTGACGGGCTATGTCGTCTGCGGCGTTTTACTGACAGCCATCGGCGTCTACGAGCCCATCGTCAAATGGGGCGGCGCGGGCGCGACCGTGCCGCTGCTCGGCTTTGGCTACTCGCTCGCTAAGGGCGTCGAAAAAGCGGTCAGCGAGCAGGGCTGGCTCGGCGTGATGACCGGCGGCCTCAGCGCCACGGCGGGCGGCATCGCCGCAGCGGTCGTCTTTGCTGTGCTGATGGCGCTCATTTTTAAGCCCGGCGACAAACGGTAATAATAAAAAACGAGGAGAGGGTTTTCACCCTCTCCCCTTTTATGGAAAATCGCTTTTTACGATGCGCGCAGGCCGGGCTCTTCGATCTGCTCAAGCGTCATCACTCTGGTGTGGCAGATTGGCTTCCACTCGACCTTCGTAAAGAGCGACGCAATGCAGATCGGCACGTAGGTGAGCATGAAGAGCGGGAACGTGAAGGCGTAGAGCACCTTTTTCCACGCCGCGCAGCGGATATTCTTCCACTCCGTCACGGTCGTGATCGCGCCGAGCACAAAGAGCGTTAAGTACAGGCTCATCAGCGTTTGCAGCACGGAGACCGCCAGCACCGCCATCGAACCGCCTGACGTCGCGTTCGCGATCGCCGCGCCGATGTTCACGACCACGCTCAAACCCGTGAGCACCGCCGCGGGCATGATGTTCATGGTCATGTCATAGCAGGAAAAGCTGCCGCGCGCAATGCCGGAGAAGAGCTCGGAGGCGTACTTGCGGAACACCTGCAGGTAGCCCTTCGACCAGCGCATGCGCTGGCGCCAGGACTGGGCAAAGCTCGTGGGCTGCTCGTCATAGAGCACCGCGCCCGCCGCGTAGCCGACCTTTTCCCCGCGCACGACGTTGTCAATGGTAAACTCGATGTCCTCGGTCAGCAGGAAGAAGTTCCAGCCGCCGCACGCTTCCAGCACACCGTCGGAAAACAGAAAGCCTGTGCCGGACACGGCGCAGCTGCTTCCAAGGCGCATGCGCGCGTTATTGAGATACTGCGCCTCGCGCAGGAACCACAGCGCATAGCCCGCGGAGATCCAGTTGTCGCCGTAGTTTTTGGAGTTGCGGTAGCACGTCACGATCTCATAGCCGCTGGAGTAGACCTTCTCGATCTCGGAGATGAAGTTCGGGTCGAGGATATTGTCGGCGTCCAACACGAGATAGGCATCGTAGTGCTTGCGGCCCGGGCGCTTGATGCGCTTGAGCATTTCATTGAGCACATAGCCCTTGCCGACATGCACCGTATCGTGGCGCTCAAAGACGATCGCGCCGCGCTCGCGCGCCACACGGGCCGTGTCATCCGTGCAGTTGTCCGCGCCGACGTAGATGTCCACGTGGTCCATCGGATAGTTCTTCTGCGCGTGGATGCTGTCGAGCAGCTGGCCGATGACGTTTTCCTCGTTGCGCGCGGCGATGAGGACGGCAATGCGGTGGTTTTCATTGCGGCAGGTGAATTTTTTCCGCTTCAGCAGCGCCACCGCCACATAGAAGAATTGATAGGAATAGCATACGAAAAATAGCGCCATGATGACGGCGTTGATCGTGATGACAGTCTGCATAATATGTTCCTCCATTGCCGGAAGCTCCGGCCCATTTTGGTTTCTTTCCCGCCTGTGGGAAAAGTTATATCATGCAAACCTTGTGATTCCACTGTGAAAATTCTTAACAAATTCCGAACATCCACGGTAGAAATTATTAAGCCCTGAAATGAGTAACAGGCAGTGCCGCTGGCGCTGCCTGTTCACTCTTTTATAATGTAATCGCGCCCGGTTTGACATCGGAATCGTGGTTGGCGATGCACGCAACGCAGTTCCGCTCCCGACTCTGTGCCCTGATCCACGCGAGCGACTTTTTCTGCGCCGCGCGGTCGTCGGCGATGCCGGAGAGCAGCACCGCGTCCCAATCGACAGGCGCGACGCCCCGCGCCGCGAGCTGCTCGTCGATGGCCGCACTGCTTTCGACAACAACCTGATTCGTAAAATACAGCGGCAGCGAGCCGAGCGAGCAGATCTGCGCCCTGCGCTCAAAGACGCCGTACGGGCTCATATCGCGGTACCAGCCGCAGTCGAACAGAACGTTCCCGTGCGCGCACTCGATGAGATAGGCCGAAACCGGCAGCCAGAGCCGTTTCGACTTTCTATCCAGCACGCCAGACGCCTTGAGCGCGCTGTAATGCTCGCCGCCGAACGGCAGCTCCGGCGCGACGCACACCTTGCCGATGTGGAAAATATGAATCTTGATCTCGCTCATCGTCTGCCTCCCGTCTTGAAATGCCATCAAATCCCGTCAAATCCCGCTTTTTTCGATCTCTGCCAAAAGGCACTTGCAGCCCTCTGAGACATCCCGCCACGTCGCTTCAAAATCGCCTGTATACCACGGGTCGGCGACGTCGCCCGGGCGGTCGGTGTAGTCGAGCAGCCGGTGCATCTTCCCCGCCGGATCACCGCCGCAGATACGCTGCATGTTTTTGAGGTTCGCGCCCTCCATGCCAATGAGCAGATCATACTCCTCGTAGTCCTGCGCCGTGAGCTGGCGCGCAGCGTGTCCCTCGCAGGAAATGCCGTGCTCGGCGAGCTTGCGCCGCGCGGGCGGATAGACGGGATTGCCGATCTCATCACGGCACGTCGCCGCGGAGTCGATCTGAAATTCGTCGGCAAGTCCTGCCTTTTCGACCAGGTCCTTCATCACAAATTCCGCCATCGGGCTGCGGCAGATATTGCCCAAGCAGATAAATAAGATTTTCGTCATAGTCTTTCTCCGTAAGTTTTGATAACCGTAGTGTAACAGAAAAATGGAAATCGTCGAGAAGAAATGCTGTCTTTTCGTTCAGAACTTGTTTGTAAATTCGATACTGCCTTTCCAGTCCATAGAAGGCGTGCTATGATTTTATGGGAGCGCAGAACACACTAAAGAAATACGGAGGTGTCACATGACTGCAGATCAAGGAGAATATGAGAAATTTATGGCAAAACTTTCTAAATCAGGATTGGAACTCCAAAAGGACTTTAGCCGCCTCTCGCTGGAAAATCAAAAGCGTTTTATGCAAGAGGTCAACCAAAGGCTAAAGTGTTTTGGACATGCAGTAACCATTACCGATATTCTACAGAGTCTATTTCGTGGGACGAGCTGCTATCTTCTGCCCAGGATAAAATTATAAACAATAGCGTCAACTGTAGAACAAAATCGGTGAAGTAAACTACTATGTCGCCCACAATGTAGCCCACGGAAGGAACTATTCCAAACCGAAGCAAAAACGTTTTTACCAAAAACAAGAAAAACCTTGAAACCGTTATGGCTTCAAGGTTTTTACTTGGCGCGGAAGAGAGGATTTGAACCTCCGCGGCGCTTTTTACACGCCCTACTCCCTTAGCAGGGGAGCCCCTTCGGCCTCTTGGGTACTTCCGCAGGTCGATGGTGTTTATGAAAAAATGGCGGAGAGAGTGGGATTCGAACCCACGGAGACTTGCGCCTCGCCGGTTTTCAAGACCGGTTCCTTCAACCGCTCGGACATCTCTCCGTTTCAGGAAAGGACACCCGCCTCTCAAACGCTCGTTTAGTTTAGCATAGTTTTGGCGGCTTGTCAACAAAAAAGTCAGCTTCTTTTCCAAATGGGCGAATCGTTCATAAAATGGAGATGACTTTTGCGATGGGAGCGGTTATAATATCCTATATTGCGGCTTTACTCGGCGGCCGCGGGAAACAAAAGACGGGAGGCATCGCCTTGAAAAAAATCAACCAGTGGATCGACAGGTTCGCCTACAGCCATCCACGCTTCGGGATTCCGAACCTGATGCTCTATATCGTGATTGCCAACGCGGCAACGTACATCCTATCCATGTTCGCGGGCTCGGCGGCGCTGAGCTTTCTGGCGTTTGATTTGTACCATGTGCTCCACGGAGAGCTGTGGCGGCTGGTGACGTTTGTGCTGCTGCCGTTTACCTATCACCCCATCTCTCTGCTGATCATGCTGTCATTTTACTATTTTGTGGGCGGCACGCTGGAGCGGGAGTGGGGGACCGCGAAGTTCACACTGTATTATCTCTGCGGCATGGTGCTCAGCATTCTGTCCACGATCATTCTATCCCTTGCCACGGGCTACTACGGCTGGAGCCTTTCCGACGCCTACTACATCAACCTGACACTGTTTCTGGCCTTTGCGGCGCTGTACCCGGACGCGCAGATCATGTTTTACATGATTATTCCGCTGAAGGCGAAGTGGCTG
>OGII01002582.1_pt1 | contig 10390 bp, 9 predicted proteins | sample 1571701 | NCBI WGS metagenome assembly OGII01 (sample SAMEA2581950, study PRJEB24529) | metagenome | biome: Human gut stool | place: China | collected 2011
TTCCGCAGTGGGACAAGATCTTCGATAAAGAGAAGAAACATGAACTGTATCTGGAGCAGAAGAAGTCCGGCACCATCGTAAAAGGACCGAAGATTGGACGTAACGATCCGTGTCCGTGCGGCAGTGGCAAGAAATATAAACAGTGCTGCGGAAAGAAACACGCTTAATGAAGGTAGATCAGAAGAAGGCGGGTGTTCTTCTTTCCTATCTGGCACAGATTATCCATATTTTATCTGGCATTTTGTATACACCCATTATGTTGCGTCTGCTGGGTCAGAGCGAGTATGGTCTGTATCAGCTGGTTGCATCAGTGGTGTCATATTTGAATGTTTTGAGTCTTGGATTTGGAAGTTCATATATGAGATTCTATTCCAGAATCAAGAAAGATGGAGATGAGAAAAAAGTTGCCAGTTTTAACGGAATGTATCTGACAGTTTTTCTGATTATTGCAGCAATCTGTATGTTTTGTGGAATTATTCTCGTACAGAATATTCAGATGGTATTTGGAAGTGGACTGACGGCAAATGAGTATCCGAAAGCAAGAATTTTACTTGCTTTAATGGTATTTAATCTGGCGCTTACATTTCCGGCTGGAGCAATCGATTCGTTCATTACAGCGCATGAGGCGTTTATCTTTCAGAGAGTATTAAGGGTTCTGCAGTATTTATTTAATCCGTTTATTACGTTACCATTATTGTTGATGGGATATGGCTCTATAGCGATGGTACTGGTTACTACCGGATTGACGATTGCAAAGCTTGCATCCAGTCTGTGGTATTGCTTTAAGAATCTGAATGTCCATATTCGATTCAGGGGTTTCCAGTGGAGGCTTCTGAAAGAAATGTGGATATTTACCATTTTTATATGTCTGAATATGATTGCTGATCAGATTAACTGGAATGTGGATAAAGTGTTGCTGGGTCGTTTCAGCGGAACGGTGGCAGTTGCAATTTATGGAGTTGGCGGACAGCTGAATACCATGTATATGCAGTTGTCGACAACTATATCCAATGTATTTATTCCGCAGGTGAATCGGATTGTTGCAGATAATGATGATAATGTCCTGCTTACTGAATTGTTGACAAAAGTAGGACGGGTGCAGTTTATTCTGCTTTCTATGGTAGTTGTGGGATTTGTTTTTCTTGGAAGAAACTTTATTGCTTTGTGGGCAGGAAAAGACTATGGATATTCCTATATGATAACACTTCTGTTGATAATACCGGCAACGATTCCTTTGATTCAGAATCTTACACTGGAGATTATGCGTGCAAAAAATATGCATAAAGTTCGTTCTTTTGTATATTTTGCGATGGCAATCTGCAATGTGTTTATCAGTATTCCGTGTATCAGATACTGGGGTGCTCAGGGAGCGGCAATTGGAACAGCAATTACATTGATTATTTTTGACTGTATCGTAATGAATATTTATTATCATAAGTATGTCGGCCTGGATATGAGATATTACTGGATACAGATTTTGAAATTTGTGCCAGCATTTGTTCCGATCATTATACTAGAAATATTATTGCAGCACTTTTTCCCAAGTACAGGATTCGCAGCTTTGATTGGGCAGGGAATTGCTTATATGGCAGTTTTTTCTGTGTTTATGTGGATGTTTGGATTGAATGAAACGGAAAAAAGACTAGTAACAGGGCCTTTGGACAGATTACTTAAAAAGAAGGGTTGACACTATTTTCTTACATGTTATAATAAGAGCCAATTGAAGACCAATAAAACCATGACAGGAACAGTAAGCTGATTGAAAATATGCAGAGAGAAGTGCGTAAGGTGCGAGCACTTTATATGGAGATCAGATGAACACCACCCTGGAGCGACTTTAATACAGTCCGGCCGACACCGTTATCGTCAAATGAGAGGTGCAAGCACAAGAAGGGTGGAACCGCGGTAAAGAGTCTATCGTCCCTGAACAGTTTTGAATAAAAAGCTGTTCAGGGACTTTTTATTTTAAGATCAGGAGGAAGAATGAGATGAAGATTACATTAAAAGATGGATCAGTCAAAGAATATGCACAGGCAATGTCTGTAATCGATATTGCAAAAGACCTGAGTGAGGGTCTGGCACGTGTAGCCTGTGCCGGAGAGGTAAATGGAGAGGTCGTTGACCTGAGAACCGTTCTGGAGCAGGATTGTGAGCTGAATATCCTGACTGCAAAGGACGAGAAAGGCCTGGCAGCACTTCGCCATACCGCAAGCCATGTGATGGCACAGGCTGTAAAACGTCTCTATCCGAACACCAAGCTGGCAATCGGACCGTCTATCGCAGATGGTTTCTACTATGATATGGAGTTTGAGACTCCGCTGACCAGTGATGATTTCGGCAAGATCGAAGCAGAGATGAAAAAGATCATTAAAGAGGATCTGAAGATTGAGCGTTTCACAAAATCCAGAGAAGATGCGATTGCTTTCATGAAAGAAAAAGGAGAGCCGTACAAAGTAGAGCTGATTGAGGATCTGCCGGAAGGTGAAGAAATCAGCTTTTATAGTCAGGGAGAGTTCGTTGACCTGTGTGCAGGACCGCATCTGATGAGCACCAAGGGTGTTGGTAAAGCATTTAAGATCATGAGTCTTGCAGGTGCTTATTGGAGAGGTGATGAGCATAACAAGATGCTGACCCGTCTCTATGCAACTGCATTTGGCAAGAAAGAAGAGCTGGAAGCTTACATCACAATGATGGAAGAGGCTAAGAAACGTGACCACAGAAAGCTCGGAAAAGAGCTGGGACTTTTCATGATGCATGAGGCAGGACCGGGATTCCCGTTCTTCCTTCCGAAGGGAATGGTTCTGAAAAATACACTGCTTGATTACTGGAGACAGATCCATAAGAAAGCAGGCTATGTAGAGGTATCCACTCCGATCATCCTCAACAGAAGTCTCTGGGAGACTTCCGGACACTGGGATCACTACAAAAACAATATGTATACAACGGTAATTGATGGTGAAGATTATGCGATCAAACCGATGAACTGCCCGGGCGGCGTTCTGGTATATGCTTCTGAGCCGCGTTCTTATCGTGATCTGCCGCTTCGTGTAGGTGAGCTGGGTCTGGTTCACCGTCATGAGAAATCTGGTCAGCTTCATGGACTGATGAGAGTTCGCTGCTTCACGCAGGATGATGCTCATATATTCATGACACCGGATCAGATCAAAGACGAGATCAAAGGTGTTGTTGCCTTGATCAATGAGGTATATTCTCTGTTTGGATTTGAGTATCATGTAGAGCTGTCCACCAGACCGGAAGATTCCATGGGAAGCGACGAAGACTGGGAGATGGCAACAGAGGGACTGAGGAGTGCTCTGGATGAGATCGGACTTCCGTATGTAGTAAACGAGGGAGATGGCGCATTCTATGGTCCGAAGATCGACTTCCATCTGGTAGACTGTATCGGCAGAACCTGGCAGTGTGGTACGATCCAGCTTGACTTCCAGCTTCCGCAGAGATTTGAGCTTGAGTACATCGGTGCAGATGGAGAGAAGCATCGTCCGATCATGATCCACCGCGTTGTATTCGGTTCGATCGAGCGTTTCATCGGTATCCTGATCGAGCACTTTGCAGGTGCATTCCCGACCTGGCTGGCTCCGGTACAGGTAAAGGTACTGCCGATCTCCGACAAGTATCTTGACTATGCACAGAAGGTAAAGGCAGAGCTCGATGAGGCTGGTATCCGTGCAGAGCTTGACACTCGTTCCGAGAAGATCGGTTACAAGATCCGTGAGGCTCAGAAGAACAAGATCCCGTACATGCTGGTTGTTGGACAGAAGGAGGAGGAGAATAACCTCGTAGCTGTTCGTAGCCGTTTCAAGGGCGATGAGGGTCAGAAGAGCCTTGCAGACTTCTTGTCTGACATTCAGGGCGAGATCGAGCGCAAGGAGAACCGCAAGGTAGAGGTTGTCACTGAGAACAAGTAAGATCGGAATCAGACTGAGATCAGAATCAGACTAAGCCCACAACCAGACGATGAGCGGTCATGATTTTTTGAGAAAAAAGTCTTGATAATAGAATAAGTTTTTTAAATAGATGCATACTATTCCTGATGCCAGATCATCATTATTTTTGGATCAAGGAGGTATGCATTTATTATGACGAAACTTGAATGTTCTGTCACAAACTGTCTGCACAATTCCGACCACTGCTGTTGCCGTCAGGCGATCGTCGTGGACGGTCAGGATGCAAGCACGAAAGAGGAGACCTGCTGTTGCAGTTTTGACGAGAAAAAGGAGGGCAGTTTCACGAATGTCTTCCAGACTCCGGAGAAAAAGCTCGAGATCAGCTGTGAGGCGGTAAAATGTATGTACAATGAGGGACATCGCTGTATGGCAGATCACATCGGAATCACCGGCGACTATGCGACGAGTGCAGACCAGACGCTGTGTGCGAGCTTTAAAATGTAAGACTTAACAGAAATTAAAAAGGTTATGCAGACTCATGCAAATGTGGGGGCATAACCTTTTTTCTTTTTATCATTTCAAATCATTAAATTTTTTTAAAGAGAAAAAAAGTTGTATTTTCAAGTTTACTTTTAGATGGAAGTAGACTATAATGTAGCAGGGTGTTTTTGGGATACCCGCTAAAATCCTGTTAAGATGGCAGGAAATTCTAAAAATTCTAAGATAAAGGTAGGTGAACAGAATGGACGGCGACAGTCATGGACGAAGTAGAAGCACAGGATCGGAAACAGACGGCAGTCTATTCTGTTTCTTTGCATATCAAAAAGACGCCAGAAGTGCGTCCATCGATTTGCTCTGATTTTCTGATCCTGTTCGGAATTCGTCCCTGTTTGCAAGCGCAGTGTGAAGTTTTCAAAAATAAATAATGGAAGAAAAGAGAAGACTTCAGGAGTACTGCATCAAAAACTGAATAAGGGGGATCTAACATGGAAAATAAAGTACAGGAAGATTACAAGTCCGAAATCCTGGAAATTATCCGGGGAAATGCATCACCGGGTGTTCTGCGCGGACAGCTTGAAGACTACCATGAGAATGATCTGGCAGAAGTCTTTCCGGAATTGACAGTGGTGGAGCGACAGAAGGTCTGTCGTGTTCTCGATACGGACATGATCTCGGATATCTTCGAGCACATCGATGAGCGTGAGGCGGCCGGATATTTAAATGAGATGGACATCAAGAAGGCAGCATCCATCCTCTCCGGAATGGAGACGGATGCGGTTGTCGATGTTCTGAAAATGGAGCCGAAGGAGAAGCGGGCGCTTCTGATTGAGCTCATGGATGATGATGCGAGAAAGAGCGTCGCAGTGATCGCTTCCTTTGACGAGGAGGAGATCGGTAGCTGGATGACGACAAACTGCATCGTGATCCGGGAAAATCTGACCGCCAGACAGGCGATGGGAAGCCTCGTCAGCCAGGCAGGGAAGAATGACAACATCTCAACGCTGTTTATGGTCACAGACGACCACACGTTTTACGGCGCGATGGATTTAAGAGATCTGCTCACAGCACCGCCGGAAGCACCGCTTGAGGATTTGATTGTCACGTCTTACCCGTATGTGTACGGTCATGAGGCGATTGATGACTGTATCGAAAAACTGAAGGATTATTCGGAGGACTCCATCCCGGTTCTGGACAACAGCAACCGTCTTCTCGGAGTCATTACATCCCAGAGCATCGTAGAACTTGTTGATGATGAGATGGGAGAAGATTACGCAAAACTCGCAGGTTTGACCGCGGAGGAAGATCTCAAGGAACCGCTTAAGGAGAGTATGAAAAAACGTCTGCCGTGGCTTCTGATTCTTCTTGTCCTCGGTATGTTGGTATCATCGGTGGTAGGCTTGTTTGAGAATGTGGTGAGTCAGCTTCCGCTGATCATGTGCTTCCAGTCTCTGATTCTGGACATGGCAGGAAACGTCGGCACCCAGTCTCTGGCTGTCACGATCCGCGTTCTGATGGATGAGTCCCTGACTGTGCGTCAGAAGCTGGAGCTTGTGTGGAAAGAGATGCGAATCGCGTTCTCAAACGGTATGATTCTCGGTGTTCTCTCGTTCTCGGTGATTGGACTTTACATTGTATTCTTTAAGGGAAAGACGTTTGCCTTTGCCTATGCGGTATCAGGATGTATTGGTCTGGCACTTGTGCTCGCAATGCTGATTTCCGGCGCAGTCGGCACGCTGATTCCGCTCTTTTTCAAGAAGATTCACGTAGACCCGGCAGTTGCGTCTGGTCCGTTGATCACGACAATCAACGACCTTGTTGCAGTTATTTCTTACTATGGTCTGAGCTGGATTTTCCTGATTGAGATGATGCATTTAGCAGGTTGATAAAGAAGTTGAGGAGGAAATGAATTACCACGTCTGATCCAGTTGGTCAGGCGTGGTACTCTGCGATTTTGATAGATCAACAGTCAAAAAAAACATACAAAAAGAAAAAGATACGAAAGAAAGAGGAGAAGTTGGGAAACTGAGAAAAATGGTTTCTCTCTTCTCTTTTTTTTGCGTCCAACCACTTGACAAAGAATGAAAATGTGGTAATATAAACATATGAACAGATATTCATATGAAAGCGATTTAGGCGAGACGAGAACGATCAGGGGATAGAATAGAAGACAGAGAATGTTGGAAAATCATGGAGAGTCGAAGCGATCATAGGAATACAAAATGGGAAAGAAACGGAGGTTTTGATGACCAGAGAAGAGAAAGCAAGGATTGAAGAAGAAGTGGAAGAGGGAACCTGTGAATTCATGCACGTCCATGAAGCGATTGTGGAAAAGGTGGAGCGTGTGATGCCGGATGAGCAGGAGCTTCTTGATCTGTCTGAGTTTTTTAAGATTTTTGGAGATTCGACGAGAATCAAGATCCTGTATGTGCTCAGCCAGTCTGAGATGTGTGTCTGTGACATTGCGACCCTTCTGCAAATGGGACAATCGGCAATCTCTCATCAGCTCAGAACCTTAAAGCAGATGAGACTGGTGTCCTTTCGCAGGGAGGGAAAGACCGTTTTTTACAGGTTGGCAGATGCGCATATTCAGACGATTCTGGCTCAGGGTATGGAACATATCAGCGAGTAGAGAAATTTTGAAGATGCCAACAGAGCTGAATCGAATCGCACGCAAAATCTTTGCGGGCGTTGATTTAAACAGATCGTAACTGGGACGGACGAATGAACGGAACAGTTGCAAATAAACAAAGCTAAAAGAAAAGCTAAAAAAGCAAGAAGAAAGAAAAAAGAAAGCAAAGAAAAAGAAAAGGAGACAAAATCATGAAGAAGATCATCAAACTTGAGGGACTGTGCTGTGCAAACTGTGCTGCAAAGATTGAGGAGGGTGTTAAGAAGCTCGATGGTGTCAAGGAGGCATCTTTAAGTTTTATGACCCAGCGTCTTGTGATTGAGGCTGAGGACGGAATGGAAGATCAGGTTGTTGAGGGTGCAAGAAAGATTGCAGACAAGATTGAGCCGGAGGCAGAGTTCAAGGTTTTGCGCTAAGATTCGATTAAAAACCACGCCTGATGGCATAGGCAACGGAGACTTCAGACACGGTAATTCATTCCGATTTATATCAACGACGAACAGGAGAGAAATGCGATGCTTCGCGAACCGCTGATTGAAAAATCATTTTTTACACGCCCTTTTTAGATCAGACATTCTCTGTTTTTCCATAGGCGATTAAGGGGTCGCCTTCTCCCACACAGAGAATTGTTGTCTCATAAAGAACAATTCCATCATACTCTGCCAGAATTTCCTGCCTACTCTCGCCCCATACATCCGTCAAGATTCCAAGGCAGTCATCCTTCTGAAAAGATTCTCCCGGCTGAAAATTCGGATACCAGAGACACGATTTTGGTGCATCGAGATAGGTCGACGTTGTAATCTCTCTCTGAGAAACCGTGTGAACTTCCTCTTCCCCTTCCAGAATTCCGGTCCGGACAAGAATATTTCTGACATCCCGACAATATTCCATCACTTCTTCTTTTGTATATCGTCCACCACCGCCTCTCTCGATCAGGACGGAAGGCAGTCCTCTCTGGCAGGCACTGCTGTATGCCCCCGTTGTTGCAAGCGAGCGGGCACGCACCGAAAGATTCGTTGCCTCTGCCATCCATTTTGAAATTTTCTCTATTTCCTCTCCCGCTGCACCATTGTAATAGACAAACGGCATCACATGCTCACTGCTATCTCCACCGTGCAAATCTATGTAATAATCTGCCTCCATCTGAAGTTTTTCTGTTATTACATGTGCAATTCGCTCGGAAAGTGTGCCATCCGCTTTTCCCGGAAATACCCGGTTCAAATTCTTTCCATCTTCCGGGACAAAGAAACGCTGAAACTGATACGTTGCTGTTGGATTCGCCATCAGAAGAATCACAATTTTTCCCTTCACTTTTTGGGGATCCAGTGTTGAAGCAAGCGTGCGTGCTGTCTCAATTCCAATGTATTCCGCACCGTGAACGCCCGCAGAGATCAACATGGTCTTCCCATCCCGTTTCCCTTCAATGACTGTGATGGGAAGACGAAGTGACTCTGAACCTTCGACCTCGATCCATTCATTCCATTTTTTCCCCATGTTCTGCTCTCACCTTTTTTAATATTTTCACTTTTCTTTGCCGTTTCTTTACGCAAACTCAATCACAGATTCCAGCAGTTTTCTCGCATACGGATTTTTCGTCTGTGCAATCTGATTTACCGGAATACGCTCTGTTACGCGCCCATGATACAAAAACATCACCTGATCACACAGATAGGTGACCGATGTCAGATCATGTGTGATAAAAACATACGTCAGATTCAGTTTTTCTTTCAGTTCCCTCAAAAGATCCATGATCTGCACCTGCGTATGGGCATCGAGGGAAGAGATTGCCTCATCAAAAAGAATCAGCTCTGGACGACAGGCAACCGCTCTCGCAATACAGACGCGCTGAAGCTGTCCACCGGAAAGTTCATGTGGAAAACGATCCAGATACGTCTCATTCAGTCCCACAAGTTCCATCAGTCGACGGCATTCCGCTGTGCGATCGATCTTCTCTTTGCTCTTTCTCTCCCACACACGAATTCCTTCCGCAAGCACATCACGGATCCGAAATCTCGGGTTTGCAGATGTTGTATAATCCTGAAATACCACACTGAGACGATTTTGCAAAAGTTTTTTTCCCGCTCTGGAGGCATATACCTCTGTCCCATCAAGTTGATACGAACCGGAATCTGGCTTTAAAAGCCCACAGATCACTCTGCCAAGCGTAGATTTTCCGCTCCCCGACTCTCCAAGAATCCCCAGACAGCTTCCCTGTTCCAAATCAAGAGAGACATCAAAAAGGATCTGATCTCTGCTAACTCCAAATAACTTTTCCTGACGTTCACTGCGAAAGCTGACACAGATCTCTCTCATCTTAATCATGGCAAACCTCCTGATGACCGTGAATGCTCTCCCGGTATTTTTTCATGACCTCCGCCCGTTTTTCCACAAGAAGACGGGTGTACGAATCCGATGCATGATGCAGGATATGTTGGAAATCTCCGCGATCCACAACCTCCCCGCTATTCATCACAATCAGGCGATCCGCCACTCTGGAAATTGCACCGAGATCATGCGTGATAAAAATCATCGCCGTCTGATGCTCCTGCTTGATCCGAATAAACTCTTCCAAAATCTCATGCTGAGTGATTGCATCGATCGCTGTTGTCGGCTCATCCGCGATCAGAAGCGCCGGCTTTAATGCCATTGCAATTCCGATCATGATTCGCTGAAGCATTCCACCTGATAGCTGGTGTGGATATTTCGCCAGCACCTCCTCGGGATTGCGAATTTTCATGCGCTCTAAAATCTCGACCGAGCGACGGAAAATCTCTTCTTTTTTCCAGTTTGTGTGCGTCGCAAACGTCTCTGCCATCTGATTTCCGATCCGGTAGAGCGGATCAAAACAGGTCATCGGGTTCTGCAAAACAACCGCAATCTTGCTTCCTCGAATGGATCGAAGCGTTTCCTTGCTCTCCTTAATCAGATTTTTCTCCTCAAACCACGCATTTCCGCTAACTGCAAAGTTTTTATCGAGGATTCCAAGCATCGCCTTGACACTCATGCTCTTTCCACTTCCCGACTCTCCAAGGATTCCCAGACATTCTCCCGGATAAACTTCAAACGACACCTCTTTTACAAGTTCTGTCTGCTTATGGCGTTTTTTCAGAGAAACCCTCAAATCTTCCACGCGGACAACCGGCTTCTGACCGACCCGCTCTTCAACCGACAATGTTTCGGTTCTCATCGATCCACCTCCTTCGGATCCAGTACATCTCTCAGCGCATCTCCCATCAAATTGAATGCGGAAACGAGAATCACAATCGCCACACCCGGGACAATCATCTGGGTCGGATTGCTCGTCAGCACATTTTTCGCCTCATTCAGCATAGCGCCCCACTCCGGTGTCGGTGCC
>OGII01002587.1_pt1 | contig 10371 bp, 10 predicted proteins | sample 1571701 | NCBI WGS metagenome assembly OGII01 (sample SAMEA2581950, study PRJEB24529) | metagenome | biome: Human gut stool | place: China | collected 2011
TGTGAGAGTCATCTATACCCGCAAGACGGATGTCTTTATTCCTCTACCTTGCCGATCACCATATGGATCGCCTCACCGGCCATCCTTGTATTCTGGAAACTCTCATCCAGCACCGCTCTGTCTGCTTCTGATAACATAAAAAAGCTCCTTTCCCTCGTAATCAATACTAGGGTATGGAGCTTTTTATCATTCTATTCTTTTTTTACTATTCCAGGAACTCTGTCTTCACATATCCAGTCTGACCTTTGTACTCAACCTTACTCCAGCCATTGACATAAGACTCGATCTCAGTGATCGCATCACCCTGATAAGCCAGTGCAATTCGATCAGAATCCGTTGTTGCATCGGAACGAACATTAACGCTTTCTTTCACACGGGTCTCACGGTTCTGTGCCTGAGCCTCACCAGTCTCAACACTTTCCTCCTGAGTCTCCTCCGGCTGTTCTTCCGTGGGCTCTTCTGCAGCAGCTTCCTCTGTCTGCTCTTCACCTGCTTCTGCTTCATCACTTCCAGAACCAGTAGTCACTTTTTCCATAAAGGTTCTCAGTGCCTCATCGTTCTCCAGTGCTTCCTGATAGCGGCTTTGCATATCCGCATACAGTGCCTTTACTTCCGGATCTTCCTCAAGCTGCTTTACATAGGCCTGAAGTTCTTCGTCTTCCTCCACATTGCTGTAACGGATATAACGACTGCCATCCTCATCCTTCGGTGTCACATACAGACACTGAATATCCGGAACCAATGTCTCCACCTTCAGGAAATCCTTCAGTTTGATATCAAAACACAGGAACACAATGTAGGAATCCTCTTCCGGACCATCCTTTGTGTAGCAGACCATATTCTCATAAGAGTCATATGCAGTCGCACGGGAAACAATCTTGGCCTTGTCCTCATCGGTCAGCTCATCTGTGATCGTTGCCAGTGTATCTGTATCTCCGTTGATAATACAGTCCAGATATTTTGTAACAAGACGCTCTATCGAAGCATGAGTGTTCTCAATCAGCTCATTCGCGTCTTCCTCCGTTGTCTCATTCGTTGCACCTGTTGTTCCCTCTGCAGCATCTCCGGTCTTCGTTGTTCCACAGCCAGTTGTCAATACTGCTGCTGTTGCAAAAACAGCCATACCGGTGATCGTGTACTTTTTGTACATCTGCAATAATTCTTTCAGGTTCTTCAACTCCATAAGCATCTCCTTTTATTATTTTTGAATATAAAAAATGCACCTGACAAGATTCGAACTTGCGACACCGGGCGTCGGAGGCCCGTGCTCTATCCAGCTGAGCTACAGGTGCTTGGCTTATTACCTCAACTATCATACACCATGTTGAGGAAATAAGCAAATGTTTTTTGTAATATTTTTGTAATATTTTTCTAAACAGCACAGAGACAGGCAGAGACATAACAAGCAGACCATTCAAGTTTACTTGAAATGGGCTGGTTTTATGGATCTATGGGGCGAGAGCCCCATAATGAGCAAAACAGTAAGCCCGCAGGGCGGTTTTGCGAATTGTCTCTGGGCTGTTTTTTCCCCCGGTTTATTCCGTTTATTTAGAATTCTATCCGATCTTTCTGCGCATTATAATAATAGGCATGATCGCTGAGAAAATCTTCCGCTTCTACACACTGGCTATTGACCTGCCGTACCAGTTCGTCCAGGTCTTTGCGCTCATAATCCACCTTGTCCGGCAGAAGGATCAGTTCATGAATACTGCTGGGCAGAATATAATAGCTTCCACCGATCTGCCGGGCACAGATGCGGCGCACCTGAGAATCCACAAACACAGCCGCACCAAATTCCGGCTTTTTCGTATTCAGAATATACATTTCTGCGTCCGGGCATTCCACCTGATCTCCCAGGAATTCCGTCATGGCGACCATGCGGAATCCTCGTCTTTGCAGATTCTTCTTTGCCCGTTCAAAGAGCTGGTCTTCTGTTATTTTCCAACGTTCCATATGTGCTGTCCGGATCAGGGCAGTGGCATTTTTGATCAATTTCCCCGGAATCTCCATATAAAACACGATTGCCAGATCCATCCAGGGAATCCATGGAACTGTCTTCAGAAGGTCTTCATTCTTATTTCGGGAGATCAGGCGACAATAGATTCTTTTTTTCATCTTCTCATAATCCAGAAGCATCTCGAAATCACCAGTCTGATGCAGCATGCTGTCCCTCTGGATCTTCAGAACCATCGCTGCCAGCGTACACAAATCCTCCTTTGTCACATCTTCCCTGAAATAATGATTCACGTACACCGTCGGCTGCTCCCGGTGTCCTTCCATCACACAGGAAAATCCATCCAGCTGTACTCCATTATTTTTCAGCACCTGTACCCGTTTGATCGTCTCTTCTTCTCTTCTCTGCACAAAAATAGCCTTCTCAAGCCCACTTAAAAATTCTTCATATGTCATATATTTCCTTTCTTTTCTCAATATCGTCTCTTCTGGGAACTTTGTGTCGAACTGACACCTGAATGTATTATATCTGTTATTCAGTGTACTTGATTTTTTCTGATCTGCCAAGCATTTTTCTGCATAAAATACTAAAATTTTTATAAAATATTTCCCATCTGCCATAGATCGATCACCTGCCTGAGTCTCCATTCCAGATCGATCTTCTTCACTTCTGACGCTGTATACACAGGGAACAGATCCACGATCTGACCATTAATATAGTAGGCCACACTTCCCACCAGCTCTCCTGCCTGTACAGGCGCTTTCAGGATATCCGGAACCAGTACCTCCATGGTAAACTCATCATCCTCTTTCAGCAGGAAATCTTCCAAAGCCGCATCGGTCAGGATCTCCACCTTTTCTTTCTGGCCATCCATCACGGATACGGGCTCCAATGCCATCCTGTCACTTCCCAACGTCTCCTTATGATAATCCTCCAGACCATAGTTCATGAGTGCCTTTGTATCCATCCATTTCCAGGTCTTATGGTTTGGCCAGCCGCAGGCCAGCACCACAGTGATCAACCGTTTCTCTCCCCTCTCCAATGCTCCCACATAGCAGTATCCGGCTTCATTTGTAAATCCGGTCTTCCCGGTCAGAGCTCCCTCCATCATCTGTAAAAATGCATTTTTATTCTGTACCGTAAAGCTTCTGTTTCCATCCATATCTGTAAATGTCCAGGAAGGCTCTCTGGTGATGGAAAGAAATGTCTCATTTTTTATACAACAGCGCATGATCCGCGCCAGATCTCTTGCAGTTGTGGAATGTTTCCCATGTTCGTCCTCTGCATCAAGCCCATTTGGTGTAATAAAATACGTGTGATAGCACCCCAGATGCTTTGCCTTCTGATTCATCATGGCCGCAAACCCTTCCACAGTCCCGCCCACATGCTCTGCAATGGCCACCGCAGAATCGTTATGAGATTCCAGCATCAGTGAATAACACAGATCCTGCAGGCGATACCTCTCTCCTTCCCGAATATGTAACTGTACATCCGGCATGGATGCCGCCCTTTCCGACACTTCCACGATCTCATCAAGATCTGCATGCTCCAGTGTCACCAGAAGGGTCATGATCTTGGTCGTACTTGCCATGGGCATAACTTCGTTGTCATTTTTTCCAAAAAGAATACGCCCGGTATCCGCATCCATCAGGACTGCCGACCGGGCGTACAGATTTTCCGGTGTACCTTCCGCCTGTACTCTTATGCTTATTTCCATCATAAGAAGCACTGTCAGAATACACACCAGATATAGTTTCCATTTTTTTCTTTTCTTCATATTCAAGCCGCCTGCACATTGCCTTGTTTCAATCTATGCACAGAAACTTGTCACTATTCAGCACTCCATCTGCAAGTCTTACAGGTTCAGTTTCAGCTGCACCTCTTCTTCGGCCTCCGACTTCATCTCTTCTACCAGATCCGGCTGAATGGACGGAAGTTCTTCCGTGGAACGCACACCGAAATTTCTGAGAAATTCCTCCGTTGTTCCAAAAAGGATCGGTTTTCCAGGAGCATCCAGTCTTCCTGCCTCTCCGATCAGCCCGTACTCCACCAGACGATTAAGTGCATGATCTGAGTTGACACCACGGATCTTCTCCACTTCCTGACGGGTCACTGGCTGCTTGTATGCCACGATCGACAACACCTCCAGCTGTACATCCGTCAGTACATATTTTTTCGGCTGCTTTGCCACACGGATCAGTGCATCATAATATTCCCGTCTGGTACACAGCTGGAAAGCATCATCAAGCTCGATGATCTCCAGTCCGCCTTCTCTCTGATTGTAACGATCCATCATCTGATGTACCAGTTTTCTCGTTGTCTCTGTATCATGGCCGATAGCTGTAGCGATCTTCTCCACGCTCACTGCATTCCCCATGGCAAACAGCACCGCTTCTATGGTTGCTTCTAATTTTTCCAGTTCCACACCTGTACCTCGTCTCTCCTGTCTATAATTGTGATGTGATCAGCATATCGTCAAACAAATGCTCCTGCATCACTGTCAGTTCACCGGTCTTCATCAGTTCCAGCACTGCCAGAAATGTGACGATCATCTGAATCTTGCCCTTCTGCTCCCGCATCAGCTCCGAAAAGCGGAATGTCGCATGCTCCTGTGCATAGGTCCGAAGATCCATCATCTTTTCATCCAGACTCACTTCTTCCTGTTCGATCTGTCCGAATTTACTTCGGATAGGGTCGATCTTGTCATTCTGCCTGCGCATCAGCGACTGAAAAATCGCATTGAGGCGTGTCAGCGTCAGATCTCCCACCAGTTCTTCCAGATCCACCGGTTGCTCATATTTAGCCACTTCCTCTGGAATCGTAGGATCCTTATAAAGGACTTTTCCAGACACAGACAGGCGGTCTTTCAATTCATAAGACATATATTTGTACATCTTGTATTCCAGCAGCTTCTGGACCAGATCTTCACGAGGATCGATCTCCTCGCCTTCTTCATCCACTTCTGCAGGCAGCAGCATCTTAGCCTTGATCTCCAGAAGCGTAGCCGCCATAACAAGAAATTCACTCATCACGTTCAGATCTTCCGTCTCCATGGATTTCAGGTACTCCATGTACTGGGCCGTGATCTCCACGATCGGAATATCAAAAATATTGAATTTATTTACATCGATCAGATGAAGCAGAAGATCCAGCGGTCCTTCAAAGCTCTCGATCTTTACTGATAATGCCATACTTCAGGCAACTCCTTCTATTGTGAGCAGAATCAGCTGGGGTGGATTGAAGATCCGAATGGGAACTGTATGCTCTCCCAATCCTGCACTGACTGCCATATATTTTCCGTTTCTTTCAAAAAAACCTCTGTCATATTCAGGAAACAGCTTCACCTGCGGGGTGATCACGCCTCCAATCCCAGGAATGCGGATGATTCCTCCATGAAGGTGTCCTGCCAGCGTCAGATCCGCTCCCCATGCTGCATAGGTATCAAAATACACCGGATTGTGCGCCATCAGAATATGAAAATGCTTCTCATCCGGTCGTCCGAACTTCTGCTCCAGGTCTTCCCCTTTATAGACAGGCTGCCGAAGCTTGTGGTAATACTCCAGCGGCATCTCATAACCATAGATCTTCACGCTGCTGCTTCCATGTACAAGCTCACACGCCTCATCTGACAGGATCCGAACCCCCATGGAGGTCATCCGTCCAGCATACGTTTCATACTGATGTTCATATTTCTCAGGCTGCTGGCGCATCCGTGATTCATGATTTCCATTGCTCAAAATAATCGGGATCTGTCTCTTTGTGAGTTCTTCAAACAGCAAAAGTGCATGCTCCATCTTCACAGCATGCTCCTTTGCCACCAGCATATCTCCGGCTCCCAGTATCAAATCAGCCTTCAGACTGTCTATAGCCTCCAGAAGCTGTTCCTGTCCCTCTCCCCACAAACGGTCATGGAGATCCGCCAGGAATACGATTCTGAGAGATCCATCCGTCCTTTTCAGTCGATGCGTCTTTATTTCACAGGTTTTTTTTGCAAGTTTTCTTTTTGCTCCAGTTTTCATAACTGTTATCATAACACAGATTTTATCTGTTCCGCAAGAAAATCCCGTATTTATAACAAAAAACTGTGTACCGTATGAAACAGATGATCCGAAAATCCTGCCTGCTCCACTGCCTGTTCCGTCAAGATCTTTGTATTGCCGATCTCTGTGCCCCCGATCCGATAGACCAGCCTTCCCACCTCAGATCCTTTTTCCAGCGGAGCCTGTATCTCCTCCGGTAATTCCATTGTCCGTTCGATCTGATTCAGATTGGTTCCATCTGTGGAGACATAGGAAAATGTTCCTGCATATTTCAGCGTCACTGTATCCGCCACGCCTCCTTTTACCGGTAATTCCGGTAAAGGAACCGGATCGGTATCCTGGTAAAGACTGCAGCAGGCAAATCCACTGTTCAGCAGCGTAATCGCATCCTGGAACCTGCTCTTACTATCTGCACCTCCCATAATGACTGCCACCAGCTAAATATTGTCTTTCTTTGCACTGGCAGAGACGCAGAATCCCGCCACACTGGTATAACCGGTCTTGAGCCCCGTCGCATACTCATACTGTTTGATCAGCTTATTGGTATTAGAAAGCCCGAATTCAAAATCACCTCTTGCTGTGGTATGTACGATATTTTCCATCCAGATAGTACAGTATTCATGGATCTGCGGATGATTTTTCAGGATTTCTCTGGACATGACCGCCACATCTCTGGCTGTCGTCAGATGCGCATCATCATCCAGTCCACAGCAGTTGACGAAATGGGTATTCTTCATGCCAAGTTCTGCTGCCTTCTGATTCATCTTCTTTACAAAATCACCTTCACTGCCACTGATATGTTCCGCAAGAGCTACCGCAGCATCATTCGCACTGGCAACTGCCACACATTTGAGCAATGTTTCCACAGTCTGGGTCTCATAAGGCTCCAGATAGACCTGCGATCCACCCATGGATGCTGCATACTCTGACACCGTCACTGTATCATTCAGCGCGATCTTTCCTTGTTCCAGCGCCTCCATAATAAGAAGCATGGTCATAATCTTAGTCACACTGGCCGGATGCACCTTCTCGTCTGCCGCCTTTTCCATGAGCACTGTTCCCGTGGATACTTCCATGAGAATGGCATGCGGTGCCGCCACCTCTGCAACCACCTGATCCGCCTGTACATTCATCGGGAACAGCAGACTGATCACCATCATATACACAATAAACTTTTTCAGAACCTTCAGAATATCACCTCAACGTCCCTTTGTTATATGTGTAGTTGTATTTTGAAAAAATATGCATAAAAGCCATAGAAAAAGGACTGTCGCAACCAGTTGCCGCTACAATCCTTATCTGATCTTCCTATTACAGCAGAAGCACACATGCAAGCACGATTCCCAGGATACAGCCTGCTGCCACCTGGATCGGTGTGTGTCCCACAAATTCCTTCAGGCTTGCCTCCCAGAATTCATACATTTTGTCATTTTTCTTAAATGCTTCCACAAATCCTTCTGTCCGCAGAAAGTCAATCATCTCATTGAGGACTTTTCCCTTCTTTCCAGTCTCCATCCGAACCCCCATAGCATCATGCATGACGATGATCGCCAGCATGGCTGAAATGGCAAATTCAAAAGATCCGAATCCATAGACAATCGCTGCAGCCGTTGCCATGGAACTGACCGTTGCCGAATGGGCACTGGGCATCCCCCCGTCTCCAAACATCCGCTCCAACCGGAACTCATTATTAAGCATGGCATAGATCAAGGTCTTCAAAATCTGAGCAACTGCCCATCCTAGAACACCGCAGACCAGGATCCGATTGCTTAAAATATCCGCTATTATATTGCTCATGCATTACCCCGTTTTTTCATTTTGTGTTGGAAAAAGAAATGCCTTGACCATTACAGTCAAGGCATCACCGCACAATCCTTAATTATATTTACGCTTTCTAGCTGCTTCGGATTTTTTCTTACGCTTTACGCTCGGCTTCTCGTAATGCTCTCTTTTACGAATCTCCTGCTGGATTCCAGCTTTCGCACAGTTTCTTTTGAAACGACGCAATGCGCTATCCAAAGTCTCGTTCTCTTTAACGATCACGTTTGACATAGTATCACACCTAACCTCCCTCCAGTTGTGTATTGTGCAGAATACAACTGTATGGGTATTTTATTGCACTGCTAAAATTATATGAGCTTAAACCGTTTTTGTCAACAGTTTTTTCGCCTTTTTTTCATTTTTTATTTAATCTGGCTTTCAACCACTTTGGCTGCCTCTTTGATGGCATCATCCACGGCTGCCGGATTCTTTCCGCCTGCCTGTGCCATACCCGGGCGTCCGCCGCCACCGCCGCCTACGATCGCTGCGATTGCTTTGATCAGGTTGCCTGCATGAGCACCCTTCTTCTGGGCCTCATCCGTAGCGGTTGCCATCAGATTTACTTTACCATCATTGACAGATGCCAGAACTACCACACCATCGCCAAGCTTCTCTTTGAGCTGGTCTCCCAGATCTCTCAAGCCGTTCATGTCAACATCGTCAACTCTTGCAGCCAGCAGCTTCACGCCTTTGATCTCCTGTACCTGGTTCATAACATCACCAAGTGCATCTTTGGCAGCTTTGCTCTTCAGTGCCTCATTCTCACTCTGAAGTGCTTTGATCTCTGCATACAGATGCTCGATCTTTTCGCCGACAGCTTCTGGTTTAGTTTTCAGAAGTTTTGCAGCATTGGCAAGCTGTGCTTCCTGCTCTTTATAATATGCAAATACTGCATCACCGGTCAGTGCCTCAATACGACGCACACCTGCTGCAATACCAGACTCAGACAGAATCTTGAATGCCAGGATCTCACTGGTGTTGGCTACATGAGTACCACCACACAGCTCCTTGGAGAAATCACCCATAGATACCACGCGAACGTTCTCAGAATATTTCTCATCAAACAATGCCATGGCACCGCTCTTCTTTGCCTCCTCAATGCTCATCACATCGGTAGTCACCGGAAGTGCTGCACGGATTTCTTTATTTACCAGCGTCTCAACCTCTGCGATCTCCTCAGCAGTCATCGGCTGGAAATGAGCAAAGTCAAAACGAAGTCTGTCCGGAGTTACCAGAGAACCCTTCTGCTCTACATGACTTCCCAGAACAGTCTTCAATGCTTTCTGAAGCAGATGAGTTGCACTGTGATTCTTACAGGTATCTGCACGATCTGCGGCATGAACACTTAATGTTACTACATCACCTGTCTTGATCATGCCCTTGGTCATACGACCAACATGTCCGATCTTGCCGCCCAGCAGTTTGATCGTATCTTCTACCTGGAATACAGCATCGCCAAGTGTGATCTCACCCTTGTCGCCTTCCTGTCCACCCATGGTTGCATAGAATGGAGTCTTCTCTACGAAGATGGTTCCCATCTGTCCATCGGTCAAAGCTTCCACAATATCTGTATCTGTGGTCAGTACGGTTACTTTGGACTGATCTGTCAGATGATCATATCCTACAAACTCAGAGGTCACTGCTGCATCGATCTCATCATATACGGTTGCATCTGCTCCCATATAGTTGGTCACCTCACGGGCAGTACGTGCCTTGGTACGCTGCTCTTCCATGCATGCCTTGAATCCATCTTCATCAATACCATATCCCTTTTCTTCCAGGATCTCTTTGGTAAGATCCAGCGGGAATCCGTAGGTATCATACAGCTTGAACGCATCTGCTCCAGACAGTGTCTGTGTTCCTGCTGCTTTCATATCTTCTTCCATCTGTGCAAGGATGCCGAGTCCCTGGTCAATGGTCTTGTTGAACTTGTCCTCTTCCTGGCTGAGAACTTTTACGATAAAATCTCTCTTCTCTTCCAGCTCCGGATATCCATCCTTGGATCCTTCGATCACAGTCTCAGACAGTTTTGCAAGGAATTTTCCTTCAATTCCAAGAAGACGTCCGTGACGTGCGGCACGACGGATCAGACGACGGAGAACATAACCGCGTCCCTCATTGGTAGGCATAATACCATCAGAGATCATGAAGGTTGCGGAACGGATATGGTCTGTGATCAGACGGATAGATACGTCCTTCTCATCACTCTCATGATACTTGCAGTGAGCCATCTCAGAGACTTTGTCTCTCAGTGCTCTTACAGTATCTACATCAAAAATAGAATCTACATCCTGTACAACAGAAGCCAGACGCTCCAGACCCATACCAGTATCGATATTCTTCTGAGCCAGCTCTGTGTAGTTGTTATTTCCATCATTATCGAACTGGGTAAATACGTTGTTCCAGATCTCCATATAACGGTCACAGTCACAGCCTACTGTACAGCCTGGTTTTCCACAGCCATATTTTTCTCCACGATCATAGTAAATCTCAGAGCAGGGACAAGTTCACCAAAAGATGGGTGGAACGGTCCAGCAACAATATTACCTTCACTGC
>OGII01002589.1_pt1 | contig 10369 bp, 5 predicted proteins | sample 1571701 | NCBI WGS metagenome assembly OGII01 (sample SAMEA2581950, study PRJEB24529) | metagenome | biome: Human gut stool | place: China | collected 2011
GGCCTGACCGGCTCCGAACTGGACATTGGCAATCGCATCCTAGCCGCTGCCAAGGACATTTATAAGCGGGGTACGACCTACAACTATATGCTCTCTCCCCGGATGACCGTCACAGCGGACAAGTCTACGGCCTACCCCGTGACCATCGACGGCCAGGCATACTTGCAACAGGTATTTACTGTCTGGAGCGAGACCTGGGTGTACGACTATGATGTGACCGTATCGTTCTCTGATCCCGGCAGTGTTCCGGATGGCACAAAGATCGTGGATGCCAACAACAACGAGATCACCGCCGTTACCACCCAGCCCACCTCGGATGGCTACGCGGGCACATTCAAGGTGCTCTATCCCGCCAGCAGTGTGGAGGGACAGTCCGGTAATGTGCAGCTCTCCCTTTCCGCACCGGTAGCCCAGTATGCTGCCATGTACGCTGTGTGCCAGGAGAAGGACAAGTACGGCGAACTGCAAAACTACATCTGCGACCTGGACAATAATGTGCGGCTGGATGTGGCCGCCATCAGCAGTTATGCGAACGGCGGGGAACCCGGCCCGGACGAGACGGCCCTAAAGATTGTAAAGCTGGAGGAAGGGACCGAGCTCCCTCTGGAAGGGGCTGTATTCTCCATCTATGACCCGGAAGGACGCAAGGTAGGCTCCTTCTCCACCGGCCCGGACGGAACCGTGGTAATCCCCCTGACCCTTGAGGGCCACTATACCGTAACCGAGGAGATTCCGCCCCGGTATCACTTGCTCCCGGAGGAGCGCACCCAGCACGCGGATGTGGAGTATGACAAGACCGCCACTCTGACGTTCTGGAATGCCCCCTATGGTTCCCTGCGGGTGGAGAAGCGGAGTGACACCGGTGACGCTCTCTCCGGCGTCACCATCCAGATTAAGCACATCGAGACTGGCGAGACCCGGACAGGCCAGACCAATAATGGCGTAATCGTCTTCGATGAGTTGGCCCCCGGCGGCTGGGAGGTCCGGGAACTGGCTGGCATTGAGGGTTGGATCGCGGACACGGACACGGTACAGACCGTGGCGGTCGTGACCGGGGAGGAATCCACCGTCACGATTATCAACCAAGAATTGCCCGGCCTGCGGATTACCAAATATGAGCGAGGCAGCATGGAGCTCATGCCCAATGTCTCCTTCGAGATTTTCCGGGACGCCGAAAGCCTGGGCATCTTTCAGACGGACGAGTTTGGCCAGATCCTCCTCACCAACTGTCAGCCCGGCACCTACCGGGTGGAGGAACGGAATACGGGCGGAGACAGCCATGTGCTGGATACCACTCCCCAGGAGGTGGAGTTGGAGGCCGGAGATGGCATCAAAGACCTGGTGTTCTTCAATGACCGCCTGCCCGGCATACATCTTATCAAGGTAGACAGTTCCGACCTCTCCCAGCCTATTGCCAACGCCCGATTCCGTTTTGAGGCAGTGGATGGCAGCTTCGGGCCGGAGGAGTACACCACTTCCGAGGACGGGACCATCGACCTCTCCAAGCTCCCCGTGGGCACTTATGTAGTAACGGAACTGGAGTGCCCCGGCTATGTGGTAGACGATGCCCAGCGGATCATCCACCTGGACGGCGGTGACCAGGCCCAATTTGTGTTCACCAATTCCAAGCTGCCCTCTCTGCATCTATACAAAGAGAGTGCGGATGGGACACCGCTGGGCGGCGTCACCTACCGGCTGTCCAAGATCGAGGACGGCTCTCGATATTTGGATCGCATCACCTCCAGCACAGGAGAGATCACCTGGGAGGGTCTGGAACCTGGCGTCTATTCCCTGCAAGAGATTACCACAGTATCGGACCATATCCTGGACCCCACAGAGTATCATGTGCAGCTGTTCCCCGGTAAAGATGCCACGATTTGTCTGCAAAATGACAAGCGGCCCAACCTGACCATCTGGAAGCACGACGCCGATACCGGCGCGCCGGTCCCCGGCACCGTGTTCTTGGTGAAGGGCGCGGACGGACATTCTGTGGCCGAAGTAACCACTGGGCCGGATGGTTCTGCCACTGTCTCCAACCTCTTGCCCGGGGTGTACGAGGTGATTGAAAAGTCCGTCCCGTCTCCCTACCTCCCGGATGCAGACCCCCAGTTAGTCACCCTCTATCCCAATCGGGACCGGGATGTGTATTTTGAAAACCACAAGCGGCCCACCGTCACCATCCAGAAAGAAAGCTCCGTCACCCATGACCCCATCCAGTACGCCGAGTTTCACATCACATGGTCCAGCAATAAGACGGAAACTGGGGAACAGCGGGACCTGGGGACCTTCCAGACAGACGAGGCGGGTCAGATCATCCTGGAGGGCATCGAGGACGGCTGGCTGACCTTCTCCAACCTGTACCTCGGTAAATATTATGTAGTAGAGCGCTCCACCGGCACGGTCATTCCGCTGCGTGAGGGCGCTCTTGCTGTTTCCGGCACCTATCCTACGGTGGACAGCCGCACCAAGGCAGCTACCGGGCAGGTTGCCGCGCTGGCAGCCAGCAACGGGCAGTATACAGATTGGGTATACAAGAATCAGTTCAGCACCATCTCCAAGAGCAAGGCTCTGGACGGCACCTGGACCTACGATTCCTATTACCTGTCCTATGCGCCCGGGTATCTCTGCGATGAGCACAACTACTACATCACGCCCAGCTATGCAGACGAGGGCTGGTATGTGGAGAAAACCACCTTCAGCGATAACCGGCAGGCTGCCGGTGAGCAAATCGACAAGACCAGCTATCGCGCAAACTATCACCTGCACGCGGACAACGCCCTTGCCGAAAGCCAGGATCAGGTTGCCAAGGGCAATGTGGAAATCAGCAAGATCATTTCTTCCAGCGGGCAGTCCAATGGTTTGGAACTGGAAAATGCCGGGTTTACTTTCTATCTCGTTTCGGATTTGTCTAAGGCAGCGCAATTTGACCAGACCCGAACCGGCGCCTACACGCTGCAAAGCATTCTGGATGCCTATATCAACAAAAGCTATGACAATGCGCATCTAAAGTGGGATTTCTCCGGCGAAACGCAGGCCATTGCCAAAACCTACGAGGCCAATACCGCCGAAATCGCCGCCTACAACAAAACGCTGACCGCCGCGGGCGACAACAAAAACGGCAAGGGCGATGGCTGGCAGCCCACCGGCAGCGCCAACGAATACCAGCTTGCCGAAATCTTCAGCAATGACACCGGGAATATTCGTGTGCAGGGTTTACCCTATGGAACATATCTCGTTGTCGAAACAACTGTGCCGCACGACCTGTTCCAAGCCGAGCCTTTTATTGTCACCGTTGACCCCGAACAGGATAACAACCCGTGGGGCGCTATGGCCACCCCCAAGGACAGCGTAATGACAGGCTCTGACAGTTATCAGAAATTCACCGTACTGGACGAGGAAATCGAAGTTTATCTCCGCATCACCAAAGTTGACGAGGAAACCGGCAAACCGGTACTGCTGCCCGACACCGCTTTCCAAATCTACTGGCTGGACGAGCAGGGGCATTACCGTTATGACAGCAACGGCAACCCGAAACTCGTTACGATGACCGATACTGTCAACGGCCATCTGGCAAAAGATGTAGACACTTTCTACACCAACAGCGAGGGCAACTTGACGCTGCCTGAAAAATTGCCGCTGGGTAAATATCGCATTGTGGAAGTCACCGGCCCGAACGGATTCTACAACGAATGGAAGGATACTGCAGGCTACGAAAACGGGATTCTGGCCGATGATGCAGATGGCAGTTTCTATGTGGACTTCACCATCACCACCGACCGCATTTATCAGGCAACCGGCGACAAGAACGAAAACGGCATGGACACACTGGTGATTGGTGAGAAGTATTCCAACCACGAAACCCTCGGCAAGCTGACCATCCGCAAGACCGGCGAGGTGCTGACCGGCTGGCGGTCTGAGCCGGGTGGCATTGACCCGTGGATGACCGGCGAGGCAGAAAGCGGCAACTTCGTGTATGAAACCCGCTCGCTGGCCGGTGCCGAGTATACCATCACGGCAGCCGAGGACATCTACACGCAGGATCGCCAGCTTGACAACTACGGCAACCGCACACTCTGGTACGCCAAGGGCGATGTGGTGGCAGTCGTAACCACAGGCGACGGCACCGCCGATACTGCCGTGTTTGCCCCTGCACGCACGGCGGCGACCTATGATTTCCTGTCCGTTATTCACGATGGCACCATCGGTGAAGTCAGCGTGACCCTGCCGCTGGGCAGCTATCACATTACGGAAACCAAGCCGCCGTATGGCTATGCAGGCACGGACGCCACCTTTGATGTGACCCTTGCGTGGGACAACCAGATGCAGGAAATCGTTGCGGCAGACGCTGTTGAATTCCATAACGAGCGCGAAAAGGCAAAGGTCGGCATACACAAAACCGATCCGGAAAGCGGCAAATACCTCGCCGGTGCCGTGTTCAACCTGTACACTGCCGATGACATTTACGATGCGGACGGCAACCGCGTTTTTGCCGCCGGTGAGCTGGTGGCTACCAGCCCCGAAACCAATGCTGACGGAACCACCTACTTCGATTGCGATATTCCCATCCGCGGCGAAAATTACGGCAGCAGCACCCACAAGGACGCCGCCACCAACAGCGGCAAGTATATCATCGAGGAAATCCGTGCCCCGCTGGGCTACTATGTCAACGAAGAACCCATGGAAGTCACCTTTACCTACGATGGACAGGCTGTGCAGGTTTTGGAGAGCACCTGCACCGACAAGCCTACCGAAATGTGGGTGAGCAAGCGCGATTTGACCAATGACGAAGAACTGCCCGGTGCCACTTTGACCATTCAAGATGCAGATGGCAATGTGGTGACCTCTTGGGTGTCCACCGACACGCCCCACCGTGTGACGGGGCTGCACTTGGGCGATGCCTACACCCTGACCGAAACACGCCCTGCCGATGGTTACGCACTGGCGGATGATATTACCTTCCGTCTGCTGCAAAAGGTGGACGAGAACGGCAGCAACCTGCAGGAAGCCGAGGTCTATTACTTGACCACAAAGAACTTCCTGTTCTGGACGTGGGATGATTGGAAACTGCTGGACGACGCGACCGTGATTATGCGCGATGACACCATCAAGACAGAATTCTCCAAGAAGGACCTGACCACAATGGAGGAATTGCCCGGCGCGGAACTGACCATCACCGATAAAGACGGCAAGAAAATTGACCGCTGGGTATCTACTGACAAGCCGCACTACATCGAAAAGCTGCCCGCAGGTGATTACACGCTGACCGAGGTGAAAGCCCCGGACGGATATGCCTTTGCCGAAAGCGTACCGTTTACGGTACTGCCCACCGGCGAAGTGCAGCGATTTGAAATGCGGGACAATGTTATCAAGGTGGAAATTTCCAAGGTGGACATCACCACAAACAAAGAACTGCCGGGTGCCGAGCTGATTATCACCAATAAAGACGGCAAGAAAATCGACCACTGGGTATCCACCGACAAACCGCATTATATCGAAAAGCTGCCTGCCGGAGAGTACACGCTGACCGAGATCACGGCACCGGATGGGTACGATATTGCGGAGAGCATTCGCTTTACCGTTCTTCCCACCGGCGAAGTGCAAACTGTTGTGATGAAGGATGCCCGCACACCTGAGAGAACACCGCAGCCGGAAGAAACACCGCATCCCACGGAAACCCCGCAGCCGACCCCCAGCACCACGCCTGCGCCGACTCCTGCACCGCAGCCGATTATTCCGCAGACCGGCGATACCTTCCCGTTGGGATTGCTGCTGACCGTAGCCGGTATTTCGCTTGCCGGGCTGGCGGTATTGATTTTCAAGTGTGTCCACAGCAAATCCGTTGCCGAGCATGACGACGAAACGAAATAAGGAACACCAAAATGAACCATCCAACCACTATGGGTGACCCGCGAGGGCCACCCAATTTTTATGAGGAAATCGAATGAAGCATATTCTGACTTGCAGCTTTGGCAAAGACAGCATCGCCACGGCGCTGCTTGCCTTGCAGCACGGCGAACCGCTGGATGAACTGGTTTATTCCGAGGTAATGTTCAGCGATACCGTATCAGGGGAACTGCCGGAGCATAAGCGGTTCATCTATGAAACAGCAATCCCGTATTTTGAAAAGCGCGGTATTCCCACAAGGGTCCTGCGCGGGCAAAAGACATATTTGGACTGCTTTTACCACATCGTAAGCCGCGGCAACGCCGAGGGAAAGCTGGCGTCCTTTCCTCTGACCGGACGCTGCAGTATACAAAGGGACTGCAAACTGCCGTCCATACGCAACTATCAAAAAACGCTGCCGCCGGACACGGTTTACTATCTGGGAATTGCTGCCGATGAACCGATACGACTGGCACGGCTAAAGCCCAACCAAACCTCCCTGTTGGCAAAGTACAACCTGACCGAAAACGATGCGCGGGCGATGTGCCAAGCCGAGGGGCTGCTGTCCCCGCTATATGCGTTCACAGGGCGCGGCGGCTGCTGGTTTTGCCCCAATGCGTCCATGCGGGAACTTCGGCATCTGTACAAAGCACACCCTGATTTATGGCAGTTGCTGCTGGAATTGCAGGATACCCCCAATAAAGCAACAGAACGCTTCAACCGCAGCTATACGCTGCATGATTTAGATTTGCGGTTCTCTCTGGAGGGGAAACAGCTTAGCTTTTTTGCATACGGGGAGCGTTGAGCAGACGATGAAGAACTTTCTATGTTCACTTTTTATTGGGCTGTTCGGTATTGCAGCTTTCACGAGCATCGCATTCCTGTTGATGTATGCCGCACAGTCTAAACAACAGGCGCACCTTTACAGCGACCTTGCCGCCGTAAGGACGCAGAACAAACAGCCGGAAATCTCATTGCAATCCTCGGTACAACCAAGCAGCCGAAACCTGTATTTGGAAAACGCCGATATGGTCGGCTGGATTCAAATCGAAGGCACCCGCATCGACTATCCCGTGATGCAGACACCGGCAGACCCAAACTATTACCTGAAGCACGACTTTGAAAAGGACTTCACGGACTACGGCTGCCCCTTTATGCAGGCAGACTGCGATGCGCTTGCCCCGTCCGACAACCTGATTATTTACGGCCACAACATGAAGGATGGTTCGATGTTCGCAGATCTTGCCAAGTACCGCAGCAAGGATTTCTGGCAGACACACAAAACCGTCTGGTTCGATACGGAGCTGGGCAGCAGCGCCTATGAAATTTTTGCCGTGATCCACACGACCGTGCAGGCAGATGATGCCGATGCGTTCCCGTTCTATCGGTTTGTGGATGCTGCTGCTCCGGAAGAATTTGCCGATTATGTGTCAGCCTGCAAGGCACGGGCGCTGTACGATACAGGCATCTTTGCTGAGTACGGCGACAAGCTACTCACGCTTTCCACCTGCGACAACCTTACCGATGACGGCAGATGGCTTATAATCGCCAAACAAACCGAAACAGAATAGAGGAAACAAAAATCCATGAAAACAACAAAGGAACCCCAGCGCGCGTGGTTGTATGCGCGCGTTCCCGGCAACTACGTAGAAACGAAAAACACCCTGAATGTTTTGATGCTGCAGGCGCAGCGCGACGGTGCCGAAGTGGTGGGTTGGGGATATGACATTCACCACGGCTGGCTGCGCCGCACTGCTTACCGCAGGATGATGCGCGAGGCAAAGGCGGGACATATCGAGAGGATTTATATCTGCCGTATGAGCCAGATCAGCGGCGAAGAACGGCACCTGATATCCTTTTTCAGACGGCTCATGCGGTACAAGGTCAATGTCATTGCTACCGAGTACGCCCTGAATCTGAAGGTACCTGCCTACCATATGGGCACGATAATTGATGAAATCTGCGCCCGCAAAGGGTGGGAGCGACCTTGGTTTGTTTCAGAAAGCTCGGAACGGCATTGCGTTAGCAACGCCGTGGCAAGCACGTCATTTGGTACACCAAACGACAACTTGTTAGGGGAGAACCCCTAAGACCCCTCTTTCTGCAATGGACTTAAAGCGATAATTCTTGACGGAATTATTTCAGCCACATAGGAGAACCGCTTGATTTTTTGCACGGCAGATGGTTCAATAACACTGAAAGTATTTTCAGTGAAAACAAATTCAGCGTTATCCTGCCAAACATAACCCGTCTGTCTGCCGGGGTGGAATAAGAACTTTTTGCCGATTGCATTGTACGATGCAGTCGGCTTTTTTGTTGGGGAGGAATAGACAATCAGAGAACGAAACAATCGCATAACGTTCCACATGAACGACAAGGAGCTGGAAGAACTGAACCGGAATGTTCAGTGCGCCGGTATTTGCAGAGAGAAATATATCCGCTGCGCGTTGATGGGCATTTCCCTTCACCCCCGCAAACCGGACAGCTGCAAGGCGCTGGCAAGGCAGGTGGCGGCAGTCGGAAACAACCTGAACCAGTTAGCGCGCATTGCCAACTTCAACGGCAAGGCAGAGGACGCTTATCTGCAGGAAGCGCAGCAGATCATGACCCGCATCTGGCTGCTTATGAAGGAGCAGCTATAATGGCGACAACAAAAATCCTGCCGGTGCGCAAGCGCCTGAAAGACTGCCTGGACTATGCTGCAAACCCGAAAAAAACCGAGGTCTTTCGCGGCGATTCGCTCGACCGGCTGATGCACTACACCCAAAACGAGGATAAGACGGAGCACCAGCTCTATGTCACTGGCTTTAACTGCGACCCGCAAAATGCCTGCCTGATTATGGAGGCAACCAAACGCCGCTGGCATAAAGACATCGGACACGGCAATGTCGGCTACCATATTATTCAGAGCTTTAAGCCCGGCGAAGCCAGCCCGGACCAAGTGCATCAAATCGGCTGCGAATTAGCCAGACGCTGTCTGGCAGATCGGTTTGAGTGTACGGTGTCCACCCATCTGGACAAGGGGCATCTGCATAACCATATTGTGGTCAATTCGGTTTCCTTTATGGACGGCAAAATGTTCCGCAACGATTTCAAAACCTACTATCAGGGCATACGGCAAATTTCCGATGACCTGTGCCGGCAAAACCGGTTGTCAGTCATAGAAACGGACGGACGAGGCATCTCGTATGGCGAATGGCGCAACCGCCGCGAGGGCAAGCCGACACTGCGCGGTATGGTAAAAGCCGATGTGGAAATGGCGCTTGCCGAAAGCACTGACTTTGACGATTTTGTCGGCAGGCTGCAAAAGTTGGGCTATGAGGTCAAGTACGGTTCCCGCGTAAAGCACATGGCGGTTCGGCACCAAGACAGCAAAAGGTTTGTGCGGCTGGACGGTGTTGCGCCGCAGTTTTCCGAATCGGAATTGAGAGAGTTTTTCACGCAACTGAAAAAACTTCCGCCCGAAATGCAGCAGGAATATCAGGCAGAAAACCAGCCTGTGCAGCAAGGTTGGCAGACGGCACCGGCACTGCCGGTTGTGCGCCGCGCGCGCTGCCGCAGCAGACTGAACCGCCCGTATAAAAAGGTGAGCGGCATTATGGCTTGCTACTACCATTACTGCGCCTTGCTGCGCAGCTACTACCTGCTGCGCGAGGATTTCAGCAAATTCAACCGCTATCGGCGGCAATGTGATTTGCTGTGGGAGCAAAAAATCGAATCCACCGAGGAACTGCGGACCTACAAGGCAAGGCTGACCCACGAACTGGAGGTGCTTACTCAAAAACGCAAATACCTGTATAACCACAAAGACGTCCTGACGCCGGATGTCCGCAACAGGCGGCTGGAAGAATTGTCTGCCCGGATGCGAACCGTGCGCAGGGAGCTGAACACCTGCACAGACATTGAAACCGATGCTGCCGCTTTGCTGCTGAAATGGCAGGAAGTGCGGCAGGCTGAAAAAGAAGAACGCGAGGTGAACGAAAATGAACAACGGCGGAGAAGCCGCTGACCAGATGGTGCGGGAAGCACTGCAATTTTCTGAGGTGGCTATCAAACTGACAGCGCTGGGCTTTAAGAACTCACTGGCGATAGCGCTTGCCTACGCCAAGGAAAACCCCAAAGTGCGCGGCAAGACAAGTCTTGACCGCCTACTGCGCGAGGGCAAGGAGATGAAGATCATTCCTTTGCAGACCAAGGATCTTGCCCAGTTCAAGGCGTATGCCAAACAGTACGGCGTGCTGTTTGCGTCCATTAAGGACAAGAGCGCGCAGGGCGAGAAAATCGACATTATGTTTAAGGCAGAGGATGTATCCAAGCTGAACCGCATTTATGAACAGCTTGGGTATACCGTGCCCAAAAAGATTGCAACTGACCGAAAAAACGCAGAAACCCGCCGCCAGACGCCCGATCCGATGCTGACGCGCGGGAAGACGATGGAGGATATTGACCCCCGCCCCTCGTTCAAGACGGTGGCGGCACAGCTGCG
>OGII01002590.1_pt1 | contig 10357 bp, 7 predicted proteins | sample 1571701 | NCBI WGS metagenome assembly OGII01 (sample SAMEA2581950, study PRJEB24529) | metagenome | biome: Human gut stool | place: China | collected 2011
CAAAGTAAAAGGAAATGGCTCAAATGCACGAGGCATCGGAGGTTATGCATATAATTGTGTTAATATAGGTGAGGTCAACAATGGTTTGGGCTACGCAATAGATTATCTTGGTGTTAAATCACAATCATATGCACTTTCAACAAGCGGAACAAATGACTATTACAATAAAACAATATTAATAAGCAAAAATAATTTCAATAATCAATCAAGTTTCAACAAACTTGATTTTGATTCTGTTTGGAAAATAGATGAAAATGGAATAAATTTGCAAAATCTTGAAACAAAGCCCATCGGCATTTCAATATATGCATTACCTGATAAAACGTCCTATTATTTAGGTGAAGATTTTGACCAAACAGGATTAAAAATAATAAAATTCAATTCTTTTGGAAATTGGGAACTTACAAATAACTATAGTATTTCCGATTTTAAAGGAACTGTAGGGAAAAATACAATCACAGTAACATGCGGTGATTATTCCGAAAAATTCAATGTTTCTGTTAATGAAGACATAACAAATTCAACAGTTACATTTAATACTGGCAATATTCAATATGCAAACGGATACGAAATTTGTCCTGATATAACCGTTATTTCGCCGAGCGGAAGAAATCTTGTAAATGGACGGGATTATACTGTTACATATAAAAACAATATTTCACCCGGTACAGCATCATTATATGTTGAAGGTATCGGCTACAATACCGGAAATATTAGCAAAACATTTGTTATTAAACAAAAGCTTACACAAAATAGCGTCATTTTAAATCAAAGTTCATATATCGAAAACGGCTCACAAATCATTCCCGATTTTTCTGTTTATAATTGCGTGGGCACCAAATTAACACAAGGCATAGATTATAATGTAACATTCACAAACAATGTTGCACCTGGACAAGCGACATTAACAATTACAGGTATAGGATATTATGAAAACACGCTTTCACAATCATATACAATTTATGGAAATATAGCTAACTATGGATTAACACTTTCAGGATATGAATTTATTACTAATTCAAATTCCATTTGTCCTACCATAATCATAGTTGATTCTTATGGTAAAATTTTAATTCAAAATGTTGACTATTCAGTAACATATAATTCAAACATTTATCCTGGCATTGCTACAGTATCCGTTAACGGCATAGGAAATTACATAGGTACACTTAGCGCAAATTATCGCATTAAACCCTCGCAGGTTTTAGGCGTTTATGCAAAGGGACGCAGTAAAAATTCTATAAAGCTGTCTTGGGCTAATCAAATTGGAGTTGACGGATACATCATTCAAAAATATGACAGCAAAAAGAAAAGTTGGACAACATATAAAAAGGTAAAAGGCAATAGTATTACAATCAGCAAGCTTTCATCATCAACCACTTATAAATTTAGAATAAGAAGTTATAAAGGTGGAGATTATGGCACATACAGTAAAACATTAAAAGTAAAAACGTTAAAAGCAAAAAAATCATCTGCTAAAACAACAAACAATAAATCTTCAAAGCCATCCTCAACTTCAAAATATTCGCCCAAAAAAGTAAATAATGTTAAGGCAATCATTTATACACATCATTCAACAAATCAATTCAAAGTAACTTGGAATAAATCAAGCAAGGTATCAGGTTATCAAATTGAGTATTATGGAGAAAACGGTTGGAAACGCCTTGCAAACATAAACAGTTCAAAAAAGAACGGATATGTTTCAAACTGGGCAAATTGGTCACTTTATATGCCAAAAGCAAAGGTTAGAATCAGAGCATTTAAAACAGTAAACGGAAAAAAGTATTACAGCTCGTGGAGCAATGCAAAAATGAGTTTTATAAGCAAATAATTTCGAAAGGGTAAAATATGATTTGCAAAAATTGTAAGGCAAAAATTCCTGAAGAAAGTAAATATTGTGAAAAATGCGGATTAAAAATTGAAAGGGACGAAATTCAAGTTCCTCATGAACTCATCGAATCAACCGCTTCGCGAAAGAATAATAATAAAACTAATTTCCTTTTAATAATTTTAGTATTTATTATAATAATACTAACAATTGTTATAACTGCTTTAATCTGCAAAGATAGAGAAGTAAAAGTCACAACCACTGCACAAACAACAGCCATAACAACACAGGATACAACTGTTGAAACTTCTAACGATGAAGAAAGCGACGGTGATGACAACTATGCTTACGAAGATGATTATTTGTTTCCTGCCGTAGATGAATATATCAGTATGATAAACAATTCCGATATAGTCAGATCAGGTGCAATATATAAAGTAAGCTATTTTTCCGATAATTCGAACAGTTTTAATGCATACTTAAAAATCGGAAATGTCAACATTCAAACTGTTACCGCCGAATCGCCTAAATCCGAAGATGACGACAATTTCGGCAGAATAACCGATGTAATGGTGACAACTAAAGATTTTGCTCAAACCTCTGATCTCGATGAAAAATATGCAGCGTTGTTATGCGCTGCAATGACGCCAATAATGCCAATATTAGCACCGAACGAACCTATCACATACTCTCAAACAATTGTTGATAATCGCACACGTGATTTTTGGATATCGTCATCTTTACACTGTTATAGCGGTACCGAAAACGGCATATCTTGGATTGTTATATTTAAAAAAACAGATGGAAGCATCTTATCTGCTTGCGGAGAAACAGCTGTAGATTATATATTAAAATCATTATAATAAACATAGTCTATAAAATATGTAGACTTCCTTTTATACAACTTTACGGCGGGAGTTGAGGTCAAGCACGCTTACAAAACATCCGATTATAAGCAGAACCGACAGGGTGATATTTACGCTTGTGAGCTTTACGGGTGTTGTGCTGTTTGCAAAAACAGGCACTTCAAGCGGAAAAATGCACAGTATTATTTTCATAACGAAATATGAAAGCACGCTTGATATAAGGCGAAAAAGCAAAAATTCAAAATAGCTCATTTTTATTTTTCTTAAACTTTGCGATATTTGCAAATGGATACATATTCCGCCAAAGGAAAGAAATGCGGCAGTAAGCGGCAGAGAAAAATCGCCGCCGCACACACCGTTTGTAATTTCAAGAAGCGGCAAAACCGGCTCGGGCATTTTAAAAATATTGCTTAATGCAGAAAACAAAACAATATATGCGGTTATCACAATCACACTTTGCGAAGCTTTTGGCGCGGCGAGTGTAAGTGCATCACCCAAAGGTACATATTCGGTAAGTGAATATGTACTTTTTTCTATCCTTTTTTCTTTAAACGAAAGTGCAAAGCCGATTATAAGCGATGAAATAACATTTGATAAAAACAGCATTACGCCTATTTTGGTGTTGCCGAAAGAGGCACTGCCGACTGCGGTGATGATAAACCCACATCCGCCGCAAAAATTAAAGCACATCATCCTTTTAGCTTGATTTGAGTCTATTTCACCGGCTTCAAAAAGTTCATCACACAGCAATGCACCGGTAGGATAACCGCCCACAAGTCCGAAAAGCAGAGCAGAAAGCGAACTTTCAGGCAGGTTAAACAAAACCCTTGAAAGAAAACCGAATATTTTAATAAACACGCTATTAGCACTTGATTTCATAAAAGTTAAAAAAATAATAAGAAGCGGCAAAAGTGACGGGGGAACAGTATTTAATGCAAGCTTTAACCCGGCATACGCACCGATGCGTGCATTTTTAGAAAAAAGAATAAATATCAACGAAAAAAGCATCAATATCACTGTTTGAAAAGCCGATAGTGTAACACTTTTGATTTTCATTTTAACCACCACTAATAATATGGCGAAAATTTACATTTTATACAAAATAATATATATTGATTATATTTTTAATATATAGTATAATAATTAAACTATCTTAGATTGGAGATAAATTATGGATAATAAAATTCCAAATATGGATTATGATGCCGACGAGGTTATCAATGAATTCAAAGAAAAAATCAAATGGCCGAAAAGCGATGAAGTAACAGCCATAGTAAAGCCGTCTAAAATGCCGCTTCGTGTATTTATTTCACTTATTATCACAGCAATAGCCGGCGGTGTGGCATACTATATGATGCTTCCTGCTTTCAATATTAAAGATACACAAATGTATCTGTTTTTACTTCTTCTTGTTGTTGTATTTATGGCGGCATTTGCCCTTGTGTGCAGAGCTAACAAGAAAATTGAAAGAAAAGAATATGTCAAGAAAAAATCATTAGTTCCCGTTATAATTGCAGGCGTGCTTGTAGTTATTATGGCAATAGGTTATGTTACCGGCGTAACACTTTTCCGTGCTAAATCTTACAGTGAGCTTCTCACGGTAAGTGACGGAAACTTTGAAAAAGATTTTAAAGACATCAGCTATGACAAAGTGCCGAGGCTTGACGCCTACCGTGCACACGCACTTGCCGACCAGCAGTTAGGTTCTCTTGAGCAGTACAAGAGCCAGTATGTTGTAAGCGATAATTCAACACAAATCAACTACAAAAATACTCCTTGCAGGGTTGCATATCTTCAATATGCCGATTTCTTCAAATGGATGAATAATACTAAAAACGGTACACCGGCATATATGCTTATTGACCTTGTAAGCCAAAAAGTAACAGCAGTTAACTGCGTTGACAAATTCGGTGAGGGCATTAAATATTCCCCTGCCGAGCTCTTTAATGAAAAGCTTATTCGTCATCTTCGTTTTCAGTATCCAACCGCACTTCTTGATACTCCTAATTTCGAGATTGATGATAATATGCACCCATATTGGATTACAGCAGTACTTGATAAAACTATCGGCCTTTACGGCGGTACTGATGTAAAGGGCGCAATTATTACCGACGCACTTACAGGCAAAAGCAAATACTATGATATTGAAACAGTTAAAACAGATAAAAGTCTTAACTGGATAGATGTAGTTTACAGCGAATCACTTGTACTTGAGCAATATAACTACCACGGTAAACTTCAAAACGGTTTCTGGAACTCACTCATTTTCCAAAATGATGTAAACATTGCTTCAACCGGCAGCGGTAACATTGCTATGGATGATGATGTTTGGGTATTCACAGGTGTAACCTCTGCTGAAAGCGATTCTTCAAACTTCGGCTTCATTCTTATCAACCAGCGTACAAAAGAAGCAAGATATTACAAGAGCGCAGGTGCTACGGAAATTTCCGCACAGCAATCTGCTACCGACGCAGTACAGAACTACGGATACCAAGCAACATTCCCTATCTTGCTCGGAATTGACGGTAACCCAACATACTTTATGTCGCTTTACGGTGACAGCGACACCGTTAAAGGCTATGCATTTGTAAGCCTCAAGGATAAAACAGTAGTAGGTACAGGGCTTCTCGACACCGCAAAGAGTGACGCAAGAGCGCTTAACAATGCAATTGAAAGTTATATTGACGCTCTTAAAGAAAAGGGTATTGCCGAAAATGTGGATAAATCAAATATCATTGTAGATGAAAGCGAAATTTCAGGCTCAAATCAAAATGATGTTACAAATAACACTGATAGCAACAGCTCAACTGAAAGTGAGCAAAAGCCAAGTGCAAACGAAACTACCGCTTCAGGCACAATTACAGGTACGGTTGACGATATTAAAACAAGCGTTAACGACGGTAATTCGGTTTACTATATCAAAGTTGACGGTAAGTATTACTACATCAATGTAGGCGACTGTATGGAAGTAATGCTTGTTAATAAGGGTGATACGGTAGAAATCACAACCGACGGCGGCAAAGGCACATTTATCGCAGCAAAGAATATAACAGTTAAATAAAAACACAATTTTAAAAAGAACCGCACGGTGTGCGGTTCTTTTTTATTACACATTAACAGTAAATTTATAACCCTGTTTTTGAGCTTCGTCGATAACTTTGCCTAAAACGGAAGCGTTTGTTTTGCTGACTGCGTGAAGAAGCATTATTTCGCCCGGGTGAAGATATTTTGTAATTTCGTTATAAGCGGTTGTTTCATCTGTTTGATTTTGGGTATCCCAATCGGCATAAGCAAATGACCAAAATACGCTTTTATAACCGAGATTTTTAGCAAGGGCGAGTGTACTTTGGCTGAACTCCCCTTTCGGAAATCTAAAGAGTTTCATTTCATAATTAAAATTCTTTTTAATATAATTATGAAGATACATAATTTCTTCTGTTGCGGTTTCTTCGCTCACTTCATCCATAGTATAATGGCGGTAAGTGTGATTGCCGACTATATGCCCCTCATCAATCATTCGCTTAATAAGTTTAGGATTATCCTTGGCAAAATCATAAGTTACGAAGAATATTGCTTTCACCTTTTTTTCTTTTAGCGTATCCAAAATAGCAGGTGTAAATCCGTTTTCATACCCTTCGTCGAAAGTCAGGCATATTGATTTTTTATCATCCAAAAGGAATGTGCCACCGAGATTTTTATACTGCCCGTTAAGCATTACAGGGTCTGTCGGCTGCTGGTGATTTTCTGCCCTGCCCGGCCCCCAAATAACTTTTTCGGTGCTGTATCCGTCTACACCCATATTATCTGCCTTTACCGTTGTATCAGCCACATTTGTACTTGATGTTTCGCTTTTTTCACTTTGCAAATTTGTGCTTAAATTTGTGCTTGTATTAGTTAAAGTTGTTTCATTATTGCCGTTTGATTTGGTGCAGCCCCAAATAATTGCAAGCACACAAATAGCGGCAATTATGCTTAATATGATTTTTTTCATAATAAAAAACCTCCCGGCAATATTTTTTGCCGAGAGGTTATTATTATGTTTGGTATTACTCGGTAATTTTCCAGCCGGCCGAAATAATGCCTTCGTCTTTACCGATATGAACAATAATGCTTTCAACCACATCATTATTCTTTTTCGCTGTTGTTATGTAAGCCTTGATTTTAATATCACCGTTTGATGAATCATTACTTTCAAGATTATGCAAGAGAACATCATTTTTTTCTCTTATAGTTTTAATTAAATGAGAGCGAATATCAATTTCTGAACTTTCTTTACATAAAATGGAAATTTTATAAGTGGTTTCCTCTTTATCACGCCTGTCTTTATTATAATGGCTTTTTTTGTTAATATAATCCGACAGCGGATGAAGCACCAAATGCACAATTACTATTGCAGCTGCAACGATGATTGCATAATAAATATTTTCAAGCGTACATAAAATACCCACTGCCGCGGTAGTCCATATAGTTGCCGCAGTTGAAAGGCCGCTGATTTTAGCTCCGTCACGCAAAATAAGACCTGCGCCGAGGAAGCCGACACCGCTTACTACCTGCGCGGCAATACGGGTTACATCAATATTATCCCCAAGTGCGATATATGAAAACGCTGTATAAGCATATGCACCCACGCACACAATAACATTGGTTAAAATGCCCGCCTGGTGTTTAGTCCACTGGCGTTCAAACCCTACAATAAAGCCTAAAAATATAGCAAGCGCAAGCCTGATTGCAAAACCTAAAAATGAAGTTATATCTAATATCTCCACTTTATTCCACTCCCTCAACAGATTTCATTTTCAAATAAGCGTTAATGAAACCGTCAAGGTCACCATCCATAACTGCGGTAATATTACCCATTTCAAAATTAGTTCTGTGGTCTTTAACCATTGTGTATGGCATAAAGACATATGAACGAATTTGACTGCCCCAAGCGATTTCTTTTTGGTCGCCTGCTTTTCAAGAGGCTCTACCTGTTTTTCTATCTCGGAGAGAATATCTTCAATTCTTTCAAGGTTTTCTCTTTCCTTGATTTCAACAAGCTTTGATTTAAGCATACGCATTGCAACCTCACGGTTTTGATCCTGACTACGTGCAGTTTGGCAGGATACCACAATGCCGGTAGGTATATGTGTAAGGCGAACAGCGGAAGAGGTTTTATTGACTTTCTGACCGCCTGCGCCGGAAGCTCTGTAAACATCCATTTTAATATCTTCATCACGGATTTCAACATCCACATCATCATCTATTTCCGGCATAACTTCAACAGAAGCAAATGATGTGTGGCGCCTTCCCGATGAATCAAACGGGGACACCCTTACAAGACGGTGAATTCCCATTTCGCCCTTTAAATAACCGTATGCATTTTCGCCCTCAACAAGAATTGTGGCACTCTTAATACCGGCAACATCACCGTCAAGATAATCAAGAGTTGATACTTTATATCCGTGGCGTTCACCCCAGCGGTTATACATTCTAAACAGCATTTCTGCCCAATCCTGCGCTTCCGTTCCGCCTGCGCCTGCATGGAAAGTAAGAAGTGCATTTTTACCGTCAAATTCACCGCTTAAAAGAGTTGATAAAGTAAGTGACTCGAGCTTTTTTTCAATTTCTTCAACAGAAGAAGTGCAGTCATCAAGCAAATCTGCGTCTTCCTCTTCATTTGCAAGTTCAATCATAACAAGTGCGTCATCATAATCATTTTTAACACCCTCATATGATGCAACCTTGGCTTTAAGTGAGCCGATTTTTTGCATTACTTTTTGGCTGTTTTCCATATCATCCCAAAAATCAGGCTTACTGCTTTCTTTTTCAAGCTCGCCGATTTCTTCTTTAAGTGTGTCAATAGCAAGAGCCTCTTTTAAATTTTTAACTGTTTTTTCAGACTCCAAAAGTCTTAATCTTAATTCCTCGTACTCTATCATTATTTTAACTCCAAATAGCTCAAATTTATCTTAATATCAATATATTATATACGGAATATTTAATTCTTGTCAAGTTTAAAATAGATTTACAATATTTTAACCAATATATTGATTTATTATGGTAATTTAGATATAATAAATTAAATAGGTATTATTATAATCACCAAATGAAAGGAAATTGCTATGCCTTCATATAAAAACGAAAAATGCCCCGTTTGCAATACTGAATTTAAAGACGGCGACGATATAGTAACCTGCCCTGTTTGCGGTACTCCGCACCACAGAGAGTGTTATAACAAAATAGGCCACTGCATAAATGAAGATAAGCACAAAGACGGCTTTGAATTTAAAAAAACTGCAACTAAGCAGGAAGAGCCAAAGAATAACGAAAGTGAAAATAATACGCCATTCGGCGCATACTTTGTACCAAGCAGTGATGAAAATGAGCAAAAAGGCACTGCAAGTGCAAGTGAAAGCAAAAGCACTAAAAAATGTGTAAAGTGCGGTGAAGAAATAAATAAAAATGCTCCTTTTTGCAACAAATGCGGTGCCCAGCAACCGTTCACCGCTTCAAACCAAAGTGTGCAAAGCGAGCCTTTTATTCCAAGTGTTAACACGGGATATGAAAACAGTGATTTAAAAATCGACGGTGAAAGCGCAGAGGAAGTAGCCGGAGTAGTAAAAACCAACATTCCGAAATTTATGGAAAAATTCAAAAAGGGAAAGAAAGTTTCTTGGAACTGGAGCGGATTTATATTTGGCCCTTACTATCTTTTCTTCAGAAAAATGTATAAGGAAGGTTCAATATTCCTGGCTTTGCAGCTTATTGTAAGCCTTGTGGCGCAAGGTGTTTATGCAAAACCGTATGCCAAGCTTATGCAATTTGTTATGGATAACGCGGCAAGCTTTTCATCAGGCAATCTGTCAAATTCTTTGCTTAATAAATTCGTTCCGCTTTATCAGGATATTTTTCCGATGGTGATGATAATATTAGGTGCAAATTTAATTTTTCATATTATCATTGCACTTTTTTGCGACAGTTTTTATAAATCAAAAGTTGTTAACACCGTTAGGCAAATTAACAAGAAGCTTGAAGAGGACAGTATGTTTGAGCAAATGATGCCTTTTCAAAACAGCGCACCTCTGTCACAAGAAGATTTAAAGAAATTATATTTAGGCAAAATGGGCGGAACAAGTTTATTTGCCCCTGTTTTAGCATTTTGCGCACTTGATATTATTACATCAATTATATCAAGGCTTTAAGAGAGGGAAAAATTATGAAAGTAAGGAAAGCGATAATCCCTGCTGCGGGAATGGGTACAAGGGTATTGCCTGCATCAAAAGCAATACCTAAAGAAATGCTCAATATTGTTGATAAACCTGCAATTCAGTACATAGTTGAGGAGGCTTTTGCTTCCGGTATTGAAGAAGTGCTTATCATCACCAACAGAGGAAAAGGCGCTATTGAAGACCATTTTGACCACGCATATGAGCTTGAAAGCAATCTTGCAGGAAATGAAAGCAAAAAAGATATTTACAATGATGTTATTGCCTGCTCAAATTTCGGCAATATATTTTTCATCCGTCAGAAAGAAACAAAAGGCTTGGGCCACGCTGTATTGTGCGCTAAAAGCTTTGTAGGAAATGAACCTTTTGCAGTGCTTTACGGTGATGATGTAATTATTTCAGACACACCTGTTACAAAGCAGCTTTGTGATGCTTATAATAAATATTCAAAGGGC
>OGII01002603.1_pt1 | contig 10309 bp, 9 predicted proteins | sample 1571701 | NCBI WGS metagenome assembly OGII01 (sample SAMEA2581950, study PRJEB24529) | metagenome | biome: Human gut stool | place: China | collected 2011
CGCTTGAAGATGATCGAAAAAGAGGTACAGCGCAGAGCAAGAGTGCTTTTAGGGTAAAAAAGAAAACCGTCAAACGTAAGAGATTTCTCTCATGCGTTGACGGTTTTTCTGGTATGTAGGGGTTATTCTTCTGGCAGAGCCAGAACTTCATCTTTGACCAGTTGATTGGCCGAGTCAAAGGCTTCAATCATCTGGTTGGCTTTCGGATGGAGATAGACTTCATCCAGCGTTTTGGATTTGGGCGTGTGCCCGACAGCACGTTTCAGGATATCCTTGTTGACGCCTGCGCGATCACAGAGGCTGGCGTATGTATGCCGGGTGGTGTAGGGCGTATAAGTGGCGAGCTTCCCGGAAAACTCCGGTTTACGCTTGCCGTTCTCGTCATAAGGATTCGGCTGAATGCCAATTTCCTCCAAGAACGGATAGAACTTGCGGTTGCGCCAGTTCTTTTCGTTCCAAAAACCTCCTTTGCCATTTGGAAAAAGCGGGCTGTTTTCCACAGAGGTGGCATACGCATGTTCAAAAATCGGGATGCCGAAGTCAAGAATGGGAATGATGCGGTTGCGTCCAGCTTCGGTCTTGCAGCCGCCAATCAGATAAGCGCCGGATTCCGTGCGGTGAAAATCTTCGTGTTTGAAGTGCAGCAGCTCATAGATACGAACTCCACAGGCCAGAAGAGCAATTACCATCTGCCCCGTGGGAGTGTTCTTCTGGCTCAGAATCAGCGTTACCTGTTCATCCGTGAAGATTTCACGTTCCGGGGATTTGCGCCCCTCGATTTTCAGAACAGATGCAAGGTTAGCATCCACGACACGCCAGCCAATGGCAGTGCGATACAGCTTACTGATAAGAGTACGCTCTTTTTCCAACATGCTTTGAGACAGGCCATCGTCGGCCATCTTATCAAGAATGTTCTGGAAGTCCTGTGCATAAAGGGCGGCGATTTTATAATACCAGAGCGGTTTTAGATACTTCCATGCCAGATCATACAACTCACGAGCCTTATCAGAACGTCCTTTGTACTCGCGAGATTCCAGAAAAACCTCGTGAATTTTTGCTAAGGTGGAATCTTGATATGGTGTAGCAGGGCGTTTCATCATTTCAGCACGAACCGCTTCGGCTTCTTCACGGGTGACATAAGTGCCGACAGTTTTTACAACTGTAATACCTGTGTGAGGGTCAGGGATTGGCATACGGAGCAGCCACGGCTTACGGCGTATCCCGGACATTCTAGAGATGCTTCCATTACCAGACGATGCTTTCAGCCGGGGCGATTCTCGCTTGGCTGGAACAGTAGGCGGTGCTCCTACACCGGGGGATGGTGCTGTGCCAACAGGATGACCGCAGGCAGAGCAGAATTTGGCGGTATCGGAGATTTGATGACCGCAATTTTCACAGAACATAGATTTGAACCTCCAATTGATCTAAATTTGCTTCAAAAAATGCCCTCGGCATCTAGGATACCGAGGGCGGACTGTTGGATTAGCTTCGACTACGGGAAAGCTGATATGCTCGACTTTGTTCGGCAGTCACACCGTTCTTTATCAGATTGGCTACGTTTGGATAGTATACTAAAATATGGCTACCATTGGGCACGTGTGGAATGAATCCTTCGGCGACAAACCTCCGCAAGCTGGCATAGCTCAAATTCAGTCCTTCACTTTTGGCACGGCGAACGGCTGCGGTCAGACTGATAAAATCGCTGTTGTTGTTTTTCATAGGTGTTTCCTCCTGAAAATATTTGTAGTTTGAAGCGTTCAACGCTTCATAGTAATGATACTTGTTTGAATTGACGTAAAATTTTTATGTCTTGATATTTGGAGTGAAGACGAAGCGTTTGTCGTCTTTTCGTACAAGGGAGCTAAAATCTGCGTGGCTAAAATCAAATTCCACACAGGAGCTATCAATGGGTTGCGTTTGTGGCCATGCAGGACTATAATAATCATAACAAGAACGAGGCCGGTTCGATGAAGCGATGGATGCGATAATTTGCTCAGGTGTGAGCAAATCTTGCTTTGGTGGCTCGGAGACCTCTTTACTGGGCGATATTGAGGCAGAGAAAAGCTCACAAGATGAACTTGGCAAGGGAGGATAGACATCCTCTGTGACTGGCCCAAACTCATTGTTTTGAGTGGAATCTTCATCATTGCAATCATCGCAACCGTCAAGTTCATCCAGTGGTGGAAGAAAATCAATCTGTGCTGGTGGGAGAATTGGCTCGGTGTCAGAAGGCATCGGAATCGTTAGTGCATCACTGGCAGGAACGACATCCTCTGGCGGCTTACTATGGACGACCAGCGGCTTGGTGGTCGGTGTGTCAGAATCGCCTACATAAACCGGGCCGGAGACTAGGAACTCGCCAACCTGAAGACTCTTTAGCATGGAAGTCAACTTGGTTCCACCTGACGAACTAATGAAACGGGCACACATACGAATCTCATCATCAGCAGGTTGGAAATACATAGCATATTTGCACTGCTGAAGCAAAATCCGTTGCCCAGCCTTGAAATTACGGATGCTCTGAGTAACCAGCATGCAGTACAATCCATATTTGCGACCCTCGTTGAGAATTTTTCCCAGTGCACTTGTTTGGTGCAATGGGAAGTTACTCAATTCATCCAAGTACAGGAAAGTGGGTGGGAAATCCTCGTGAGTGGCTTCTCGTAACAGTGCTGCAAAAACTACCTCTTCAACGATGTGTTGCGTGGATGGCGGAAACGAACCTAATTCCAGCAAGGTGATACCGGAGAAAATCTCGAAATCGCCATTCTCGAAAAACTTCTGTCCCCATAAAGGACTCAAGGCTTTTTCCAAACCGGGTGCAGCGAGTGACCGGGAATTCTGGATTTCTAGGTGTAATCGTTCCAATGCTTCATTCGGGGCAGGTGAATCACGGAGAGCCTTTTCTAGTAGGGATATCAGTAACGGCTTTTGCCCATCTGATAGCCTGATAACGGATGCAACCGTATCAACGAAAGATGCAGCGGCATCTGTGGGATTTGCTGATGTTCCAAACAAATGCAACTTGATTGGCTTTTGAGACACATCCTGACGATGTACATAAGGCTCTAAGTCTGCTGGCAGGGACACGGCGTGACGGTGATCTATGACTACGATCCGAACACCTGCCTCTAGCAGGTTCCTTGTGATATTGGAGGAAAGGGTGGTCTTGCCTGTTCCACTTTTTCCACAGATAAAAATGGAAGCGTTCCCCTCTTTGAGTTTTTCGATGATTGTAACAGCCTTTTGGTAAGTAGAGCCTATTTTTAACCTCATGGTTCCGTCCCTCCTGTTTTAATCAGAATCTTCATATTCGGTCAAGCAACTGCGCTTCAAGGTCAGAAGTCGAGCATCTACATAGGTTCCGTTGTCAATACGAATCTTTTTGGCGATGCTGAACTCAGAGAGCAAATGCTCACTTTGCAAATGCGAAATAATGGCAGATGCACTATAGCCCTGTGCATATTCGCAAATCAGATATTTTAGTAAGGAACCTTTCAACAGAAAGTCACCTCCTTTTTGTACGATATCCCGGTCAGGATCATAGCTAGAATCGACCTCTCCATAGCGGAGAAGACGAATGTCCCCGGCTTCTTGTGCGGAATAGAGGACCCTGCGTAAAATCTCTTTGGCGTTGCAATCCAGAGAGCTGTCCCACTCGGATAAACAATTATTTATGTATGCCTGACAGACCTCGTGTGCTGTTTGTGCTAAATCCGGTTGTTTAAGGAGCTTTAATGCCCAGCAAAGAACAACGGATGAAACGTTTAGAAGTGCGATTTCATTCCGAAAGGCGCACTCTTCATCCAAGGAACCTAAAGCGGTTATGTAAGACCGCTCAACGATGCGCTCGAAGGCATCTGGGTTGTGCTCAACAAGGGCACACAGCTTGCTAAAGATTTCGGCCAGAGGCAGCGCGGCTGTATGGCTTTCCTCGTGAGGCAAGAACAGACAGTGCTTCTGCTGCAACTCAGTAATGCCGTTCGTAGATACGATAAGGCATAGCGGAAAACGAGGCTCTGTCATAGTCCTTGTAAGCAGAGTGGCAAAATTTGTCGCTGAACGGTAGTTGCCAACGGTAGCGGCAATTCCTGGATTGTCACCGTAGACTGATAATAAGACATCCGGGCCGTGCTGATCGAGCATTTGATTGAAGTGCTTTGGTATGTCGTCAACCGTCATTCTTGTTGAAGTAGAAACATCATTGTCTAAAAGAGCAAAGAAACGATGAACGCCCTCAAATTTATTAGAGATTCTAGTTTTGATAATCCCTAAAATCCTGACCAAAGCCAAGGGCAACTTTTCTAAGTCAGTGGTGTCCAACAACGAGGTGGCCAAGGTGTCCTTCATCTGCGGCGTATAGAGCCAGCGACCATCCTCTAGTTGATACCATCCAACAGGAGGCAGCAAGTATGGGTGTTCAGTGTCTAAAATTGCACTGATGAAAGCTGCCAACAAATCTGCCCACCGTTTACTGTCCTCGGTATAATGGATCTGGCCACCCGCAGCCATGAACTTCTTCAGCAACGTCTTCGGACTAAAATCGCCTTTCTCCAGCCAGAATGCTCCGGACGGTTTGTTGGGAATACGGAACGATACATAAATCCATTCGGTTGTTTTGTCACGCTCAATTTTCCTTACAACAATAGCCTTGAAATCATAGCAAGATGTGAATGACCGCCGAATCGGTCGAGAGTCATTCGGAACCCGCTTCTTAATGATCCAAGGGCGTTTGTAAATATCTACATCGAATCCAAAATTATCGAAGTGATTAAACTCGGCCAAGAACGCTTTTAGTTCAGCTTTTTGGGCAGGATTACTCTGTTGCCGAACTAGTCGATTGTGTACTTCTTGTCGGTAGGCCGCATCTCTGGCATCTATATCCATTTGATGCGTTTCCATGTCAATGAACTCCTGACCACTGCTGTTGATATAGGTACAGGCAGGTACAGAAGTAAAATCTCTGGGTGGATCGTGAACTCGATTTGAGACTATGAATTTGCTACTCATGGTAAAAACCTCCTTTTGTGAATATGTCTTCTTGTGGGCAGTCTGACCGTTCCATTGGCGTATGCTACCCACTATGAAATTTTCAAGGTGCGATGCAGTGGGCGGTTACCCGTGAGAGGTGTCCGTCACTGTGATGCACAGTATACAAAAATCGAGAAAATTTTAGAATCAAAAAGCTATCGTAAAAAATAAAACATCTTGGACAGAAAAAATGTTGAAAAATGAAAACAAATGTGGCATAATAAAAGGTTTAACAATGGACAAAAAGGCGGATGATGTGTAATGACTGATTGGATGAGCAAAATCGTTTTATTTGAAACGGTAGACGAACTAACAGACTATAAGAAAAAAATCGAAAATCGGTATAAAGCTAAGACAGAAAAATATGTTGGGAAACTTCAAGAAGAGTATTTTGACTTCGAAAAATGCGACCTTGAAGACCAAGCAAGGATACTTGTAATAAATGCATTGACAGAAGCATGGATGCTTACCGGGCTACAACGGATAGTTGACCAGAGAGATGGCGAACTAACGCAAGAAGAAGCAGAAAAAATGATAATGAGCAATGCATTAGCATGTGCTGCCGTGTCGATCAAGTATTTATCTGCAAAGAACATTGCTTTTTCAAGTGTGATTCTAAAGTTATTGAAAAAAGATAACATAAGAGCATTGGACGAAAATGCTATAAATAAATATGTAAAGGAATACGAAAAAAATAGAAAAAGAAAAACAAAATGGATCGATGATGATTCGATGTTTTGCCCGCCGATTTTATATGCACCGGAGGTGACGAAGGAAAATCGGGAAATCAAAAATTTTATGATTCCGATCATTGAAATTTTGGTAGAAGATATTGGCATTTACTATGAAAGAAGAATGACGGAGAAAAAACCAGATGAAATAAAAACAGATGAAATTGCTTCATTTGGAAAAAAACTGAGGAGTTTGAAAAATGCGAAAAATCAATACAAAGATAAATTAAAAACTCAATTAAATAATGAATATGAAACCTTGATTGAAAGCTGCTGTGCTCTCAGTAAGAACGAATCGATAGGCGATTCTATAAGTGATCGAGTTGCATTTTATTATGTGAGAGAATCTATATTTCGCACAGAAAGATTTTTGGATATAGCAAGTTGTATTGATAAAATTGATACGAATGATGAAGCACAAGTTTGCAATATAAAAAAATCTATTTCGGCGAAAATACAAAATCCAGCGGTTTTTTATGCTCAAGAATTTGAGGAAAAAATATTATTGCAGTCGCCCCAAAATATGGTGCTGTTCTGCGAATATATGCGAATTGTAACACTTCTAATAGCTGAAGGGATTTATTGGATAGAACAGCCAAAAGAAAAAATGGTACATGCCGATAATCTTATCTGTGATTATATAAATAAGAATTTTACGAGACTTTTTCAAAAAACGTGTGATACTTTGGACGAAAAAAGGAATTATGATTGTTTATTTGAAGAAGAAAAAAATCACCCAACCAGCAGAGTTGAACTATTGGATTTTGTAGTTGACCTATATTCGCTGAAAGATAGGTACAGCAAAAATGTAACGATAGACACAAAAATAGAACCATACTATAAAAGAACTGGATTGGATCTCGGATATGAAGAAATGGGAGCGCAGGAAACAAACTGCAAGATTAAAATTGACGGAAGGTCTTACCTATATACAGAGAGAAGATACGGAATAAGTTATGATTTGAAGACAAGGAAAATAAAAAGAAAAAACAAAAAAGGTGAAGAATGCGAATGGAAAGAAATTACCGCTGACACGATAGTCCAACTTGCAACAGAAATATACGAAGAGCAACCTTTGATTCAAGCTGGAACAGACCCTGAACATGAGCGGATGTATAAGATCATTATATGTCGTGATATAGTGAAAGAAATTTGCAAAGACCTAGAAAAATTTGGAGTAGCTCTTACGGCAGAAGACATGAATATGATAAATAGTAAATGCGGTGACTATTATACCGCTGAAGAACACGCATATATTGAAAGCGTAATGTTTCCGAATAGCCAAGTTTCAGAATCATCAGGTCGGCAGCCAGTAAAAGAATAGCCAGCCAGGCCAGCACCTGGAACTGCTCGTCGAACTCCGTAAAGACCTGTGTCTCTACATCCGCCTTCGCCAGTTTGTTTATTTCCGCATTCAGCGCCTTTTCGGCATTGTTGGTATTGTCCACACGCACGTAAATACCGTTTCCGGCTTTAGCAATCTCCTGACACATCTGCTCGTTCAGGCGAGTCACTACCACATTACCATCCTTATCGCGACGGAATTCATTGGTACCTTCCACCGGAATAGGTGAACCGTCGGGTGAACCTACTCCTAAAACGAATACACGCATACCCTTCTTGGCAGCCTCCTGAGCAGCCTCGATAGCTCCTCCTTCGTGGTTCTCACCATCGGTAATCAGCACGATGGCACGTCCTACCCCTTCATTCGGAGTGAAACTCTTCATAGCCAGGTCGATAGCTCCGCGGATGTCCGTACCTTGTGTAGTAATCAAGGAAGGAGAAATCGTTTCCAGAAACATCTTGGCCGATACATAGTCGCTCGTAATCGGGAGCTGTGTGAAAGCTTCACCTGCAAACACAATCATGGCCACCTTATCGTTGTTGAAGGTCTCTACCAGACGGGAAATCAGCTTCTTCGATTTTTCCAGACGGCTGGGAGTGACATCCTGTGCCAGCATGGAGTTTGAAATATCCAGTGCCACCACCGTTTCCACACCCTGACGCTTCACCGTTTCCATCTTTGAACCGAACTGCGGACGAGCCAGCATGAAAATAACCATGGCCAGCGCAGAAAGCGTCAGCCAGAATTTTACGTCCGGACGATATTTCGACACATCCGGCATGAGATGTGCCAGCAACTCCGGACTACCATATTCGCGCAACTTCTTGCGACGGCGATAGTTCGAATAAAAATAGAACACAGCCAGCAAGGGCAACACGATCAGTAAATACAAATATTGAGGTTCTCCAAATCGAAACATGACTTCTTATTTTAAGGTATTTTCTTCAAAACTGTATTCCGCAAAAGAATTTCAAGCAAGATGCTCAGGAATGCAATCAGTGCAAACACCGCATAGGCTTCTTCACGTTTGCTGAATTCCTTCACGTTCAGTTTTGTTTTTTCCAGTTTGTCAATTTCACGGTACACTTCCTTCAGCTTCGTATTGCTGGTAGCACGGAAATAGTTTCCATTAGTTGTTCCGGCAATCTGGCTCATGGTCTGTTCGTCGATTTCCACCGGCATCTGTACATACTGCACACCGGCGTACGTCTGCATCGGATAAGGTGCCGTACCGTTAGTTCCTACACCGATGGTGTACACACGGATACCAAACTGCTTGGCTATTTCGGCCGCAGTAAGCGGAGAAATGTCTCCCCGATTGTTCACACCATCCGTCAGCAGGATAACAACCTTTGACTTGGCCTTGCTGTCTTTCAGACGACTCACTGCGTTGGCCAGTCCCATACCCAGTGCCGTACCGTCTTCAATCATTCCGCGCTGTACCATGTCGCAGCTCACACTCTGGAACAGATTCAACAGTACTCCGTGGTCTACTGTCAGCGGACACTGCGTAAATGCTTCTCCCGCAAAAATAGTCAGACCGATATTATCATTCGGACGTCCGTTGATAAACTCTGCCGCTACCTGCTTGGCCGCTTCAATACGGTTCGGCTTCAAATCTTCGGCCAGCATACTGGTCGACACGTCGACCGCCAGCATGATATCAATACCTTCAATCTCCGTGTTCTGCCAGTTATCGGTAGTTTGCGGGCGTGCCAGTACCAGCACAATCATCACAAACGTCAGAATACGAAGCACAAACGGCGCATGCAGCAAATAAATCTTCCAACTGCGCGGAGCCTGCATGTACATCCGTGTGGTAGATACCTGCATGGTCGGTTCCGCCTTTTTGCGGCGCATCACGTACCACACGATATACGGAATCAGCAGCAAAAGCAGAAACAGATATTCTATATTCGCAAAAATCATAGTCTCAATTCATTATTAAATTAGAAAAAGAGGTCGATGATATGGCGCACAGACAAATACAAAGCAATCAGTGCGGCCACACCCGTAATGGCAATGCTGCACAGCAAGGCAATTCGTCCCTGTTTGGAACGCTTCTCCTCCACTTTGATTTCCGTCGGCTCCTTCTTGGCGTTCGGATCTTCCTCTATCTTAGTCTGGTTAATGAAATCTACCGCATTCACCAGGTTCATATCGTTTTCATTCATCAGCGGCGCATATTTCGCAAACTTCACCAGATCGGCTGTTTCAAACATCACCTTCAGGTCGTGAATAGATTCCTTGTCCTTCTCCTCCAACAGACGCTCGATAATTTCCGCAGACGTCATTTCCATGGCATTGAAACCGAAACGCTCCTTTATATATATACGGATGACATCGGTCAGCTCCGTATAATAAGCTTTCGGATCTTCACGCTTGGCCACCTTGTCTGCCTTGATGGTTTCAATCTTCTTCATGGCAGCCAAATGAGGCGGAAGTTTAGGTTCTACCTTGATAATCTTGATGATAGGTTTATTGTCACGATAGCGAATGATAAAGAAGGCCGTCACCACTCCCAAAGCAATCAGCAACAGGATAGAATATACCATCGGTGCCAGGTCTTCCCAGGTAAGAGGCACTTCCTGAATGGACTTCGGACCAAAGAACTGGTCGGGATGCAAGGTATCCACCGGAATGGAGTACACTTTCAATGCCAAAGCCTTTGAACGGTAAGCCTTGTCATTGACCAGCACTTCAAACGGCGGAAGATAATACAGAGCCGAATCAAAAGAAGTCACTGTATATTCCTGTGACACCAGCCAGCGCTTGTTGTCGTTCAGCAGCTGCGTGTCGGGCTTGGCCACATTCAGAATCTCCACTCCCCTGACCAGCGTATCACGCAGCAACGGCAGGCGCAATTTCTGGTTGGCATCCATGCTGACCTGCAATTTGATTTTCGCCTGCTCACCAATGAGCAGCTGCAAAGAGTCGATAGTAGCTTCTACCGTCACCTGCTGGGCTTTCAAGCCCGTTGCACAGCATAAAATCAACACAGCACAGCAACATGCCTTTATCATTTTTGAGTAGTATAATAAGAGATGTCTCATGTCAACTGGCGTTGTAGTTAAGAAAGACGGAACAAAGGTTGAAGTTAACATTGGTGAAAAAGATACCGACCCTGTATTTTGTGTAACCGACCTTTTAATTCATCTTGCAGGACAGCAGATGAATTAAAAGGTCGGTTACACAAAATACA
>OGII01002606.1_pt1 | contig 10305 bp, 8 predicted proteins | sample 1571701 | NCBI WGS metagenome assembly OGII01 (sample SAMEA2581950, study PRJEB24529) | metagenome | biome: Human gut stool | place: China | collected 2011
TGTCTCTCATATTCCGTAACCTCATCTTCGTATTCGCAGACATATCTCGCCGTCTGCTGGAACGGTACGCTCAGCCCCTCGGAAGCTGCCGGTTTTCCCACATCGATCAACGCTCTGTATCCCACCACCGTGATCAGTTCATAGATCACCACAGTTGCCAGCAATACCAGGAATGCCTTCCTGCGTTCTTTGCCTTTCAGATAAATTGCCAGCAAAAGCAGTGCCGGAACAATCGCATAGATCCCGTTATTTCTAAGCAGGCAGGATAATACACTGAATACAATCAGTCCCGCCGCATCTTTCCCGCCACATTCCTTCTTTTTCAGTACCGACATCAGATATACTGCCTGTAACACCGTCATTTCCGCATACAGCAGATCTTTCTCAAACCATTGGGCATAGGTTCCCCAAAAAGGTGTCAGGGCGAAAATCAGGATTCCCACGGCACACCATTTCCATGAAATTCCCAGCTCCTGCAGTTTTTTCATGCTGAGGGAAAAAGCATAGGCCCCTACCAGTGTCTGCAGAAGGCAATACAGGAAAAAGCCGAAATTGGCATCTGCAATGGTTCTTCCCAGCACAAAACAGATTCCCATAATTGCGGAGGAAAATGGCGGATGTGCCGCTCCCCAGTCCTGTTCACCCAGAAACTGTTTCAGTTGCACCAGACCGTCCCCACTGGTAGTTCCCGGATAATTTAGCAGGATCCAGAACAGCCAGCTGAAGGCTATTACAAAAAAGCCCACCATCTGTAGGTGCTTTTTGCCCTGCTCTGCGGGTAATTCCACATGCTCCAGCCCAAAATATACCAGGCGCAATACCAGATACAATAACACTGCAAACCCCAAAACACAGAACGTGGATAATAGTATCTGAAAAGAATTGCCCCACAGGAAAATGGCAGAATCATATTTCTTAAAGCTGATACATACTATAAGAAGGAATGACAGAATAACAGAAAGCACCAACGTCGCCACATCTGTCTTCGCCTCTCTTTTCTTCACTTCCTTAAGCATTACAAATACTGCCGCAGCCGTTAACAGATCTGTATAATCCAGCACCGTAAATGCTCCGCACAGTTTATTCAGCCCATTGACAAGATTCGAATCCACGTATCCTCCCAGGCAGACTTCAAATGTACATTGCAATGCCAGTGTCACGATCACGGTCAACAGAACATTTCTTATTTTTTGATATCGTCTCATTTTCTCTCCCGTAACTTTATAAAATTCTGTCATAACATACAAATCCTATATTATCATAATAACACTATGTATACAACTTGTGCCTTTATTTTGTATTTCCCGTTTCAATCCCTCTGTATCCCGTTAATGTACTGTAAAATTCCTTTGTGGATCGACCATGCCACTCTGTCCTGATAGGCCTCGTCACACAGTTTTCCCGCCTCTGCCGCATTGGACAGGAAGCCGCATTCCACTATGACGATGGTTCCTTTGGTTTTTTTCAAAAGATAATAGCTGTCGTTGGGCTTGATCTGCCGGTGGTTCTCCGGATCCAGATCCTGGACCAGCTGTGTCTGGATCAGCCCTGCCAGTTGTTCCCCTCCGCTGCTGCCATTATAATAGAAGACCTGCGCTCCGTGCACATACTCTTCCGGATAGCTGTTCTGATGGATGCTGATCACGCAGTCCGGCTGATTTTCATTGATGATACTGACCCGTTTTTTCAGATCCTGTACTTTTTTGTTGGATGCATCTTCCTCATACAGTCCCGTATCCGTCTCTCTTGTCATGATCACATCGATATCCTGCTGCTCCAGGATCCTCTTTACTTTATCTGCAATGACCAGATTGAGATCCTTTTCCCTGGAATCATCCACCCCGATCTTCCCTGGATCATTTCCTCCGTGCCCGGCATCAATGACTACGCATTTTTTACCGCTATTTCCGGTAACATGTTCCCCAAGTGTCTGCTGCCATCCTCTCTCTGCCAGTGCAAATGCACATAAAATCATCAATACCGACATGATCAGTTCCAGTTTTTTTCTTTCCAAAATAAAAACCGCCGCATAGTCTTTGTTCAAGTCTATGCAGCGGCATATCTAACTATTCAGTGGTTACTCCGATCTGTTCCAGGTCCACATACGTCACCGGACACTAATTTACATATTTCAGAATTACATCCCAGATGCTGGCTCTCTCATACCCCAGTCTCCAGGAGGCAACGCCTGCCAGATCATACTGTTTGATGAGCTGCATCTTATCTTCAATCGAAGTCTCTTCTTCCATCCACATCTGATAGAAACTTCCATTATAATCGATCTCCACATAATACTGCTTCGTAGTGTCATCCCATACCTTTTCCGCATTATTATTGGCAACCTTCTCATCAGCAGCGTTCATACCAAGAGCTTCACTGGATACTGTTCCATCTGGATCTGTCTTCCAGAATCTGGTATAGAACGGAACCGCATTGATAACTTTTTCCTTCGGTACTTCTTCCAGTGTTCTGGTGATACCACGCTCCACAAAATCATGAGATGCTACAGAACCTGCTTCTTCAGAACCTGCGTAATGCTCGTCATAGCCCATAATGATCACATAATCTGCCACGACTCCCTGCTCCGCACGGTCATAATGATCCGAAGATGAAGTAGGTACATAGTTATCTACCGATAATACAATGCCGTTGATCCGACACATGATCGACAGTTCCCGGATAAATTCAATATATGCTCTGGAGCACTCTGTCGTAATGGTCTCAAAGTCCACATTGATACCATCCAGTCCGTACTGGATCGCTGCTGCAGTCAGCTGATTGACCAGTCTCTGACGGCTCGAAGTTCTGGAAAGAGTCTCATAGGTGCTCACACCTTCCTTGAAGTTGTCCACCAGTCCCCATACTTCCAGTCCATTCTGATGTGCATAAGTCACATAGGACTGACTTGCCAGAGAGGAAATATTACCATCTGTATCCGCAATGGAGAACCAGGTCGGAGAGATAGTATTCAGCCCCTTGGCATCCGCCACTTTATTCAGCAGCTGATCATTAGCTGCCTGGTTGGTCACCATATGCCAGGTCAGATTGATCTTGTAATCTTTGGAAATATTACTGTATACTGGCTCTTCAAATTCTGGTGCTGCAATCTCCGTCTTTGTCACTGCGGAGATTCTCTTATCCTTAATATATCCAATGTATCCGTCTGCCGTCAGAACTCTCGTCCACTCGTCGATCTCTTCCGGCTCATCCAGCACATACATGGTATCTCCCTTATTTACTTTTGTAAGGATCGGACACTTGATTCCCGCCTTGTTGCGGACTGCGCTTGCTTTCTGTGCAGTCACCACATCTTTGGAACCAAATTCGGTAATTACATGGACACGATTGGGCTCTTCCCAATATTCGTAATTAAATGCTGTATATTCTTTAATAAAATCCAGCGCCACATAAGCATCGCTGCCGTCTGCGCGAAGGATCACATAATCTTCACTGTTGGTCGCCTTTGCCACTGCATAGTCAGTACTTCCCACCCCGACGCTGACCAGCTCTGTAGGAAGTGCATACAGGTAAAGGTTCTCTGTAGAATCCCAGTAAAATCTGGAATTGATATACTGATAGACGGTCTCCACATTCAGATATACTCTGCCGTCAATAAATTTTGCCTTGTCCTCCAGCAGTTCATTATTCATGATCACTGCCATACTGTCATCATCAGACAGACCAAAATATTCATTTCCATCCATCATCTCTTTGGATGGCGAATATTTATTATATAAAAATTTCCCTGTCATAAAACCGCCCACCAGCACGATCAGTGCCAAGGCGATCAGAACCGGAAATGCCTGCGGACTGATTCTCCGACGTCGTCTTCTTTTCCGCGGACGTCTTTTTGCCTGTTCCTCTCTTATCTGACGTTCTTCTCTTGCCATATCCACCCTCCAGACTTTTATTATCCTTCGTATTATTTTCAACCTTTTTGCATAGTATAACACAAGACCACCGTTCCCACCACCACTAAATACCGGATATGGACAGACTTTTCTTTTCTGTACCTTAAAACCAATTTCCCTGGTGATCCCGTCATTTTCTGGTGACATGCATATCATTACAGAAGAAAGTTGTGTGATATATTATAACTCATGCATATCGCCTCAGCTGCACATCCCTCCTTTGCCATTCAAAAAACAACTTGGAAGCTTTCACAGAATCGTGAAAAGATTCAGATAAGTAGACTTACAGTTTAATTATACATACATCTGGCTGTTTTGCAAGACAGTTCATAAAAATTTCAGATTTTTTCCTTTATTTCGCTTTTGTGCACACTTTACATATTTCTCTTTTTTGTTTATACTATAACAAAACTAAAAATTCGCAGGTTGTGATTGCATGAAAATAGAAAAAATAAATGAAAACAAAATAAGATGTTTCCTGACCCGTGACGATCTTGAGAACCGTCACATCAAGCTCAGTGAGATTGCCTATGGAACTGAAAAAGCCCGTTCCCTGTTTCGTGATATGATGGAACAGGCATCAAGCCAGTTTGGGTTTGAGGCTGACAATATTCCATTGATGGTGGAAGCGATCCCCATGTCCAATGAGTGCATTATTCTGGACATTACCAAAGTCGCTGACCCGGAAGAACTGGATACCCGTTTTTCCAGATTCTCCCCTGCTTCCCCGGATCTTCTGGATGATTCCCAGAAAGACATGATCCCGGACGGAGCCGATGAAGTTCTGGATCTGTTCCAGAAGCTGTTAGAGCACAGACTGAAAAATACTCCGACTGAGAAGCGGGATCAGCAGGCGGAAGTTCTTGCCAATGAACTGGATATGCATAAATCGTATCTGTTCCACCGCATGAACCCGATCCTTGACGTAGCCCGGATTCTGAGCGGACATTATCATGGAGAGAATTCTCTGTATAAGAACCCGGAGACCGGAGATTATTATCTGCTGGTGAGTAAATCTGACCACAAGCCAGAAGAGTTCAACAAGGTGTGCAATATACTTTCCGAGTATGGCACCTCTGCTAAATATTCTCCTTCCGGAGAAGCTTATATGAAAGAGCACTACACACTGCTGATGGAACACTGTGCACTTCAGCAGCTGGCACTGATCTAAGCTGTTTTTCTGAATCTGCAGTGCAGATTCTGCCACAAAAAAGGCTGTCCTCATACTTCTTAAATGAAGTAGCGAACAGCCTTTTTATACTGGTCTTATTCTGCTCCCAGGAAATTGTTCAGTCTTGCAACAAGAACATCCGGATCAAGTCCATGAACCAGTGCAGCCTCTTCCAGAGTCTCTGCCTGTGCGGACGGACAACCGATGCAATGCATTCCTTCTCTCATGAGGATCGGAATGATATTCTGATCGATCTGTACCAGATCTGAGATAATCATATCTTTAGAAATCTTCTGCATTGTTTCTAAACCTCCTTATCAATTAACGTGGATGGCTTCATTATACGGCGATTCCCTTGCAAAATCAAGGGGATATGCTATAATAAATCTGTCTACAATTTCATAAGGTGGAGGGATGTATATGGATACCAAGCGTTACATGATCTCAGATGCTGCCAGACTGGTGGATGTAGAAGCTCATGTGCTCCGTTACTGGGAGGACGAGCTGGAACTGCCGATCAGCCGCAACGAAATGGGTCATCGCTACTATACAGAAGATAACATCCAAATGTTTCACCGCATCAAGGATCTGAAAGAGCAAGGATATCAGCTTAAAGCTATCAAGGTACTGTTGCCGGAGATTGAGCAGGGGCATACACCACCCGCGATCGTTTCCGCACCGGAACCACCCATCAGTGATAAGATGGAGCAATTTCAGATGATCCTTGGAAAAGTCGTTTCTCAGGCATTAAAAGCCAACCAGCTGGAAATGGGAAAAGAGTTGAGCCACCAGGTCTCCACTCAGGTTGTTAAGGAGATGGATTATCTGTTCCGTCTTCAAGAGGAACGAGAAGAAACACATTATAAAAATCTTGATGCGCAGCTTCGCGCAACTCAGCAGAAAGCACAAAAGAATTTCTTCAAAAAGAAGGAAAAAAAGCCAAAAGAAAAAAAGGCTCCAAAGATAAAAGAAGAAAAACAGTCAGGATCCAGGCGACCCTGGTTTTTTGGTACACATCATCAACAACAGCCAGAATGATCCAGCATGACAAAAACAGACCCGGAAGCCTGTAATAACAGGTTCCGGGTCTGCTTGATCGTTTGAATTATTCAGCGTGAATAGCCTCGTTCGGGCACTCTGCTTCGCAGGTTCCGCACTCAAGACATGCATCAGCGTCGATCACGTATTTTCCATCTCCCTCAGAGATAGCATCAGCCGGACAGACAGCTGCGCAGCTTCCACACTCTACGCAATCATCAGTAATAACATATGCCATGATAATTTTCCTCCTTGTATGATTTTGAATACCTTGTATCAGGCTCTTCTACATATTCTAATATAAAAGAGCACATTATACAAGTGAAATATTTATCAAATAATTATGAATCCTTCCTAAACCGGTTCTCGATCCATATCTGTAAATTTCGTCAGTTCCGGAATCCAGAGCAGATTCACGGTTCCGATAGGACCATTTCTCTGTTTTGCAATGATGATCTCGGAAATACCCTTGTCCGGTGAATCATGGTTGTAATAATCATCACGGTAAATAAACATTACCACGTCGGCATCCTGCTCGATAGCTCCGGATTCACGCAGGTCAGACAACATCGGCCGATGATCCGGTCTCTGTTCTACCGCTCGGCTCAGCTGGGACAGAGCCAGCACCGGTACGGATAACTCTCTGGCTACCGCCTTTAAGGAACGGGAAATATCGGAGATCTCCTGCTGTCTGGAGTCGCTGCTTCTGCCGCCGCTGCCCGACATCAACTGCAAATAGTCAATGATGATCATGGACAGACCGTTTTCCTGCTTCATTCTCCTGCATTTGGAGCGGAGCTCTGCAATGCTGATGCCCGGCGTGTCATCAATCATCAGTTTGGATTTACCAATGACACCGGCACTCTCGATCAGCCGCTCCCACTCCTGGTCATTCAGCTGACCGGTACGAAGCTTCTGTGCATCCACGCTGGATTCCAGGGAAAACATACGGTTGATCAACTGCTCCTTACTCATTTCCAGACTGAATATGGCTACCGGCAGATTCTGCTTAAAAGCCACATGCTGCGCAATATTCAGCACAAACGCTGTCTTACCCATGGAAGGACGGGCGGCGATCAGCACCAGGTCAGAGGGCTGCATACCGGCAGTACGATAATCCAGATCAATGAATCCGGTGGCAATACCTGTAACAGTTCCGTGAAGCTTGGATGCCTTCTCGATCTTGTCCATAGCATTCATAACCACCGTACGGATCGGGACAAACTCTTTTACATTCTTTTTCTGTACCACTTCATTGATCTTGCTCTCGGTACTCTCCAGGATTGTATCCAGACTTTCTTTCCCGCTGTAGCAGGTATTGGCAATCTCTTCGTTGGTACGAATCAGTCGTCTGAGGGTTGCTTTCTCCGCAACAATACCGGCATAGTACTTAATGTTAGCGGAGGTGGGCACCGATGCGATCAGGTTCGTCAGGAAATCCAGTCCGCTGACCTCCGGCGGCACATCTTCCCTGGATCTCAGTCGATCCTGCAGGGTAACAAAATCCACCGGTTTTCCCTCGTTGTTCAATTCCACGATCGTGTCAAATACAATACCGTACTGACGATTGTAGAAATCCTCTCCCGAGATCTGTTCCGTCGCGGCAGCGATTGCCTCCGTATCGATGAACATAGATCCGATCACCGACTGTTCTGCCTCCAGGCTGTGGGGCATTATTCTTTTGATTACATTTTCATCTATAGCCGGCATGGGCCTGTCTATGCCTCCGTAACTTTCACCGTCAGTTTTGCTGCCACCTGAGGATGAAGCTTTACTGTCACCTCATAGGAACCAAAATTCTTCAGGCTCTCGGGAAGTACAATTTTCTTCTTATCGATTTCAATGCCATGCTGTTCCTTGCAGGCAGTTGCGATCTCCTTGGAAGATACGGAGCCAAAGGTCTTGCCGCCTTCTCCTGCTTTGATCTTAACCATGACCTGCTTAGTCTCCAGCTCCGCTGCCAGAGCTTTTGCCGCATCCAGGTTCTCCTGTGCTACCTTTTCTTCATTCGCTTTTTGAAGCTTCAGGTCATTCATATTTTTGGAAGTTGCTTCCACACCGATCTTTTTCGGTAAAATATAGTTTCTTGCATATCCTTCGCTGGCTTCAATGATATCTCCTTTTTTGCCCAGCTTTTTTTCATCCTGAAGTAAAATAATTTTCATGTTATATACCTGCCTTTCCTATCTCTAAATCTCTCCGGATTCCAACATATCGTCAATGGTATGCTTCAGCACGCCGATGGCTTCTACCAATCCTACACCCTCCATCTGACAGGCTGCAGTGTTCATGTGACCGCCGCCACCCATACGTTCCATAATGATCTGTACATTAACCTCATCAATGGATCTGGCACTGACATAGATCTTACCCTGATAATCCGTGAGTACGAAACTTGCCTTGATTCCTTTGATATTCAGCAGTTCGTTGGCTGCCTGTGCCCCAATGATCGTAGGACTGGGCAGATCCTCCGCGGTACACAGAGAGATGGCAAAAAACTGCTTGTAAATCTCTGCCTGGCTGACTGCGTCTGCCTTTGCCTTATATTCTGCAGCATCCTCACGGAACAGTTTTCTGACTCTGGTGACATCTGCGCCATTTCTACGCAGAAATGCGGCAGCTTCAAAGGTGCGGACACCGGTCTTGGTCATAAAGTTGTTGGTATCGATCATGATACCGGAGTACATACAATCCGCCTCTTCCGTACGGATCTTGATATTGTCGTAGGTATACTGCAAGATCTCGGATACCATCTCGCAGGCGGAGGATGCATAAGGCTCCACATAAGACAATGTGGCATTCTCAATGGTCTCCGTACCCTGTCTGTGGTGGTCCAGTACTACGACGGATTTGCAGAAGCGAAGCAGATCCGGGCACTCTGTGATGGAGGGCTTATTGACATCCACCACCACCAGAACCGTATTGCTGCCTGCCATATCAATTGCCTGCTGGCTGGTGATGATCATGTCCTCGTCATATTCCGGATTGTTCTTAAACAGCTCCACCAGCGGCTGTACAGAGGTCGTAGCCTCGTTCAATACAATGTGAGCCTTTCTGCCCAATGTCTGGGCGATCCGGTAAATACCCACCGCAGAACCGAAGCTGTCCACATCCGGCATCCGGTGTCCCATGACAATGACACGATCCTTGCCGGTGATGATTTCCCGCAGGGCATGAGCTTTTACTCTTGCCTTGACACGGGTATTCTTCTCTACCTGCTGGCTCTTGCCGCCGTAGTAGGTAATGCTCTCCGGCGTCTTGATGACCGCCTGGTCACCGCCGCGTCCCAGCGCCAGATCAATGGCGGTACGGGCAAACTCGTAGTTCTGCGCATAGGTCAGTCCATCCAGACCGATACCGATACTGATGGTCACCGCCATCTCGTTGCCGATGTTCACCGTCTTGACCTCTTCCAGCAGATCAAAACGGTTCTCCTGCAGCTGTGCCACTGCTTTTTTCCGCATGATTACCAGATACTTGTCCTTCTCCAGCTTCTTGCTGATACCATCCAGTGCCGCAATGTATTTATTTACCTTACGGTCGATCAAAGCGATCAGCAGGGATCTACGGACTTCCTCGACGCTCTCCAGGGCTTCCTCATAGTTGTCCAGATAGATCATGCCTACGCTCAGACTCTGGTCATCCACTTCCTGCAGTGCAATATGCAGTGCCGTCTCATCGAAGAGATAGACGGCAATCAGGTAACCGTTATAGCCTTCCGCATCGATCATATCGCTGTGTTCCGCCATCTCCTTCAGAGAAATCTTGCGGAATTTGGCCACATACTCACAGCCCTCGTATTCCAGTTCATACTGTGCCTCGTCCACACCAGATTCGTCCGGAAGCCTGTCCCGGGTAATGGTAGGAAACAGGGAAGTGATGGATTTACTGTAGCCCTTGGGCTGATGCACCACATTCTCAAAGGCAATGTTGGTCCAGATCACCTTGCCGGAATCGTCCAGAAGGGCATATGGCAATTCCAGATCCCGCAGCAGTTTTCGCTGGATCTGACCATATTCCGTGGCAAAGCTGATCAACTCGTTCATGATGATCGGCTTGTTGTAGAAATACAGCGTCAGGGTAATTGCAAAATAAAAAATCGTAAATCCGAAGGTAAGCAGTCCTGCACGGAAATCCAACATGAATACCGCCGCATCGATAGCCAGCAGTAACAGGCCCAGATAT
>OGII01002607.1_pt1 | contig 10300 bp, 11 predicted proteins | sample 1571701 | NCBI WGS metagenome assembly OGII01 (sample SAMEA2581950, study PRJEB24529) | metagenome | biome: Human gut stool | place: China | collected 2011
GCGCCAACATGGAGAGAAGCCACTCAAGAGAGTGGCTTCTTTTTTTATATTCATAGCTGCGGGAGAGAAAGTCCATCGCCATTCCGCGGTTCGTTTTTACTTATGATGTAAATGCGGAACTCTTTTGCGGAACACTCTCAAAATACTGCCAAAGGTGAAGTGCGTAGATAGACTGAAAACTGCGGAAGATGATATTTCTAACTGTGCCGTTTTCCGTGCTTTTCTTCACCAAGACCTTACCTGATTTGTTCAACTTTTGCCTTGACAAGGGGGAAAAGGGAGACTATAATCTGCCAGTCAAAAAATGATGGAGATTTTAGTTATGAAGAAAAAAAGTTTATCTGCCCTGTTCCAGCCGGTGGAGCTCACGCAGGGAGAATGCTGGAAGACGATTTTGGCGTTTTCTTTCCCAATCATTGTTTCGTACTTGCTGCAGCAGGTCTATACGATCAGCGATGCGGCGATCGTCGGCCAGACACTGACGGCGCAGGAGGTCGCGGGCGTCAACGATACGACGTCGCTCATCTTTATTTTCCTGCAATTTGCCTTCGGCGTCAGCGCGGGTTTTTGCGTGGTCACGTCGTGCAATGTCGGCGCGCACAATCCTGCGGGGGTGCGGCGCTCGCTGACGACGCAGATCGTTTTATCCGCCGCACTGACGGTCATCCTGACGGTGCTTGCGCTGCTTCTGCTCGATCCAATGCTTGCGTGGATCAATGTGACGCCGGACAACGGCGAGGTCTACCGCGCGGCCTATACCTATTGCGCGATCATTTTTGCAGGCATCGGTGCGCAGCTGTTCTATAACTTCATCTGCTCGTTCCTGCGCAGCATGGGTGACAGCGTGACGCCGCTGGCGTTCCTGCTGTTCTCCACGGTACTGAACGTGGGACTCGACCTGCTGTTTATCATTGTGTTCCGCTGGGGTGTCGCCGGGGCGGCCATCGCCACGGTGAGCGCGCAGCTCATCAGCATGCTGGGCTGCTTTGCCTATGCTTTCTCCAAATATCCCGAGCTGCGCCTGCATCAGGAGGACTGGCAGATCACGCGCCATGATGTGACGCGCCATCTGATCCAGGGCATCCCGCTCGGTCTTCAATTTTCCGTGCTGGCGATCGGCATCATTGTGGTGCAGAGCATCGTTGTTCAGTTTGATATGCTGGGTGGAGCGATGGTCTCCAATGCGGCGCAGAACGGTTTCGGTGCGGCAAACAAGGTCAATAACCTGCTGATGACGCCGCTCAACGGTCTCGGCTCCGCGATGACGAGCTTCACGGCGCAGAACCTCGGCGCGGGCGACACGAAGCGCATCAAGAAGGGCACGATCCAGTCGATTATCATCATGCTCATCATGGCGGCGTGCTCCATTCTGATCGGACTGCTGCTGACGATCAACGGCACCTATCTTCACATCTTCCTCAGCGCGGATAAGGTGACGGCGGAGACGCTCCGCTTTGGCAATTCCTACCTCTATATCGACCTGTCGCTCTATGCGTTCTTGGGGTTTATCTTTGTCGCGCGAAACTGTGTACAGGGCATCGGCAAGCCGCAGTTCGTGCTGGGCGCGGGAGCGGCCGAGCTTGTCGCGCGCGTTGCCGTCTGTCTGCTGCTGCCTGCGGCGCTCGCGGGCGGCGTGGTCAGCGCGGAGGCACCGCAGGCAGCGGTCTACGGCCTGTGCGTGGCTGACCCGTTTGCGTGGATGTCAGCCGACGCGGTGCTGTGCATTCCGCTTATCAAGAACATCATGCGCGAAAACTACGACTATCTTTACGGCAGCGGCCAGAAACTCATTGAGCGATAAAAAGAACCATAAACTTGCCCCCTCCGTATTCAAAATACGGAGGGGGCAAGTGTTGTTCATAATGAGACGGAGAAATTTGTTGTCAGTCGATGTTCTTCAGACCGTCATATAGATCGTTGAAGGACATTTCCTGACGGCATCTTCCGTAGGAGAGCTCTTTGTTTTCGCCAAATTCCAGCAAGAAGCATTTGGCAAGCTCTTCCACGGTCTGCTCAAGCGTCGTAAAAAACTGTTCATAGGCAAAGTTGCTTGCCGCCGAGCCTTCCGCAAAGCAATTTGCGATCAGCGACTCGGTCACCTGATCGAGCGGATACATTTTGATGTGCATCAGCTCATGAACGATGATCTCTTCAAAGTTTTGCTCCCGCTTGGGATTCGCAATATTCAGAAGAATGATTGCTTTTCTGTCGGCGCAGTCGATCTTGATGTCGCCGGTTTTCGGCCACGCGGAGTCTTCCACAAATTCAAGGCGGATATCCCACGTGGGTGTGATCCTCAATTTCCGGATATATTTTTCAAAAAGTGCGGTCAAGGCCTGTTTTTCTACCATGGTATTCCTCCTGAACGTTCAATTTGTTGCATCAAAGCGTAACGGATCAGTCCTCGAACCATGCCACGGCGCGGATGGGCGAACCATCGCAGTTTTCGAGCTTGAGCGGGAAGCAGCTGAACGAAAACAACCCCTTGCCGCATTTGTCGAGGCCATTGAGGTTTTCGATGTTGACGATGTCCTTATTTTGGAAGAGCTTTTTGTGGCGTGTCAGGTTTTCGTCTGCGATGGGGTCGAGGCCGATGACGTCGAAGCCGATGCCCTTGTAGTTGCCCGAGATGCATTTTTGGGGCGGCTTCCGGCGCATCCTTCAATCCGGCGCTGATGTAGTCGAGCGCCGCGTCGTCGAGGCAGGGATAATCGCCAAAGTAGGCATCCGTCCCCCAGCGCTTGTCCCAGCCGAGGTGGAAGAGCAGAAAATCGGCATTTTCCGCGTCTTTGCCGTATTGCAGGATGCGTTCGAGCGTGATGGCCTTGCCCTCGTTCAAGTCGCTGCACTCGATAACGAGCGCCTTGCCGATGAACTGCGAGGCGGGGAACGCGTCGAGCGTCGTGCGGCCGGCGAACAGATGCGCGGGCGGGTCCATGTGTGTGCCCGTGTGGGTGTACATGGTCAGCTTCGTCTCCTTGAAGCCGTCCTTTTCATAGGTGTTCGCGCCGGCGAAAATGGGTGTCTCCGTGCCGGGATAGACCGGCATATTTTCAGCGATGGTGTGGGTCAGGTCAAGCACGCGCATGGGAACATCTTCCTTTCTGTTGAAATGAAAATCAGAACACGAACTGCACCAGCAGCATATAGCAAACCGTGCCGCCCGCGATGGAGAGCAGCATTTGTCTCTTCCACAGGTGCAGGCTGATCGTCACGGCGATGGCGATGAGCTCGGGCAGGCCGTAGGCAAAGTGCAGCACGTCAACATTGCGCAGGCAGTAGACGACGAGCATGCCGAAGATCGCGCCCGGCAGTGCTGAGCCGAGGTATTGGATGTACTTGGGCGTCGGCTTTTTCGGGTTGAAGACCAGAAACGGCAGGAAGCGCGTGAGCATCGTGCCGAGCGCGCAGAGGATGATGGTGATGGTCTGTTGTAAGATCGTCATTTTACCGCCTCCTGCGTCTTGGCTTCGACGGGCTTTCTCAGCGCGGTCAGCGCGACGAGGATGCAGATCATCGTGGGAATGAGGAAGTTGTCCGCACCGAAAATGAGCAGACACGCAACACTTGCGATAAGACCGATCCACGCGCTGAAATGGTGCTTTTCTTTGAGCCACTGGTCCATGAAGATGACCACAAACATCGCCGTCATCACAAAGTCGAGCCCCTCGGTATTGAAGCGCAGAAGCCCGCCGAGGATGCCGCCGAGCGTCGCGCCCAGGAACCAGTAAAATTCATCGAGCAGCGAGACGAAGAAGTAGAACCAGCCGCGGCCCACGCCCTCGGGGATCTCCGCCGTATAGTTGACGCTGAACGTCTCGTCGCACATCGCGTAGATGAGGTAGGGCTTTTTCCAGCCCGTGCCCTTGTACTTGTCGAGCATCGAAATACCGTAAAACAGGTGGCGCGCCTGGATCATCACCGCCATCAGAAAGACCTGTACCGGCGCAAACGGCGCGAGCAGCATGCTCGTCGCGACAAATTCAAGGCTGCCGCCGAAGATGACGACGCTCATGATCATCGGATACCAGAAGCTAAAGCCCGACGTGCGCATATAGACGCCATAGGTCATGCCGAGAAATAAAAAGCCTGCGAAGATCGGGATGGTGTGCGGAAACGCGGCCTTCAGTGCCGCAACTGCGGGGGATTTGCTGTGCATGGGAACGGGAAACCTCCTTGTGGTGATGAAACGAAGCAGAAATGCGCCGGTTATTTTTGCGCCCGGTGCATAAACTGACCTGAGGTGATACGATGTCCTGTCAGGACGCGCTGCCCGCCGCCGTCAGCGCCGCCGCGGCGGCCATGGCGCAGGGAAAGAGCGATGAAGAGGTCGCGCTGCTCGCCGCCATCTTTACGCAGCTGGGCGACAGCCTTGCGATGATCGTCGCTCTGCGCGCGTGCGAAAAAAGCGGCGGCAGCGAGGCGGAATAAGGGGATCAGTCCTTGGCCGCCTCTTCTTTGTCTTCGTCCTTTTTGCCGCCCAGGGTGATGAACACGCCCGCGACCAGCGTGATGGCCGAGCCGAGCAGGATGCGCGGCGTGAGCGTTTCATTTAAGAAGAGAATGCCGACAAAAATGCTCGTGATCGGCTCAAACGTACTCAAAATCGCTGCGCGCTGTGCGCCGATGAGGAACGTGCCCTTCTGGAAGAGCATGACCGCGCCGATGCAGATCATCAGCGAAAAGGCGAGCGCCGCGAGCCATCCGGCGAGGGTCTGCGGCAGGCAGAGCTGGTGCGAGAGGAGACAGAGAAAGAACATGCAGACCGCACTGATGAGCGCCATGTAGAAGGTCATACGAAAGCCCATGACCTCGCGGTGGCGGAAATGCGCTAAAAGCAGAATGTAGACGGCGTAGGTCACGCCGGACGTCAGCGCCAGCGCGACACCGAGCGGATCGACTGCACCGCTTGGGTCGATGAGAAGCAGAATGCCGAGGGAGCACAGGACCGCGCAGAAAAGCGCTTTTTTCTGCACCCGTTCGCGCAGCACCAGGCCGCCGAGCACCACGATGACGGGATAGGCGAAGTGGAATACCGTCGCCATGCCGGAGGCAAGATAGCAATACGAGCTGAACAGCAGGATCGGCGTGATACAGCAGCCGAAAAAGCCGGTCAGGCTGGTCTCGAGCAGCGCGCCGCGGCAGATGCGCAGCCCGCCCTGCTTTTGGCACAGCAGCGCGAGGACCGGGAGCGAGAGAAGATTGCGCAGAAACACCAGCGACATCGGCGTCACGCCCTGCGCGTAGAGAAAATTCGCGCCCAGCGGCATACAGCCGAAGATGACGGCGCTCAGGATCACGCAGAGATAGCCGAGCCACGGCGTTCGACGTTCCATGATTCTCCCCTCCTTTATATGAATAAAGTGAATGCATTTATCATACGCGCGCTTTTCCTTCCGGTCAAGTGGGGAAAAGAAAAAACACCGCGTTGACAAATATTCTCGCGGCTGATATGCTGTGATATCATCAGAAAAAAGAGAGGAAAGCTGTCATGTTTCTCTTTTATGTAAACCCGATATTGATCGCTGCGGCAATCATTCCGGCCATTGTCCTGCTGCGCTTTGTCTACAAGGAGGACCGGCTCGACAAAGAGTCGCCGGGGCTGCTGCTCTCGCTCGTGATTTTCGGCATTCTATCGACATTTGCTGCCATCGTGACCGAGCAGATCGGCGAGGCGATCTTGGGCATTCTCCTGCCGCAGAGTTCGACCGCCTACAACGTGCTGCTCTACTTCGTTGTGGTCGCGCTGTCGGAAGAGGGCTTTAAGTACCTGCTGCTCAAGAAGCGCACGTGGTATTCGGGCGAATTCAACTGCCAGTTCGACGGCATTGTGTACGCCGTGTTCGTCGCGCTCGGCTTTGCCCTGTGGGAGAACATCAGCTATGTGCTGATGTACGGCCTCGGCACGGCGGCTGTCCGCGCCGTCACGGCTGTGCCTGGACACGCGTGCTTTGGCGTGTTCATGGGCGCGTTTTACGGCCTTGCCAAGCGCTACGACAACTTTGGCGACGAGTACCGCAGCCGCCGCTGCCGCCGCTTTGCCGTGCTCGTGCCGGTGCTGCTGCACGGCGCGTACGATTTCATCGCAACGTATGAGTACGACGGCTATGCATGGATCTTCGTTGTGTTCGTCGTGCTGCTCTTCGCCGCGGCGTACCGCATGATCAAAAAGTTCTCGCGCGACGACCGTTTCATCGACGACAGCGACTACTACCACTATGACGGCCCCGAGTTCTGAAGAATGAAAAAAGCGCCCGCTCCCCGAGCGGGCGCTTTTTCTATTTGAAAGTTATATTCCATTTCGTACAGCTCGTCGCCGGCCTTGTGGAATCCGGCGACGCGCTCAAACATCCGCTGCGACTGCGCATTGAACGAGTAGATCTCCGCGTGCAGTTTGGGGATGTGCTGTTCCCTTGCGAGCTTTTGAATTTCGCCGATGACGCGCCTGCCGATGTGCTTGTTCTGGAAGCTCTTCGCCACGACGATGTTGATCTCACCGTCCGGATGCAGGCAGACGTCGCCGCACAGGCGGCCGCGGTACTTGATGTAAAAAAGACTGCCGCGCGCGTTGAGATAGCGGTACATCGCCTTGAGCAGCTTCAGGTCGTACACACTGTTGCGGTTGTCGACCTGCTTGCACACATCCGCATCCTGATACCACGGAAGCGACGCTTTGGAGCTGGGATAATACGGGACGAGAGTGATCTCGCCGTCGACAATTCTGCGTTCCATGACAGACCTCTCTTACATGATGACTTTCGGCGGAAACGGGCTCAGATGTGCGCGATGCAGTCGTACGCGATGCGCTCTCCGCCGTCGAAGGCACCGTGAATGACGCCGCAGCGCCGGAAGCCATACGCTTCCAAAAGCCGCTGCATCGGGCGGTTATCCGCGTGCGTGTCGGCGCGCAGATAGCCGATCTGCGCGGTGCAGAAGTCAAAGCAGGCCTTCGACACGCCACGCGCTTTCCCGTTGGAGGCGAGACGGTGGATCGTGCCGTAGGGTTGATCGAGATGCCACGCGCCGTCTTCGATGACGCGGTAGCTCTCGTCCTCGCCGAGAAAGAGGGCGAATGTGCCGACGATCTCGCCATTTTCAAGCATCACATAGCTGCTGCCGCATGCGATATCATAGGTGACGATGCTGCGGTCTGGGTACTCGTCGCCCCATTGCGAGGCATTGCCGTTTGCGCGCATGTAGCGCTTTGCGGCGGCGAAGACGCCCAGCACCGTGTCGACGTCCTGCAAGGTGGTTTTGCGAATTTCCATTTTAGCCCTTGTGCTGCTCAAACCAGCCGGTGATCTCGTTTAAGCGGCGGATGCGGTGCTTGGGTTTGCCGCTGCGGGAGAGCTCGTGGTTCTCGCCGCGGAAGAGGACGAGTCTGCTCTCCACGCCGTGCGCAACGAGCGCGGAGTACATCTGATAGCCCTGATCGACGGGGCAGCGGTAGTCCTCGAGCGAGTGGAGAAAGAGCGTCGGCGTTTTGACCTTGTCGGCGTACTTCATGGGGCTGTGCCACCAGAATTTTTCGACATCCGGCCAGATGGTCGAGCCGCACTGCTCGATCTCGAACTGGACGAGCTTCTTCGGAGAAGTCGGGGCCGATGTCGGACACACCGTAGAAGCTCGTCCAGTTCGAGATCGAGCGCTGGCTGGCGCAGGCGCGGAAGCGGTCGGTGTGGCCGATGATCCAGTTGGTCATAAAGCCGCCGTAGGAGCCGCCGGTTTCGAAGAGGTTATCTGCGTCCATCTCGGGATACTTTGCGAGCGCCGCGTCGCAGAACGCCATCAGATCATCGAAGTCGACCGTGCCGTACTTGCCGCGGATATCCATGAACGCGCCGCGGCCGTCGGAGCCGGTGGGATTGCAGAAGATGACGAAATAGCCACGGCTCGCCCAGTACTGCATCTCGTGATAGAACACGGGACCGTAGACGGTCTTGGGACCGCCGTGAATATCGAAGATGACGGGGTACTTTTTGCCCGCTTCGAAGTCCATCGGCTTTAGGATAAAGCCGTGCACCTCGTGGTCGCCCGCGGTGAGGTTGAGGGGGTCAGGCTGGGCAACGTATTTGCCGCGCAGCATTGCGTCGTTGAAGTGCGTGACGCGGCGGCCCGTCTCGTCGTAGAGCTCCTGCGGCTTCATATCCCAGAGCGCGCAGAGGAGCATTTTGCCGTTTTTGCGGTCAAAGCAGTCGACGCTGCCGTCGCGCACGAGGACGGGGGAGACGGTGCCGTCTTCGAGCTTGTAGAGCCCCGCGCCGTCGAAGCGCGTCGAGATAAAGTACAGCACGTCGCCGTCCATCTTGAACGCCTGACCGCCGCCGTGGCGGACGTCGCAGCCGACGGAAGAACCGATGGCCTCGCCGTAGACGGCGTAGGGCGTGACGGCAAGCGTCTCGTAGTCGAGCTTGTAAAAGTCGCAGTCCGTGTTCATGCCGAACTTGCCGTCCGCGGCCATGACGAGCAGGAAGGACTTGCCGAGCGCGTATGTCGCGATGACGAAGTCGGGGCGACTCTTGACGACGAGCTTCTGACGGCGCGAGGCAAGGTCGATGCGGTAAAGGTCCTGACCGCCGAAGTGCGCGGGGCGGGGGACGGAGACGTCGAGAAGACTGAAATAGACGGTCTTCTGATCCTCCGCGAGCTGGACATCGGAGACGTTGAAGCCCGCATCCGTCAGGCGGGTGAGGGACTTTTTCTTCGCATCGTAGTAGAAGAGACTTTCATACGCGCCGCGCGTGTATGTGCCGCCGTTCCACCACCAGGGTAGCTGAGAGATGACCTCGTAATCCTCGTTTTCCTTTTTGTCGTCAAAGTAGGCCTTCACGAGCTTCTTGTCGCCTTTATAGAGGTCCTCAAAGCCGGGAAAGGTCGAGCCGACGACAAGCAGGTCGCCGTTTTTGAGAGGGAAGACCTGCGAGACGGGGATGGGAAACGTGAAGGCAAGATCGGCCTCGCCGCCGTCGAGTGCGATCTTGTAGAAGCGGCTTGTGAGCGATGGTTCCTTTTCCCCCTCACGGTCGCCCGCGAAAAGAACCGTGTTTTCATCCAAGTAGCAGAACGAGGATTCCTTGCCGCCGCCGGTCAGCGCGCGGACGCGGCCGCCTTTTAAAAGATAGAGGCGGGATTCGTAGCAATTTTTTTCTTTTTTCGCCTGACTCACGGTGAAGCAGGCGCTTGTCCCCTCGGGAGAGAATGTCACGTTCGCAAGTGAGCGGACGGCGCAGAAATCGTCAATGGCGATGGGCTTCATGGGAAAACTCCTTTCATCGTCTGCGCGCAGAGCGGCGCAAAATCACGCAAGCATCATACCACAGCGACAAATATATTGCAATCCGCGGCAAAATCCGTCGAAGCGCACAAAAAAACATCTGCGGAAACCGCAGATGTTCACAAAAAATGCCTTGACTTTTCTGTACCCATTTGGTAAAATAAAGCGCTTATAAACGGGAAAGGGCGAGGAAAATTCCCCACCCATTACCGAGAGAATAGCATACCGCGGCAAAAAAAGCAAGATGCAGTTCGCTTTGTTTTACAACAAAGCCGGGTGTGTCGAACTGAATAGAGCCGCCGCAATACATTCCTTCAAGCGGACAGGGCTTGAAGAAAAGAAAGGCGTGAAGAGCAAAATGGCCAAAGACAAGATGTATGGCAAAACCCTTCGCAAGAATTTCGCCCGACACGAGGAGATCGTGGAGATGCCGAACCTGCTGGCGCTTCAGAAGAAGTCCTACCAGTGGTTCCTCGATACGGGTCTGCGCGAAGTCTTTTCCGACGTCGCCTCGATCTCGAACTACGCGGGCAACCTGGAGCTGAGCTTCATCGACTACAAGATGGACGAAGCGCCCAAGTACGACGTGCTCGAGTGCAAGGCGCGCGACGCGACGTATGCCGCCCCCCTGAAGGTGAGTGTGCGCCTCTACAACAAGGAGACCGGCGAGATCAAGGAGCAGGAGATCTTCATGGGCGACTTCCCGCTCATGACCGACTCCGGCACGTTCGTCATCAACGGCGCCGAGCGCGTGGTGGTTTCCCAGCTCGTCCGTTCCCCCGGCATTTACTACGGCAAGGAGATCGACCTCAAGACCGACCTCCCGCTGCTGACGTCCACCGTCATCCCGTACCGCGGCGCATGGCTCGAATACGAGACCGACGCCAATGAGATGTTCTGGGTACGCATCGACAAAAACCGCAAGATCCCCATCACCGAGCTGGTGCGCGCCATCGGCTTCAAGACCGACGCCGAGATCCTCGAGCTGTTCGGCGATGACGACCGCGCGCACCAGCTCGGTGATGG
>OGII01002610.1_pt1 | contig 10294 bp, 10 predicted proteins | sample 1571701 | NCBI WGS metagenome assembly OGII01 (sample SAMEA2581950, study PRJEB24529) | metagenome | biome: Human gut stool | place: China | collected 2011
TTTTCTCATATATGCTGTCGTCCGTACGTTAAGAATGTGTGTTAAACAACAATTTCTACTTCACATGCTTAAGATATGCATCCACACTATCATTATCACTTATAACTTTAATGTGTTCATCTGACGAAAATCTATAATCTGCTGAAGGCATTATCTGTACGTCTTCTCCATGCACTATTCCTATAATATTCATCTTATATTTCTTTCTGACATCTGCCTCTCGTATACTCTTGCCGACAAGCTGTGGTATGACAGGCACCTCAAATATGGCATATTCGTCAGAAAGCTCTATGTATTCAAACACGTGGCTGCGGCTGTATTTCTTAGCAAGCCTGTATGCTATATCCCTGTCCGGATATATAACCTCATCAGCTCCATTCTTTAACAGAAGCTTTGCATGTATATCCCTGCTAGCAACACTTATAACATGCTTAGCTCCAAGTTCCTTTACAAGACTTGTTGTTTCAATACTGTTCTGAAAATTCTCCGATATGCATACTGCTACTGTATCAAAGTTAGATAAGCCGAGATTGTTAAGTACATCTTCATCTGTACAATCGCCTATTCTGGCACTTGTTGCCTTAGACATAAGCTCTCTTATCTTATCCTCATCCTGATCTATTATCATGACCTCATTACCAAGAGCTATAAGCTTCTCAGCAAAATGATGTCCGAACTTGCCTATTCCTATAACTAATATTGATTTCATATTATTCCTTTCTTTTTCTGGTCATCTGTTACCATATGATGTACATTTCAAAAATATATTCAGCCACATAATAGGATCACTATTATTAACCTACGTTTATATTTTCCTCCGGATTCATAAGCTTCACCTGTTTTTTGTTGTATGCAAATGAAGAAGCAAATGTTACTGTACCTATTCTTCCTCCAAACATCAGAAGCATTATAACTATCTGTGAGCATGTATTAAGCTGCCTTGTTATTCCTGTTGACAGACCTACTGTTCCAACAGCTGAGAACACCTCAATACACAAATCTTCAAAATCAAAGTTCTGCATTCCACTTATTATGAGCAATGCTGCAACCGCCATAAACAGATTAAGACCTATAACCATACTTGCCTTTTTTATATCTTCATCCGCAAGTCTTCTTCCATATATATTACATCCAGCTGAATTCCTCAGATTCGACCATATATACACGATTATGACTACTATAGTTGTTGTCTTGACACCGCCAGCGGTTGAACCAGGGCAGCCTCCTATAAACATGAGTATTATTGTAAGAAGCTTGCTTGCCTGTGTCATTGCGCCTAAGTCCACTGTATTGTATCCTGCTGTTCTTGGTGTTACCGAAGCAAAAAATGAAGTTATAAATCTGTCCTTAAAAGGCATACCTGCTTCAACTCCATTTCTTTCAAACACCATGAACATGATTGTTGGAATAACAACTAATATTATAGAACTTACCACAACTATCTTTGTATGCAGAGTATATTTTTTAAAATGCAGCTTGTTATGCTTAATGTCTGCCCACACTGTAAATCCAAGACCACCTATAAGTATAAGTGCAATAATTGTTATGTTAACTACATAATCATCATAATACCCTGACAGCGATGAATATGGCTCATATCTGCCCATAAGGTCAAAGCCAGCGTTACAGAATGCCGTTATTGAATGGAATATACCGTTATATATTCCTCTTGCGACTCCCATACGTGGAACAAATCTGATTGATAAGAGCAATGCTCCTATACATTCAAACACCACTGTTCCTAATATCACATTTTTCATAAGCCTTACTATACCCTTAAGCACATTTGAATTCACACTCTCCTGTATAAGTGTTCTGTTTGCAAGCCCTATCCTTCTGTTAAAGAAAAGTGCAAAAATCACACCTATCGATATAAATCCAAGACCACCTATCTGAATCATAACAAGTATAACAAGCTGTCCAAACACTGTCCAATAAGAAAATGTATCAACAACGACAAGCCCTGTAACACATGTCGAACTTACAGACGTAAATAATGCTTTAATAAACGGTGTCCATTGACCTGTCCTGCTTGATACAGGAAGCATAAGAAGAATTGTACCTGTTATTATAACCATAAGAAAACCCAGCGCCATAATCTGCGCATGTGAAAGTCTGTTTCTTATTCTGCTGAATATATTCATTACCTCGTTACCTCTTACATCAATCTGTTCACTTCAATCTGCTTACATATATCTGTTCACATTTATCCACTCACATCATCTTTTTCTTCTTTAAAAACCACAATACACATACACATATAACAACTATAATACCAACTATAATATAGAACCCATAATGTGTTGTTGACAATGGCATCCATTTCTCATCAACGTTCATACCGTATATACCTGATATAATAGTTGGTATAGCCATAACTATAGTTATTGATGTAAGAATCTTCATAACATTGTTCAACCTGTTATTAATTACTGATGATAGCAGCTCTCTTGTACCATCAATAATATCCCTGTATATGGATGTCATCTCTATAGCCTGCTGATATTCGACTGTTACATCTTCAAGAAGCTCCATATCCTCTGGATACTGTTCAAGCCTTTTATATCTTCGTAACCGTTCAAGCACTATACTGTTTGATCTTAGTGATGTTGCAAAATATACAAGCGTTGACTCAAGCTCATGAAGTTCAATAATATCTGTATCATGTGTATCATCACCAACACGTTCTTCTATCTCTGTTCTCTTCTTGTCTATGCCACGAAGATATGCCTGATATAACATGGCAGAGCGGAACATCATTTCATATATAAAACGCATCTTTTTCTTTGTGCTAAAATCCTTTAGCTTGTTTCGTACAAAGTACGTAAGAACCGGTGTTTCTTCCCTGCATATGGTGATTATGGCATCATTTTTCAATATTATACCAAGAGGAATAGTTGTATACATCTTTTTTTCATGCCTCACCTCCGGCGTTGGAATATCTACAAGTATCAGTGTATATCCGTCTTCCAGACTTATACGTGAACTTTCTTCATCATCAAGTGCTGTTGCAAGATCATCTGCATCTATATCAAAGTATCCTGAAATAAGCGACAACTCACTGCTTGTTGGATTAACCATATTAATCCAGCAGCCTTCCTCTATGCTGCCAAGCTTACTAAGTATTCTATTATCGGTCTTATAGATATCTACCATAATCTACCTCCTAAAATCCTCAGCTGTTTTTGCCATCCTTGTCTGAGGATCCAGCTATTTTTGCCTCATCTTTACAGTGTGCACGGCATGATGAACAATTTCCACTACATGTATCACCAAGTCCACTTTCTTTATGTTTAGTTGATACCCATAAAAATGCTACTACTACAAGAAACAGAATAACTGCTCCAAGTATTATATTAATAATTCCTGACATATGTCCCTCCTTAATCCAGCAAATCAGCTGTTGCATTATTTTTCAAGCCTTGCCTTTCCTATCTGGTCAGTAAGCGATAGCAGCATGCTTCTAAGAAGCGTACGGCTGTCTTTATCAAGGTTTGCATATTGTTTTATAACCTCTCTCGTACTTTTAAATCTGTCTACAGATATATCTGAAAGATTCTTTACACCACATGATGATATAAGTCCGAAAAGCGTTTCCACAAACTCACATCTTTTTTCATTATCAACACTACTTATCCAGCTGCTAAATGCTCTATTAAGTCTTCTACTTTGTGCACTTAATCTTCTTACTGTAACCATATCTGGTCCTGATACCTGCCATGACATGGCATCATGCTGCATTATTCCAGTCTGTGAGCTTTTTACTATGATATAATCATCATCATGCTCAAGTAACATTCCAACTATGGAATTCTCTGGCACAATACTCCTGATATATGGAAGCATTGACTGATATTCCTCACTTTTAATGACTGAAATATCAAATCCCGGACCATCATTATTATATACACATTTAATTTTCTTTTTCACACGCTTATTACAGTTAATAGCTGAATATATTGCAAGATTGCCTCCTTTTGAATGTCCACCGACATATAGCCTGCCTCTTATATATGAACATGTATCATTAAGATATTTAACGGCATCCTCCTGTGATGGCACTGGAGAAATAAAACTCATATTAAAATCCTCTTTCCAGCCAACAAGCGTGTCATCAGTTCCCCTGAATGCAACATACGTTAACTGTGGTGTTAATTTAATATGAAATGCTCCAAACTGTTTTTCAAGTGTTTCATCGATTGTATCTACATAATCTGATAATATAACATCTTTAAAACGTTTTGTACTGGCAGCCTTTTTCATTAGATAAGGTGCATCCTTTATAAAAGATTTATCCCGGCTTAGCTCCTCTTCTGTATGTAAATCAAAAAAAATCTCTGATGCTTTTTTCAAGGTTATGCCTCTGTTCATCTGTACCGATGGAATAACATCCCTGAAATCAACATATGCAAGCTGTGCAAGTATGACATTGTCAACATCATTAAATGGTGACTGTTCAAATGTCAGGTCACCACGCCATTCGAGATAATCCATTACATTTCCCATAACAATACCCCTTTTCTGCCAGTTTTTCAACCATTATACCATCATATTATTCATATTTTTTCATATTTTTAAATACCTTATTTAGAATTTTTAAGTCCATTCACAAGTTATTTATTTTTCAATTCATTTGCAAGTTATTTTATATTTTTAAGTTCATTCACAAGCTCAATATCGGATGGCTGCACTTTCATATTAGCTGTAACAGGATTTTCACCTGGTTTTGTTATTGTCACTTCTACAATAGTTCCTTCCTGTATCCCTGTAGAAAAACAATAATTCAGAAATGATACAAACTTTGGATGTGTACCTGCAAACTTATTCTTTAAACTCATTAATTTCATAATAGAACCTGGATTCATCATAACATATTACCTTTCTGCTTATATGGTTTTAGACCTTTTGACCCTCGTATTGTTTAATATAATAAATAAAACACATACACAGGTTGTAATGCTCTCTGCTGCAGGGAAGCTGCTCCAGACTCCATTCATTCCAAACAGACGCGATAAAATAACAGATATCACAACCATAAGAACAAAGCCTCTTAAAACCGAAACAACAAAGGATTCCTTTGCCATCTCCACAGCACTGAAATATCCCGCTGATATTATATTAAATCCTGCAAACAAAAATCCTATAAAATATATTCTCATACCTGTATATGCATAACCTGCCAGCTCTACAACTCCTTCACTGTTAAAAAGACTTACAAGCTGTCCTGTAAAGCCTGCAACTACTGCATACATAACAGCAAATAATGCCACTGATGTAATTATACTATATCTGTAAACTCGTGACACTTCTTTTTTATTACCTTTACCATATGATTCACTTATCAGAGGCTGTGCTCCCTGCGATATACCATTGAATATAGCTGTGCCGATATAGGCATAATTAGCAACAACTCCATATGCCGCAACTCCAATATTTCCGGTAAGTGATAACATAAGCATATTAAATACAGTTGTTGTAACTGCTGATGCCATTTCACCTACAAATGCTGCTGTGCCAAGCATACATGACTCCTTTAACATTTTAAATGAAGGAAGATGCCATTTGAACACAACTGTATTTTTCTTACCCATAAAATGTGTCATACACACAAGTATACTGCACACTGGTGATGCTGCTGTAGCCATCGCTGCACCAAGCAGCCCTAGATTCATCGGAAACATAAATATATAATCAAACACAATATTAAAAAGACTTCCAGACAACGTAGCAAGCATTGCCCTTGACGGATCATTATCATTTCTTACATATGCACTGACTATATAGTTGCACATGAAAAATGGTGTAAACATCAGAAATGTTCTTGTATAACCTATACCTATGGCTGTAATCTTATCATCTGCTCCCATGATATGCAAAAGCTTATCTGGTGCAAAAATCCCGACAAGTATAAATAATATGCTTAAAATGCATGCACACATGATTGAATTAGAAAAATAATCATCTGCATGAGCATCGCCTCTTGCTCTTAATATCTTAAAGCGAATCGCTGAACCAACACCCATCATAGAGCCAAATGCAAATATTACACTAAATACCGGAAGAACAAGATTAAGAACCGTAATTCCATCTGCACCAGCATATTTTGATATAAAAAAAGTATCAGCAACAACATAACATGATATTCCAAGCATACCAAATATATTCTGTGATACGTACTTAACAAACTTCTTACCTATACCCATTTCATTCTCCAAATCAACATCTTATTCTCATTTTAATTTCTTATTTGTATTTTATATTTATATTTTTTCATATTTCTTGTTCAAATATCTTATTTAAATTTAAAATCAAAAGATATTATGTTCTTTTAATCCTTATAATATATTAATTTACATTAATCTGGAAAATAAAGCAATTCTTTTTAAACAAGAGCGCGAGACGGGTGCCACAAGGTCCGGTGGACCTTGGCTCTGGCACGACCGAGAGGCGCTTTAGCACTCCGAGAAATCGAACCCAAACTGCAAAGCAGTTGGGTTTCGAGAAATGCCCCGACTTCTCGGATAACAAAAGGGGATGTGAAAAAACTCGATTGATTTTTTTCACATCCCCAAAAAATGTTCGAAAATTACCCCTGGTATATCAGAAGTTCCTGTACTGCTTCTTTTCGAAGTTTCTCCTCTTCTACTGTCCTCTGTTTTCTTTCTTTATCCATGTAGCAAACTTCATATACAACTGGATTAAAAGATGTGACTTTCATATAAGCAGTGAATGATAACGGAATAGATGCTACATCTTCTTCCAGATAATGGTCTCCAAGCTCACGGAGAATATCTGCGATTTTATCAATGTCTTCTGTATTTCCAACTTCTACCGTAAACGGTTCACGGTCATACTTAAGTGTATTGTCATTATGCTTTTCCATATAGGTTCTGCCATTTGATTTGAACGTCCGCGATGTTTTCATTTTCTTTTTTCTTTTTCGTATTCTTTCAGTTCTTTCAGAGCCTTCTCACCCTGTGGGTAAAGAATGATGATATTAAAGATCGTCATCAGTCCGATTCCAACATCACCAAGATCCCACACAAATGTATATGCTGCAAGGCCGCCGATGAACAGCATCACAAGCGCCAGTACTTTGTATGCAATCTGTGAAGCCCAGTTATCTCCGAAAAGATATGCAACATTGCATCTCGCATAAAAAAGGATGCCCAGAAACGTCGAAAAACTGAATAAAAACAGCGTCGCCGCAATAAAGATCACACCAAAACGGCCAAGATGATGTTCCATTGCTGTCTGCAGAAGATCCATTCCGGAAAGTCCTGTAACTTTTTCTTCTGGCGCAAGCAGCATGATAAATGCTGTACAGCTGCAGATCACGATCGTATCCACAAATACCCCGAGCGCCTGTACCAATCCGGCTTTGACCGGCTGGTCACATTCTGCCGCTGCTGCCGCACACGGAGCAGATCCGGAACCTGCTTCATTCGAAAACAGTCCACGTTTGATTCCATTCATTAGGACTGCGCCAAAACCGCCGGCTGCTGCCTGTCGGAATCCAAATGCTTCCTCAAAAACTCTTGCAAAAACACCCGGCAAACTTCCAAGATTCATCACAATGATCAGAATCGTGATTACAAAATAGCATACCGCCATGACCGGCACTACCATATCCAGGATCTTAACTGTCGCATCTTTACGAAGCACTATCACAGAAGCCACAGCAACAAGTACTACCGTCATATAGATCGGCGGAATGGAAAATGCATTTTTAAATGAAGAAACAACAGAATTACTGATCACTTGACTGATACCGCACCAGCAGAGCAGACCGGAGATTGCAAACAACACAGAAATCACCACTTTGTTTCTCTTTTTCTTCTGTTTTTCTTCTACATATGCATGAATATAATACGCCGGACCGCCGCGGTAACCTCCGTACAGCGGATCTTTTTCTTTATAAAGCTGTGCCAGTGTCGCTTCAATAAAAGCTGTTGATGAACCGATAATTGCCGTCACCCACATCCAGAAAACCGCACCGGCGCCGCCTGCCGAAATTGCCGCAACAACACCGACCAGATTTCCCATACCGACACGGGTTGCCGTCGAAACGATCAGTGTCTGAAATGAAGACAGACTGTTTTTTTCTTGTTTCTTCTCAACCAGTGCCTGCACCATATCCGGGAACAGGCGAATCGGCAGAAAACGCGTTCGAACCGTAAAATAAATTCCTGTAGGAATCAGTAATATAATCAGAAGCGAAATCCCCAGAGTGCTGCCGCCCGGCAGTGGAATCTGCACCAGATCTCCCCACAGAAAACTATATACTTTCTCAATCAGAGTAACTATCATACTTTAAACCCTCTTCCATACTCACAACATCCGGGATACATGCTGCTCACGTCATCTACAACAGCCTGATTCCCGGACAGATACCATAATAGTATAGCCCATATTAACCCTTAAACGCAAGTACTTTTATGGTTTAAAGTCAAAAACTTTAAATAATTAAAGCTTTCAACTATGTTTGAAGCCTACAGCATCGTTTAACATGGAATTTCATCAAGTATTGTTTGCATTATCTAAATACCATTGGTTCACTGGTAACATTCCGCGAGGTGTTTTTTGTGAACAAAGTTCACAGAAAACCCGAGAATTAAGTTTGCGCAGCAAACGCTACTTCTTGTGCTTGTCACAAGAAGGTTCGTCTTTCTGTGCATCGCGAAGCGCGTTACTGGTCACGGAGTGAACAGTAACAAATAAGCACAGGGGTAAAACTCGCAGAACGTGTTTTACCCGTTTTCAGGAAAAAGCGTCCGCAGTTTTTGCAGGGCGTTTTTTTCGATTCTGGACACGTAGGAGCGGCTGATATGAAGGTGACGGGCGATTTCCCGCTGCGTCTGTTCCTTTCCGCCAAACAGCCCGTACCGGCTGCGTAAGACGATTTTCTCTGTTTCTTTTAAACACGCTTCATAGGCGCGGTAAAGCTGTTCAATTTCCTGCTTTAAAATAATGGTTTCCAGAACTTCTTTTCCTTCTGCCTCCAGCACATCCATCCGGCTGACGGTTTCTCCGTCTTTATCTACCCCGATCGGGTCATATAACGAGATATCCTTTGCATATTTTTTACCAGCACGGAAGGTCATCAGAATCTCATTCTCGATACATTTCGCCGCATATGTCGCCAACCGCGATCCCCGCTCCGGATGAAACGTATTGACCGCTTTAATGAGCCCGATGGTGCCGATCGACAGGAGATCTTCCATTTCATAATCTGTACCCTGATATTTTCTGGTCACATGCGCCACCAGCCGTAAATTTCGCTCTATCAGAGTATTGCGTGCCTCATGGTCTCCCTCTTTCATGCGTTCCAGACAGGACCGTTCCTCTCCAGGTGTCAAAGGCTTTGGAAATGTATGCAAAGAAAAAGCCACCCTGAAGCTTACTTACTGATAGTTTATGCTTCGGTGGCTTTTCCAGTGCACCACTTGCTTTTCCGATTTTAGAAAGGGCGCTAAAAATCATACCATCCAGCCGGTTATAAATCCGCTGCGTCTAAAAATATTGATACCTCCTTCTCTTCGCCACCAAAAAGATAACTGACACCGTCACGGACATATATTCCGCCACGATAATTGCACCCCAGATTCCGTTCAGGCCCAGGAGCAGCGGCAGAATGATAACCGATGCACTTTCAAACACAAGAGTACGCAAAAAAGCTATCAGCGCCGAGGTCAGTCCATCTCCCAGCGCCGTAAAAAAGGCGGAACTGAAAATGGAGAAACCGCAGAATAAGAACGAAACCGCATAAATGGAATACGCATGTACCGTCATGTCCAGAAGCCCGGCATCATATCCTACGAAAATAGCTGCCAACGGTGCCGCCATCACCTCAGACAGCAGCAGCATGCTCAGAGACGCCGCCGCGATCAGAAGCACACTGCGCTTTAGCAGGTTATTTAACTCCTTTTTATTTCCTGCGCCGTAGTGATAGCTGATAACTGGAGCTACGCCGGTCGCATAACCGATGAAAATCGCAAGGAAAATAAAATCCACATACATGATGGTTCCGTAAGCTGCGACTCCGTTTTCTCCCGCGTAGCGCATCAGCTGCGCGTTATACAGCATGCCGACAATGGACATGGAAATACTGCTCATCAATTCCGATACACCGTTGGTGCAGGCACGTCTGAGCGCTCCTCCATCCCACTTTGGTCTGCGAAGGCGCAGGCTGCTGCTGTTCTTCCGCAGGAAATAAACCAGCGGTATCGTTCCGCCTATGATCTGCCCCATCGCAGTCGCCATCGCCGCTCCGGCAATGGCGACTGCGATGGGG
>OGII01002614.1_pt1 | contig 10287 bp, 11 predicted proteins | sample 1571701 | NCBI WGS metagenome assembly OGII01 (sample SAMEA2581950, study PRJEB24529) | metagenome | biome: Human gut stool | place: China | collected 2011
ATTGTACAATCGCAAGTCCAAGTCCCGTCCCGCCGGTATCGCGGCTCCTCGACTGCTCTGTCCGGTAAAATTTCTGGAAAATATGATCCAGTTCCTGTTTTGGAATAATCCGTCCGGAGTTAATGACACGCGTGACCACATATTCGCCCTCTTTTTCCATTGAGACGCGGATCTGTTTTCCTTCTTTTCCGTATTTGACAGCATTGTTCAGCAGATTTCCAAAGAGCCGTGCCAGCAGCTCACCGGCCGCCTCGAGGAAAATCACATGTTCCGCATGCAGAAATTCCACCTGAAGCTCATTTTTCACAAAAGACGGCGTCATCTCGTCGAGCATCTGCTCCATCAGCTGCACCAGATCAAGTTTTCCGAGATGCAGCTGCATCTCTTTGTGCTCCAGCTTGACGAATCCAAACAGCTCGTTCGTGAGCTGCTCCAGACGGAGTGCTTTCTGATAGGCAATATCGATATAATGATTTCTCGTCTCCTCATCCAGATCCGTCCGCGTGCGCACCCAGCCGAGATAGCCGATAATCGAAGTCAGCGGCGTACGGAGGTCATGTGCCACGGATGAGACGAGATCGTTTTTCGTATGCTCCGCGATCCGTTCCCGTTCCATAATTTCCTTGATATTCTGCTGCATCGTATTTAAGTTCTCCGCCATCACAGAAAACTCGTCATTTCCCTTTACCTCGATCGGATGATCAAAATCCCCTGCTGATATCTCCTTTACCTTTTCCAGAATCTTCCCAATGTATCGGATGGTTTCGCGCATCAGGAAATAAAAGGTCAGGCAGAACGAAAGCAGCGCAGCCGCCGTCAGAATCATCGTCCGCACCGATGGGCGGAGGCCTCCCGGTAACCGATGTTCATCAGTCCATTGCCGAAAAAGGTCAGAATCCCGTCGGTAAGCGTCACTACAAGCACCGTGACAAGTGCACTTACAATCAGATCAAAGACCATCCTCTGGCTGAAGTTTTTTATAAAATCAGGCTTCAATTTTGTATCCCACTCCCCAGACTGTTGTAATAATCTTATCTTCTCTTGTGTCGTCTTTCATTTTTCCGCGCAGACGGCGGATATGTACCATAACCGTGTTGTTCGCCTCATAGAATTTTTCATGCCAGACGCGCTCGAAAATTTCGTCTGTACCGAACACGCGGCCCGGGTTGGAGGCCAGCAGATACAGAATATCAAATTCAATCGGTGTCAGCTTGATGCTTTCTCCGTAGCAGACAACCTGATGGGTTACCTTGTTGATTTCCAGATGCTTTAAGGAAATCACTTCCTGGCGCTCGTGCGGCTTCGACGGATTCAGTTAGCGGTAGCGGCGGAGCTGGGATTTTACGCGGGCAACGAGCTCGAGCGGATTAAACGGTTTTGTGATGTAATCGTCGGCGCCGATCTCCAGCCCCAGCACCTTGTCGGCCTCCTCCTCCCGGGCGGTGAGGATGATGACCGGCACATTGTTGCCCTCGTCCCGCAGGGTGCGGCAGACGTCAAAGCCGATCATCTTCGGCAGCATCACATCCAGCAGGATGATGTCCGGATTTTCACTCCGGGCCTTTTCCAGACCGTCCGCCCCGTCATAGGCTTCCACAGTGCGGTAGCCCTCCCGCTGGAGATTAAAGCGCAGAATGTCCACAATATTTTTTTCGTCCTCCACGATCAGAACGGTTTTTTGCTGTTCAGCCTTCTGTTCCATGTTGTCCTCCCATTACAGATTCAGCAGCACCTTGGCCCGCAGCACGGCGGTCACGGTTTTGCCATCGTCGATCTCTCCGTTGACGCAGCGGTGCACCAGCTCGTCAAAGGGAACGCGCTCCACATTGAGAAATTCGTCCGCGTCCAAATGCTGCGGCCCAAAGGTCAAATCCCTGGCTAAAAACAGGTGTAATGTCTCCCCGTAGCAGCCGGGGGCCGGAATCATGCGGCCAAGCGGCAGGAGCGTACCCGGCTCGGCGCCTGTTTCCTCCTTCAGCTCCCGCAGTGCGCCGGTGACGGGGTCTTCGCCGGGATCCAGCTTTCCGGCGGGCAGCTCCGCCATGACCCTGCCAAACACATAGCGGTACTGCCAGACTACCAGTGCGCGGTTTTCCTCGTCCAGCGCCAGCACGGCCGCACCGTCCACATGGTCCACAACCTCCCGCACGGCCTCCCTGCCGTTGGGCAGTCGGACATCATCAATATGCAGCTTGAGAATTTTTCCGGTGTATATATCTGTTTGCCGGAGCTTGACCTCCGTCAGATTTTCAGGCATCTTCACGGTGCTGACCTCTGCTTTCCGGGCAAACGCCCATCTATATTTCATCACCTTATAGTATAGCACGAAATCGTGCAAAAGCAAAGAGGAACATCTGACTTACCGGACGGAGGGTAGGAATCGGTGCCGAAAAACAGAAAGCTCTTTGCAAAAAAGCGCGGCGCGGCTATGACCTATGACAAAGCGATTTTCCAAGGCAGTGCATTTGTGTCGCAGCACGCTTTAGGGGCAAAAGAAATGCGGGGTCAGGCACGCCCACCGGGGAATTACTTTGTCATCAAAAAACTGCTGAAAAAGTATGTTTTTTCCGATATAATACACTGAGCTTCACAAGATGTACCGAGAAAGGCATATCCCCCGCTGGATAGACAGCGAGCAGGGGCAGCCGTTTTTCGCCCTGCGCGGAGACGGAAAACGAATATGGGCAAAGCGGTCAAAAGGCCGTGACGCAAAGCTATAGGGCCTGTAAAATGGCAGATAGTTATGAGAATCACACAGACACCTTATGGATATTTCCATAGGGTGCTATACTTATTCAGGAGGGTAGGACCCGTGAGAAAAAAGTGCATTGCGGTCATGAGCCTGCTGCTCATGCTCGTATCCCTGTGTCCCATTCGGGCCGATGCTATGGAGCGGCTGGACACGCCGGATTATAAGGTGGCATTTTACGCCTTTGACTGCTACCATATTCAAGATAAAAACGGCAAGCGCTCCGGCTATGGCTACGAGATGATGCAGGGAATCTCCAAATATCTGCAATGCACCTTTTCCTATGTGGGCTACGATAAGACCGCTTCCGAATGTGAGGCCATGCTGCGAAACGGCGAGCTGGATATTTACACGGCGGCCCGGCGAACGGCAAAGCGGGAGGCAAAATTCGCCTTTTCTACCCATCCGGCCATAACTTCATCTACCTGCATGAACATCAAGGTGGGCAATGAGCGAATCGTAGCAGGGGACTACAGGACTTACAACGGGATTCGGGTTGGCCTTCTGCGGCGGCATACCTACAACGGCGCGTTTTTGGATTTCGTGAAGGAAAAGGGCTTTGACTGCGACATCATTTATTATGAAACGCCCACGGAGTTGTCCAACGCGCTGGTCAACGATGAGGTGGACGCCCTTGCCAACAGCTATATCCGTATTCCGGAGGACGAGCAGACCATTGAAAATTTCGGCGAGATGCCCTATTACATCATGGCGCGCAAGGAGGATCAGGCGCTGATCGACCGGCTGGACGATGCCATCGACAGCATGAATGTGGAGACGCCCAACTGGCGGACAGAGTTTTATAATAAATACTACGGCTCTGTGGAGAATAACCGGGAGCTGACAGAAGCGGAGCAAACGCTGCTGAAGAAAATGCAGGATGGCGGCGAGTCGATTCGCGCAGTCATGAACCCGGACGCCAATCCCTATTCATGGTATGAAAACGGTGAGGCCTGCGGCATTGCGGCAGATATTTTCCGGGCAACGGCAGAGGCGTTGGAGCTGCCCTATGAGATCGTGCCGGTGGCATCGAAAGAGGAATATGAGGCCCTTGTCGAAGCCGGTGATGTGGATATCTGGATGGATATGAGCGGCGGCGATGAGGATGAGACCGGCTGCCGCTACAGGCTTACGGAGCCATACCTGTCAACAACCGTGTCCGTCCTGCGCGTTCGCGGCGCATCGTAAAAAATCGAAAGACTCGTGGCGGATGACGAGCATATCTCCGTGCGGGAGATCGTTTCAAGCGTATGGCCTGACATGGAGTTTACCGTGGTCGGCACGGCGGAGAAATGCGCGCAGCAGGTCCTCGCCGGCGAGGCGGACGCCGCGCTGCTTATGACCTATACGGCCCAGCGGCTTGCGCGGGATGATCTGCAGAACCGACTGCGGGTGGACATCGTGCCGGGGGCCGTGCTGGAGCTGAGCATGGGTATTAACGCCAATGACAGCGTTCATTTTTACAGCTCGTGGGAAAAGACGCTGGCGGGTGTCGCCGACGGCATCAGCGCGGAGATCGTGCAGAAATATCTGGAACAAACCGCCATACCGACGCTGGCGGAGTATCTCTTTGACTATCCCATTTATCTTGCGGTCGTGTCCTCCACCATTATTCTGCTGGTATTGATGGCGGCGCTGTATATCCGGTCCTCCCGCAGCAAAAAGCGGCAGGAGAAAATATCCGGGGAGCTTGCGGCGGCGCTGGAAAGGACCGAGGAGGCCACCACGGCCAAGCAGGACTTTTTCTCTAAAATGAGCCATGACATCCGAACGCCCCTCAATTTGGTCCTCGGCATGACGCAGATCGCTCAGAAATATAAAAATGACCCGGAAAAGCTGGAAAGCGCCCTGAACAATGTGACGAAAGAGGGCAACTACCTGCTGATGCTCATTAACTCCATTTTGGATGTGAACCAGTTGGAGCACGGTGTGGTGGAGCTTGTTAAGCAGCCCTTTGATCCGGCGGCCTGTCTGCGGGAAAGCGCGGATATGCTCCGCTCCCTTGCCGAAAAAAGGGGACAGCAGCTCACCGTACAGTGTGAGTGTACCGACCGCGTGGTGATGGGCGATGAAAACCGCCTCAAGCAGATTCTTATCAACATTATCTCCAACGCCATCAAATACACGGATATCGGCGGGCATATCGCCCTGCGGCTGGAGAGCCTGCCGGAGTACCGCTATGCTGACTTCGAGGAACTGACACCTGCTATGCTCCGTGACCTGATTGAGAAGATCATCGTTCATGAGGGCGATAAGAGCAGCGGACACCGGGAACAGCGAATTGAAATCTACTACACCTTTATCGGTGCGGCAGAAAGTTCGCAAATCATTGTAAAACGCAAGAAAAAAGCAGCGTAACATACAAAGTACATTACGCTGCTTCTCTCATCAGTTAAAAAACTTCCTTGTTGACATTACGCTAAAACCTCTGTCCCGCTTTTTTTACTTATGTACGCTCTTTCCCAAAACGTCCGATACGTCCGAGATAGTGATAAAGGCGTTGGGGTCGATGGAAGTCACAATGGATTTCAGCCGTGCGATCTGGAAGCGATTTACTACAAAGTAGATGATGGTCTGCTCCTGTCCGGAGTAAAAGCCTCGGGCGTCAATGTGGGTGATGCCCCGGCCGAAGGCCTCCGACAGCGCCGCGCTGATGGCGGTTTCCTGATTGGTGACGATCATGGCGGACTTGGCCTTGTCAAGACCCTCCACAATGAAGTCCACCGCCTTGATAGCCACGCAGTAGGTCACGATGGAATACAGCGGCAGCACCCAGCTTTTGAAAATACAGCCGATGGCGATGTAGAGCAGCACGTTGTAGATCATCACGAACGTCCCCACTGTCAAACCAAGCCCCTTGGCAAAGATGACCGCCATGACCTCAACACCGTCAATGGCACCGCCGAAGCGGATGGTCATACCGCTGCCGATGCCGGAAATCAGCCCGCCGAACAGGGCGCACAGCAGCAGATCCTTCCCCGCAAAGGGCGAGGCAGTGGAAACGTCGATAGGGAGGACGTTGGTAATGAGATACGATGCGCCGGAGTACACCAGCACCGCCCAGAGGGAGTACACCGTAAAGACCGTGCCCTGCTTCCGCCAGCCGAACAGAAACAGCGGCGTATTCAGCAGCAGAAGAAACAGCGACAGGGTGTACCGCTCCGGCGTGATCTGCCAGAGCAGCATGGAGGTGCCGGAAATGCCGCTGTCGTACAGGTGCACCGGGGCCAAAAACATGGTGACGCCAATGGCGTTGATGATACCGGCGGCCAACAGCAGCGCAAAGGAGGACCAACGCAGACCGTCAGTCAGGGTATGGAGCTTTTTTTTCATGGGACCCCTCACTTTTCATTTTTTCCATTATATCATATTCCACAGGTGTGTGACCAGAACGAGGACGTTAAGGTCCCGATAAAAAAGGTTTCGGCGTCCGCGGACGCCGGAACCTTTTTTATGATTGGACTTGAGGTGTATACGCACCCAGTTCAATGGCCCACCACATAGCATCATACAGCTGATCCAGATCGGCACAGGAATCCCCGTAGTCCTTCACGCTGGCATAGAGGGGACAGTCCTTTTGATTCAAAAACCGTTCATTGTAGGCAGAAACGATTTGAGGCAGAGCCTGATTCAGTTCCTCCACCGTCAGCACATAGGACCAGGACTGGTCATTGTCACCCTGAAAGGCACATTCGATCTCATCCAGGTTGCCGATGGCAACCAATGTTGCCGCCATATCCTGAAAGATGTCTTTGGTGCCGCTTTCCATCCCTTCCGGGGTAAAAGAGCTGGAATAGCGCAGGGTCAGCCGGTAGGGCTGGGCAGAGGTCTGCAATTCCATGGTGTAGTCACCCCACAAGTTGAATCCTGCGGCACTGACTACCCGCCCCACGGCGGGGGCATTGCCCACATGGGGCGTCTTGGCTTGATAGACACGGTCGATCTGCGGGGAAATCATGACACCGCCCTGCCAGACCAACTGATTTGACACCCAGACCTCCCGCACGCCGTTCAGCAAAATATGCTCCCAATGATCCGATGTATCATGGAAAACCGAGGGGAGAACCTTTCGCGCGCTGACACGGACAATGCCGTTTTCATTGGTCACGTTCCAGTTACAGTAGGCCGTGTCCAGAAACTCGGAATAGAAGCGGATGTCCAGCTGATTCAGCACGTTTGTGTAAGCCATCCAGTTGGGATTTTCCCAGTTGTCCCAGATGGCAGGCGAGCCGATCAGAAATAGCTTGGCCGCAATTCCCAGCGCTAAAATTAGAACGGTAACGGCCACTGCTATCATGACCCGCCGCCGCCCCCGGCGCCGGACTTTTTTGAGATAATCGACTTCCTTGACCTCCTCCGGCGCGCCGGGGACGTCCCTGCTTGTAAGCTCAGCTCGGAGCCGCTCGCAGTCCGCACAGTCCGACAGATGGCGCTCCACCGCCTCGTTGGTCTCCGGCGCGGTCAGCCCCTCTACATAGGAGGGCAGAAGGTCCCGCACCACCCCGCAGGTCAAATCATTCTTCATGGTTATTGCCTCCTTGCCGCAAGCGTTCCTTGCTCCGATAAAACGTCACCCGGGCCCAGTTTTCCGATTTCCCCAGTACCTCGCCGATCTCCCGGAAGGAAAGACCGCCGAAGGCCCGGAGATAAACCACCTCCCGCCCCGGCTCCGGCAGGCTGTGAATCTGCCGCAGCAGATCCACCTGACCAGCCCGGCCCACGGCCTCCTCCTCGGCGGAGGGCACCAGCGGCAGCTCTGCTTCCTCAGGAAGCTCCGTTTCCCGGTTGGCCTTCCGCAAATGCTGATACCACAGGTGCTTGGCGATCTGGCACAGCCAGACGGACACCTTGCAGCTGCCGTCAAACCGGTCAATAGAGCGCACCGCCTGATAAAAGGTCTCCTGTGTCAGCTCCTCTGCCATTTGGGCGCTGTGACATTGGGACAGGAGGAACTTATAAACGGTCTGAGCGTGGCGGCGGTAAACGGCCTCCATATCCTCCACAGCGGTTCCTCCTTTCCCGGCGTTTTCATAGGGTATATCCCCCGGCGGGGCATTTCGTTACACGGCGGTGCAAAAAATTTTGCGGATTGCTTCCGGATAGAAAAAACGGGCCCCCACCGGGACCCATGTTCAGCGTGTCAAAAAGACTTTTTCACACGCTGAACAAATTTTGAGGGCCTTAAAGGCTTCTCAAAATTTCTGATTGAAATGGCGCAGGGAAACAGCCGAAGCGCTGCCTGCGGCAGATACAGCGAGGATGTTTCGAGGAAACGGCACGATTGGCAGCCCATCAGGGCTGGGAATCGTCATGCCGTGACGGTGTATCCCTTCTTGGGTTTCCCGCGCACACTCTTTCTTACCGCCTTGGAAAATTCATCACCTTATCGATGACTGCTTACCTGAAAAATTACAGTGTTTCCACCAACTCCTCATAGGAGCGGATGTAATAGTCGCAGATGCGCTGAAGCTCCGCCTGATCCTTTTCCGCGGTCACGTCATAGACACCGGCCACTCGGAAGCCCGCCGCCTTGGCGGTGCGGGCAGCGTAGAGGGCGTCCTCAAAAACCACGGTGTCCCGCTTGTTGGAGTGAAGCCGCCGCAGGGCCATCTCGTAGATTTCGGCGCTTTCCGACTTGTGGCTTCCGGCGTCGGCGGAGGTGACGATGCCCCGGAAATAGTGGTCGATGCCCGCCGTTTTCAGGGCTTTTTCCGTCAGGCGGCGGTGGGTGGCGGTGGCCACGTACATCCACACGCCTTCCATTTTCAAAATGGAGAGGAATTTTTCCAGTCCCGGCTTCGGCCGCACCGCCGTGGAGTAAAAATCCTCCATCCGGGCGATGATCTTGTCCATGATCTCCTGCTCTGACCACGGTAGGCCGCAGACCTCCCGGAGATAGGGAATTACCTCGTGGTCTGTCATGGTGCGGAGCATCTGCTCCTGTTCCGGCGTGGCGGGGATGCCGGCCTCCCGCAAAAAGGCGGGGCCAAGCTCCCGCCACGTGGGCATGGAGTCCAGCAGCGTTCCGTCCATATCAAAAATCGCGCTTTGTAACCGCATTGATGACCTCGATCTCCGTAAATTTTGAAACTTACAGCATCTGCGCCGATAGAGCGCAGATGAAAAAACTGGTATTTTATTGTTCGTTACTGCCGATCCAATAGCACCCTGCGCCTATGATAGCAGCTAAAAATTCAATTGCCTTGAGATACATATCATAGCTATGCCAACCAATGATAAAACCAGATAATATATAAATCACTGCAAATACAACTACCGAAATAACCGCCCGCTTTATTTTGTTTTTCATCAAAGAGGTCTCCTTTAAAATTCAGATTATGTTTGTCAGGGTATCCCTGGGGGACTTCCCTTGCCCGCGCGGGGCAAGGGACTTTTTTGCCTGACGAATGATACTCTGATGAAGATACTTTGTGTCCCGCATGGAAAAATTGAAATCATTTTTGTCAGGACATGTGCCTGACAAAAATACTTTGATCTAAGTGCCTTGGGCACGTTCACCAGTCCGCAGACTGGTGGGAGGTGGTTAGGAGGGGGACAAGTCCCCCTCCTAAGTAATCAGCACAGTTTCGCGCCCGCCGGAATCTTGTCATCCACCATGATAAGGTTCAGCTTTTCCTCACCCTGCTCCGTGTGGATGGCGGAGAGGAGCATACCGTTGCTCTCAAAGCCCATCATCTTCCGGGGCGGCAGATTCACAATGGCCACCAGCGTCTTGCCCACCAGCTCCTCCGGCTCATAGAACTTATGAATGCCGGAGAGAATCTGACGGTCCGTGCCGGTACCGTCATCCAGCGTGAAGCGCAGGAGCTTTTCAGACTTCTTCACCGCTTCGCAGGCTTTGACCTTGACAGCGCGGAAGTCAGACTTGCAGAATGTGTCGAAGTCCACCTTTTCCGTGAGCTGCGGCTCCACCTCCACGGCGGGCAGCGCGGCCTTGCGGGCAGCGGCCTCGGCGGCCTCCAGCTCCTCCAACGCCTTGTCCATATCCAGGCGGGGGAACAGGTTCTCGCCCTTGACCACCGCAACGGTCTCGGGCAGAACGCCCCACAGATCCGCGTTTTCCCAAGTCCGCTCTGCCTCACCGGCGCCGATCTGGGCAAAGAGCTTGTCCATGCTCTCGGGCATAAACGGCGTCAGCAGTGTGCCGCAGATGCGGGTGGCCTCCAGCAGAACGTACAGCACATGGGCAAGCCGCGCGCCGTTGGCTTCCATGTCCTTGGCCAGCGCCCAGGGGGCGTTCTCGTCGATATACTTGTTGGCGCGCTGGATGACCTTGAAAACTTCCGCCAGCGCGTTGTGGGGAGCAAAGGTTTCCATCTCGTGGGCGTAGGCCTTCTTCAGACCGGCGGCCTGAGCCACCAGCTGGGCATCGTACAGCACGGGGTCCACAGTGTCGCCGCTGGCGGAGAGCTCCACGCTGCTGCCCATGCGGACCATGGCGGCCAGCTGCTTCTCGTCCGCCGTGGCGCCGCAGTCGGCAGGCAGCTTGCCGCCAAAATACTTACTTACCATGGCGG
>OGII01002618.1_pt1 | contig 10277 bp, 7 predicted proteins | sample 1571701 | NCBI WGS metagenome assembly OGII01 (sample SAMEA2581950, study PRJEB24529) | metagenome | biome: Human gut stool | place: China | collected 2011
ATTCATTACCAACTGGTGCGCAAAGATGTGGGACTGACTGTTTATAAATGTTCCGGTAGCCCGGTTGATTGCATAAAACTTGCCTTTCATACGGTGCTCGACCGTAAACCCGATTTGGTAGTCGGCGGTATCAATCACGGAGATAACTCTGCTGTGAATGTGCATTATTCCGGTACGATGGGAGTGGTGATCGAGGGTTGCCTCAAAGGTGTGCCTTCCATCGGTTTCTCTCTTTGCAGTCACGAACCGAATGCGGACTTTGAACCGTCCGGCCCTTATATCCGCGAAATAGCCCGTCAGGTTTTGGAAAAAGGATTGCCATCGTTGACTTGTCTCAATGTGAATTTCCCCGACACGAAAGAACTGAAAGGTGTGAAAATTTGCGAGCAGTCCAAAGGACAATGGACGAATGAATGGGAAAACTTTGCACACCGCGGTGATACTCATTACTATTGGTTGACCGGCGAGTTCCAGAATACAGATCCGGATAATGAGAAGAACGACCATTGGGCACTCGATAACGGATATGTAGCCGTCACCCCAACTAAAGTCGATGTTACGGCTTACGAACTTATTGACGAACTGAAGACTTGGTTCGAAGGAAATTAAGAATTAAAAATTAAAAATTGAAGATTGCTATGCAGGTTAATAGCGCAGCTCTTTTTTAATTTTTAATTTTCAATTTTTAATTTCATAAAATTCTCAATTTTATGAAGTATTACTTGATTGTCGGTGAAGCTTCCGGCGACCTGCATGCCTCCCATCTGATGGCTGCATTGAAGGAGGAGGACTCGCAAGCGGAGTTCCGTTTCTTCGGAGGCGACCTCATGGCTGCAGTGGGCGGTGTGATGGTGAAGCATTACAAAGAGTTGGCGTATATGGGGTTCATTCCCGTATTGCTGCATCTGCGCACCATCTTTGCCAATATGAAGCGCTGCAAGGAGGACATTGTTACGTGGCAGCCGGATGTGCTGATTTTGGTGGACTATCCGGGCTTTAATCTGGATATAGCCAAGTTTGTCCATGCCAACACAAGGATTCCTGTCTTTTATTATATTTCTCCCAAGATTTGGGCATGGAAGGAATACCGCATCAAGAATATTAAACGGGATGTGGATGAGCTGTTCTCCATCCTACCGTTCGAGGTGGAGTTTTTTGAAGGGAAGCACGGGTATCCGATACATTATGTCGGCAATCCGACAGTGGATGAAGTGACGGCTTTTCTTGCTTCCAGCTCAGAGACATTCGACGACTTTGTCCGGGCAAACGGACTTTCGGCCAAACCCGTTATTGCTCTGCTGGCTGGTAGCCGCAAGCAGGAAATCAAGGACAATCTGCCCGACATGCTTCGTGCGGCAGCTTCTTTTCCCGATTATCAACTGGTGCTGGCCGGTGCTCCGGGTATTTCCCCCGAGTATTACAAACGTTATGTGGGTGGGGTGGACGTGAAGATTATCTTCAACAAGACATTCCCTTTGTTGAGGCAGGCAGAGGCTGCACTGGTCACTTCGGGGACGGCAACGCTGGAAACAGCTCTGTTTCGTGTGCCGCAAGCGGTATGTTACCATACTCCGATAGGGAAGGTTATCGCTTTCCTGAAACGGCATATACTGAAAGTGAAGTACATTTCCCTGGTTAATCTCATAGCCAACCGGGAGGTGGTGAAAGAGCTGGTTGCAGATACCATGACGGTAGAGCAGGTACGCTCGGAGCTGAACCGCATTTTGTACGATAAGGAATACCGCCGTCAGATGCTCGAGGGATATGAGTATATGGCATCCTGTCTGGGAGAGGCAGGGGCACCCAAACATGCTGCCCGCGAGATGGTGGCATTACTGAGGAGGAGGGAAGAATAATCGAAAAATTAAGAATTTGTTAAAATGGGAAAAGCCGGTGCAGTAAATGCCCGGCTTTTGTATTTTCTATACAGAAAGAAATAAACAAAAGAACTTTGATTATGAGAAAGCTACATTGGTTATTTATGGCAATATGTTTGGCAGTGATGCCCGCTTTGCAATCATGTGATGATAACGACGGATATTCTTTGGGTGATTTTACCCCGCCTTTGTGGGCCACTGTGCGTGTTACGGGAAATGCCTTTTATTTAAACTGCGATGTTTGGGGGACGCTCTGGCCGGTGAATACGGACATAGGGTGGTATGATGCCGTGGATGGGCAGCGTGTGATTACCGTGTTCAATCCTTTGTGGGACGACTATGCAGGATATGATCATGCTGTGAAGCTGCTGCGTCTGCAGAACGTTTTGACGAAAGAGGTGGAGACGCTGACTCCCGAAACCGAAGAGGAATTTGGTAATGACCCCGTGTTTATATATAAAGGTGATATCACCATCAGTGGTGGCTATATGAACATTTTTTTCATGCAGAACCTGCCATCTTCGACTGATAATAAACACCGCATCAGCCTGGTGCGTCCGCAAGAAGATGATACTTTGTATGGCGAAGATGGATACGTCCATTTGGAACTCCGCTATAACGACTATGATGACCTGACGGGACGTCGTAGTCCTGGTGCTGTCTCCTATAACTTGAACAGTCTGGACATCCCCTCTGAAACCAAAGGCATCAAGTTGAAACTCAATTCAGAAGAGAATGGAGAGGTGGAAGTAACCTTTGATTTGAAAACTGCGGGGAGTAATGAAAAGCTGACTACTAATGTGGATTTGTCCAATATGCAGTTGAAGTAAGAAAGAGTTTGCGAGAGTATATAGTTAGAAAGAGCACCCGTGATTTTGATGTCATTCATCTTGCCCGGGTGCTCTTTTTATATCTGTTTTATGTAAGTTTGGTCATGTGAGCCGTCGTTAGAACATCGTCAAGGCATATAGATAAACAACTGCTGCAGGAATTGCCATCAGGGCACTGTCGAAACGGTCGAGCATCCCTCCATGCCCCGGCAGAATGTTACCGGAATCCTTGATGCCCAATTGGCGTTTCATGAGTGATTCGGTCAGATCGCCCCAAGTGCCGAAAATGACGACAACGATTGCCAGACCTACCCATTGCCATCCTGGCATAAAAGGAAAGAAATGTGCAAAGCCCAGAGAGGAAGCGATGGAGAATATTCCGCCGCCGATGCTGCCCTCCCAGGATTTTTTAGGTGAGATACGTTCGAACAGACGGTGTTTGCCTATCAGCGAACCTACGCAATAGGCACCTGTATCGCTCAACCAGATAAATACGAAAATGGAAAGCGGTAGAATAGGGTTGTAGGTCACACTGCCCGTTTCCGGGGAATTCTGAAAAGCAAGTACGTTCAGCAGGGCAAAGGGGAGTGCCACGTACAATTGGCTTAGCATGGAGTAGGCCCAGTTACCCGTCGGATTCTTTTTCTTGAGGTAAAGTTCCGTAATCATCATGTAGAGCAATAGTCCCAAATAAGGAAGGAATACTCGTGCTCCTACAGACTGCTGGGTACAGAAACTCATCAATGCAAGGAAAAGGTAGGCTCCCCCCAATGCAGTGATGGTCTTGTTTATGCTTACTTCGCCGCTCTTGCTGACTAATTGGGCAAACTCATGTACGCTCAGTGCGTTGATAATGGTGAACAGTATACCGAACGAAAGGGGGCTGTAAAGAATACAGCCCACCAATACTATGACGAATAACACGCCGGTAACGGCACGTTGGATAAAGTTATTTTTCATGCTTTTCTTCTTCCTTGACTTCCTTTTCTGCTTCTATGGCTTTTTGCTCTTCTTCTTGCTCCGCTTTTTTCAGTTCGGCAGCAGTCTTGTTTGCACTGATTTCTTCCGAACGGGAAGCCCATGGACGTTTCCCAAAGATGTGTTCAACGTCTTCGGCAAAGATTACTTCTTTGTCAATCAGCAGTTGTGCCAGCCGGTTGTGCCCTTCTTGGTTTTCGGACAATATTTTCTTGGCACGTTCGTACTGTTCATTAACCATCTGCTTCACTTCTTCGTCAATCAATTCCGCAGTCTTTTCGCTATACGGGCGGTTGAAGGAATATTCCTCATTATTATAATAGCAGAGGTTGGGTAGTTTTTCGCTCATACCCAGATAGGCAATCATACCGTACGCCTGCTTTGTCACGCGTTCCAAGTCATTCATGGCTCCGGTGGATATTCTACCTAAGAATAGGTCTTCGGCGGCACGTCCTCCCAAGGTGGCACACATCTCATCGAGCATCTGTTCCTTAGTGGTGATTTGCCGTTCTTCCGGCAGATACCAAGCCGCGCCCAAAGCGCGTCCACGGGGTACAATGGTTACTTTAATCAGCGGATTGGCGTATTCCAGTAACCAGGAGATGCTGGCATGGCCGGCTTCGTGTATGGCAATGGAACGGCGTTCGGCCTCGGGAGTGATTTTGGTTTTCTTTTCTAATCCCCCCACAATACGGTCTACGGCATCCAGGAAGTCTTGCTTTCCGACGAACTTCTTGCCGTGGCGGGCGGCTATCAAAGCTGCTTCGTTACATACATTGGCAATGTCTGCCCCCGAGAATCCGGGAGTCTGGCGTGCCAGAAGGTCTACATCCACACTATTGTCTATCTTGATGGGGCGCAGGTGTACACCGAATACTTCCTTACGCTCATTAAGGTCGGGTAGGTCTACATGTATCTGGCGGTCAAAACGTCCGGCGCGCAGCAATGCCTTATCCAAAACGTCCACACGGTTGGTGGCGGCTAAGATGATAACACCACTATTGGAGCCGAAACCGTCCATCTCGGTCAGTAACTGGTTCAATGTGTTCTCGCGCTCGTCGTTGCCGCCCATAGCTGCCGCTTTGGCACGCGCACGTCCTACAGCGTCAATCTCGTCGATGAACACGATACAAGGCGCTTTTTCCTTTGCTTGGCGGAACAAATCGCGGACACGGGAAGCTCCCACGCCGACAAACATTTCCACAAAGTCGGAACCTGCCAAAGAGAAGAAAGGTACGTTGGCTTCTCCGGCCACGGCCTTTGCAAGCAGGGTCTTTCCGGTTCCCGGAGGGCCTACCAGCAAGGCGCCCTTGGGTATCTTACCTCCCAAATCGGTATATTTCTGGGGCTCTTTCAAGAACTCGACAATTTCTTCTACCTCTTGCTTGGCTTCAGCAAGTCCTGCCACATCCTTGAATGTAATCTTGATGGGGGAACCTTTTTCAAACAATTGGGCCTTGGACTTTCCTACGCTGAAGATGCCTCCACCTCCGCCCATGCCTCCACCACCGCTCATGCGGCGGGACATGAAAATCCAGAAACCGATAAGGAATGCAAAGGGGAGAATCTGCCACAAAATGGCACCGAAGTAGTTCCGCTTTTTTTCGTAGTTAATGGAGCCGTCAAAGTGGGCGTCGTCTCTTTCCTTTTGCAGGAAATTACCTAGGCTCTCGCGTGAGGGGGCCTCGGTCGTAATAAGCGGATTCTTGCCTACGCGGCTGGAGTCCTGGCGAAATACGTTTCCTACGTGCTGGGGTTTGACGTATGCTTCGACGGAATTGTCGTCGTAGCCGATGACTTTGCTTATATAACCGTCTCGTACATATTGCTGGAATTCATCATAAGAGATGTTTTTAGTTGCCGTACCACTTTCATTGGTCAGGTACAACCCCAGCAACATCATCGCTATAATCATATACAGCCAGTTCAGGTTGAACTTGGGCATATTCACTTTATTGGGTTTCTTGTTGGTATTATTGTCCATACGTTTTGATTAATCGAGGTCAGGAATTTGAGTTAATTTGGCGTCTGCCCATAGGTGCTCCAGATTGTAGAATTCCCTTGTTTCAGGCAGGAAGACATGCACCAATATGTCCGAGTAGTCCATAGCTACCCATTCGGCATTGCGCAGCCCGTCTACGGCAAAGGGCTTGGTATCGGCACCCTTGCGTGTGAAGTCCCTGATGGATTCTACAATGGCTGTCACTTGGCTGGGAGAGTTTCCTTGGCAGATGACGAAATAATTGCATATTGTATCGTCGATTTTTGTCAGATCTGCGATGACGATTTTTTTTCCTTTTTTATCTTGAATACCTTCTGTTATCTGTTGAATCAGTTTCTTCGTTTCGTTCATTATACATTATTATATTAAAACAGTTGACAAATATACGTTGATTTCTCATATCAAACACGCAAAAGAGGAAAACTCTTTCAATTTTTGATTTTTTTTAGTTATATAATCCTTTGGATTACGGTATCTTATCAGTTTTTTGCGAAAAAAATACTCGTTTTTGTTTTGATTTATAGAAATCTTTGTATCTTTGCAACCGCAAAACGGAAATAATAACAATTGGGCTATGGTGTAATGGTAACACTACAGATTCTGGTCCTGTCATTCCTGGTTCGAATCCAGGTAGCCCAACGAACTTACCTTATTTAAGTCAAAAAACCACTAAAATCGCAAGTTTTAGTGGTTTTTTGTTGCTTTTCGACCATGTACGAAAATTTCAGTGTAGGCATTCGGTGGCAAATTCAGTGACAGGGCTTCTGTAAGCCGGAAATATTCTGTAAATTTGTAGCATTTCAACATTAAAGCAGAATTTTATGGCAAAAGAATTAGCACTGAAGTACGGCTGTAACCCTAACCAGAAGCCGTCGCGCATTTTTATGCAGCAGGGTGAATTGCCTATCGAGGTATTGAACGGCCGTCCCGGATACATCAATTTCATGGATGCCTTCAATAGCTGGCAGTTGGTAAAAGAACTGAAAGAGGCTACCGGTATGCCGGCAGCGACTTCATTCAAACATGTCAGTCCGGCAGGGGCGGCTATCGGCCTGGAACTGGACGAGACAATGAAAAAGATTTATTTTGCTGACGACCTGCCACTTTCACCATTGGCAAATGCGTATGTACGCGCCCGTGGTGCCGACCGCATGTCGTCTTATGGAGACTTCATTGCTTTGAGCGATGTGTGTGACGAGGCAACTGCCCGTTTCATCAATCGTGAAGTGTCGGACGGTGTCATTGCTCCGGGTTATACTGATGAAGCGCTCGAAATTCTGAAAAACAAGCGTAAGGGTACTTATAATGTGATTAAGATGAGCCCGGATTACAAACCTGCTCCGATTGAACGCAAAGATGTATTCGGAATTACTTTTGAACAAGGACGCAATGAGATCAAGTTAAATAGCGACGAACTGTTTGCTAACATTCCTACTCAGAACAAGAACTTCCCGGATGCTGCAAAGCGTGATTTAATGATAGCACTGATTACTTTGAAGTATACACAGTCAAACTCCGTTTGCTATGTGAAGGATGGACAGGCCATAGGTATAGGAGCAGGACAGCAGAGCCGTATTCACTGTACTCGTTTGGCTGGAAATAAGGCCGACATCTGGTACCTCCGTCAGCACCCGAAAGTGTTGAACTTGCCTTGGATAGAGAAAATTCGTCGTGCCGACCGTGATAATACCATTGACATTTACATCAGTGCCGACCATGAAGATGTATTGGCAGATGGCGTTTGGCAACAGTTCTTTGCAGAAAAGCCGGAAGTGCTGACCCGTGAAGAAAAACGTGCATGGCTGGATACGCTGAAAGGTGTGTCTTTGGGCTCGGATGCTTTCTTCCCGTTTGGAGATAATATAGAGCGGGCGCATAAGACAGGCGTAGACTACATTGCACAGGCTGGTGGTTCTGTACGCGATGACAATGTTATTGAAACTTGTGATAAATACGGCATTGCTATGGCATTTACAGGTATTCGTCTGTTCCACCATTAAAATAATGTGAGTTCGAATAAGATACTATAACTTATTCGAACTCACACATTTTTAAGTAAGGGTAGCAAAATCAGTCAATCATAACTTCAACGTCTACTTTGAAAGTTTCCTGATTCTTTGGATCAGCTATCTGCACATCTTTCACTTCACCTTTTTCTTTTCTGATTTGTACAATGCAAGGCTTTATAGCCTTTACCTCTGTCTTTCCATTATCAAAAGTTCCGGGTTTGAAGAATACAAGTTGCAATAACCCTGCTTTCTCATTGCTGACAGCCTGTATATTCGCATCGTTCCGTTCTATTTTTATTCCTTTGGAAGAATAAGACTTCACTTCTTCCGGCGCATTGATTCCAGGAACAATCATGTAAACGTATGTTGCATCCTTAGGAGATTGACCGTGATTGATTGTCAAATTGAATACGGGCATATTGATTTCTGTGGCAGAATAATTGTAATTGATCCGTGCCCAACTGCCTTTCTGTATATCAGTCTTTAGCTTTAGATTTAACTTTTGTGGAAAGAAATAGGCGATGCTGTCGTGCCATATCCATGTAGGCATTTCGTTGAGTTCCATCTCTTTCTCTATTTTACGGGAAGCCTTTCCATTGCTTATCCATACATTTCCATCCAGATGGCATTGATTGATTGTCGTAACAATCTCCTCTGGCACATTCGACTCTATACCTGCTCCCAGACATACTATTTCATTGTCGAACAGGAACCATGACTTACGTGCTTTCACTCCGTAATCATCCATATCAAAAGTCATTACACCACATTTACCATCAGAAACACCACCCGTGAATGTACAGGTTCCTTTGGTTCCCCAGTCCGCCGGATTTCTTTTTTCTCCGGCGGGAACAGTCGTTCCGGGAATCTTGTCCCATTCCCATACGGGGAAGATGTCAGTGTATTCGTTACCGTTCACACGGATATTCGTAGCGCCGTCGCTCATATACGTTCCATACAGATTCTCTCCGTTTCCACTTTCTGTTTTGTTGGTGCGGGTGGAGGCAGTACGGATGGAGATGTCATAATTTTTGCGATTGTGCAACATGTAGTCCGAACAGTAATACATGACATTTCGATCCGAACGTTGATAAGAGGACTCCTGGGTACGGAAGCGATGGGCAGCGGCAGCGTATTCATCGGCATGTTCAGGATCGAGTATTTGCAGATTTCTGAACATGTCTGCCCAGTCGCCATAATTGAGCAATCCGGTGCGGCTGACCCCTCTTCCGGTGACGCTGAAATCCAGATGACTGCCACGAAACACATTGAGGAATGTGTTTCGTGTAAAGTCCGAGAATAATTTAAGTTTTTCATTACTCATGGCATATTGTGTGCCGTTCAGGATATTACCCATGCGCACGATATTTTCTACGAAAACGGTGCCATATCCGCCGATGTAAAGTTGAGGACCGTGCTGATGATAGGACATATCTTCTTGTATACCTTCCTCTTTCACTATTTGTACCGGATAGAAGATTTCGTAAGCATTGCTGCGTACAATACTATCGTTTTTCAGTAGACACCCTCTTGTCAGGTGATGAATGGCAATGTCCATCTTGTTGGCACCGGTGAATTTGCGGGGATCACTGCGTTCGCTCATCGTTTTCAATATCGGTTCATAAATATCCGGAGCAAGCTTTTGGTGCCCGGCATCCATCAGGGCGAGGAGCGAAGCTTGGGTTTGTGGTACGGATATTTGGTTATACCACCAATTGTGGCATCGAGGGTCTTGTTGGGTCCAGTATTTCAAGGCGGCGTGGATAGCGGCGAACAACACTTCGTTACCATAATATACCGAACGTGTATCTGTGTACGAAGTCGCAATTGTAACCAGGCGTTTCAGGTGTTCCACCGGTTCCCAGTTGGTTCGGAAGAAACAAGCATAGTCTAAATCTTTCCACTTACCTTCCGGTGTCAGCGAAAGCAGTAATGTATCGGTTTTTATAGGAGAAGACTTCGCATATATTTCATTGCGGATTCGTTCCAGTATTTGTTGGTAATCATCTTGCGGAGCTTTTTCTTCTATTTGCGCTCGTTTACCATTTTCCGGATTATAATATGAAGGGTATACGGGAGCCGTATGTTCCACGTGCCCTGAAATTTCGAGATTGATGGTTCCTTTCTTCTGCATATTGGTGTATATTTCAGCCACCAGATTGATATCCGACTCTTTTCTGCCTTCCGGGTGATAAATCATCCGAATACATCCTTTTTCTCCCGGCTTGTAGGGCTCTTTAGACCATTCGGCTGAGGTGCATCCGCAGCCGGTGATAATGTTGCTAATTACTAAAGGTTTGTCTCCGGTGTTCATAAACCAGAAGTCATGGCTGATGTTTCCGTCCTTTTCCTCGATGGTTCCCAGATTAACTTTCGTCTCGGAGAATGTCATCTCCTGAGCTTGCACCAGTCCGCTTGCTGTCAGCAATAGTAAACTAAAGGTTAGAATTTTCTTCATATTCTTGTATTCTAAATATATTGAATAAAAATAGAGGCTGTATCAAATATAGATTAAGGCTATCATTTTGCTTAAAATGACAGAATAATACCCTTAATCTATATTTGATACAGCCTCTTATAT
>OGII01002620.1_pt1 | contig 10276 bp, 9 predicted proteins | sample 1571701 | NCBI WGS metagenome assembly OGII01 (sample SAMEA2581950, study PRJEB24529) | metagenome | biome: Human gut stool | place: China | collected 2011
GAAGCGAAATGGTGTGAATAACACAAAGACAGGAGAGATTTGATGGATTTTAGTTTTTTAACAGTACTTTTACCGATGCTGTTCCGTGGTCTGAAGGTTACCCTGATGATTGCGGGTGTCGGTATTACACTTGGCTTCATCATCGGATGCCTTTCTGGATATGCGCTTCAGTCCCACAACAAGATTGCAAAAATTATCGCCAATGTATATATCTGGATCATCCGCGGTACGCCGCTGATTGTGCAGGCCTTATATATCTACTTTGTCATTCCTAAGATAACCGGCATCGAACTTTCAAGCAATGCCGCCGGTATTGTCACAATCATGATGAACTCGGGCGCATTTATTTCAGAAATCGTCCGTGGCGCATTGGAAAGCATCGACGTCGGACAGAAGGAAGCTGGTTTTTCACTGGGACTTACATACAGACAGACGCTGGTCCATATCATCATACCGCAGGCGTTCCGGATTGTCCTGCCTCCGCTGTTTAACCAGTTTATCACATCCGTGAAAGATACCGCTCTTTTATCCGTCATTGTAGTCAACGAGATTACAAAACAGATTAATAACTACACCGCGCTCAGCTTTAAGGTAATCGAGGGTTATACAACCGGAGCAATTTTCTATCTGGTGCTGATCTCTATTTTGATCCTGCTCCAGAAATATATCGAGAAAAAGCTTCGCGGAAAGCCAAGCAACCGGATTTTAAAGGCTTCATAGCTCGTAAAAACGCCTATCAATCTAGCCGGGAAAAGGGGGAGAATTGCATGATTCATATAGAACATCTTTCAAAAAAATTTGGAGATCTGGAAGTATTAAAGGACATTAACCTGGATGTAAACGAAGGTGAGGTTGTCTGTATCATCGGACCATCCGGTTCCGGGAAAAGTACATTTCTCCGATGCATCAATCAGCTGGAGGTAGCCACCAGCGGTGTTATTGAATACGAAGGCAAAAATATGCTGGAACCAAAGGCAGATATCCGGAGATTCCGGGAAGAAGTCGGCATGGTATTTCAGAGCTTTAATTTATTTCCCATGATGAGTGTGCTGGATAATATTACGCTCGCACCGATTCTGACCGGTCATATGAAGAAACCGGAGGCTGAAAAGCTGGGAATGGAGCTGCTTGACAAGGTAGGTCTGGCAGATAAAGCCGATGTAAAGCCCGTCACTCTCTCCGGCGGACAGAAGCAGCGGGTTTCCATCGCCAGGGCACTGGCGATGCAGCCAAAAGCGCTCCTCTTTGACGAACCAACCTCCGCACTCGATCCAGAGCTGGTCGGAGAGGTTTTAAACGTCATGAAGGAGCTGGCAAAATCGGGAATGACGATGGTCATTGTCACCCATGAGATGGGCTTTGCCCGTGATGTTTCTGACCGGGTGCTCTTTATGGCAGACGGCTATGTGGTTGAGGAAGGAAAGCCAGAGCAGATCTTTACCGCCCCGCAGCATAAACGGACCAAGGCATTCTTATCAAGACTGCTGGCATCTGCGTAGACCCACTATCAAAAACATAAGTGTCGACAGCCGCTTCGCGATCAATAAGATTGCGGAGCGGCTGTTTTGCCATAGGAAACCTCGTTCTATGTGCCATGGCACATTCCTTCTTATAAATTCAGATCTCCCAGACTGGAAAGATAATGTTTGCATATATCCAGGAATTCCCTGTTTTTTTCAGCGAAAAAGCTGTTCTTCATCCATACATAATTAATGAAGGTTTTGTTTTTAAAATCGTTAATAAAAATCTGGCTCATAACACCGCGATCCAGTTTTTTCTGTACGACAAACTTGTATACAAATGAGAGACCAACATTTTCAATGACAAGATTGTGAATGGTATTGATAGTTCCGACTTCTACAAAAGAGGCGAAATTATGTATGTCCTGATTGTAACCGTGAAGAATAGAACGCAGATTGAGATAGGATTTTGAACCTTCTTCTCTGAAAATCAACCGATAGGGATGTAATTCTTTAAAATCTACGGTTTTTCCGGCCAGCGGATGAGTGGGAGCGCAGATGCAGATGGTTTCAGACTCGAATAATTCGTGGCATTCATATTCTTCCGGTGGACAGTAAGTATCCACAATACAAGCCTGGATTCTTCCGTTTGCTAATTGAACTAGCAAATCATCCGATTCACCCATATAGATGCTGACCTTTTTTTCAGGGTATTTGTCCAGATATCTTCCCATTACTTTTGCAGCAAATGTTTCTCCAAATCCGGTCAGGGAGCCTAGTTTGAAAACGTCAGGTTCATTGATGGGGACAGAAAGCCGATTTTTTATGATTTCTGAATCAGCCTGTACAGATTGGGCGTATGCACGGAGAAGCCGTCCCTGCTCTGTCAGGTGAAGTCTTTTTTTCTCATCATAATAAAATAGTTTTGTTCCGTAATACTGTTCCAGATACTTGATGTGCTGTGTTACGGCTGGCTGCGTCATATGAAGCTTTTCAGCGGTTTTGGTATAATTTTTCGTTTCACAGAGCTCTAAAAAGGTACTGAGCTTATAATTTAACACAGATATACTCTCTCCTTTCTGCGTGAATATCTGTATAAGGCAGTTTAGTGGGTAGTTGAAATGAATTTTATAGACCGAAATTCAGACTATAGTCTGTATAATATAGATTTATCACTTTATAAAATAACATAATTTCATTTTATTTGATTTATATGCTAAGATCAAGACAAAGAAAAATATTTTTCGTGAATTTCAAAAAAGTATACTAATCTGAATTCATTCATTGCATGACAAAAGAAAGGAGGAAATTTATGAATAAAAAACACCCATCTGCATGGGATCCAGCTATTATGTTGTTAAATATTTTAGTTTCTGTGATTGGTTCAATCATTGGTCTCGAGTTAATTGCCAGATTGGGAATCAGTACAAATACATCCATCATCGGTGCACTGTTTGCAATTATTATTGCCAGAATTCCGTTGAAGATATTCCAGAAATATAAAGATATTAATACCCAGAACCTTGTCCAGACAGCTATGTCAGGTGCAACGTTCGCTGCTTCAAACGGTATTTTCTTATCCATCGGTATTCCTTATCTGTTAGGAAGACATGATCTGGTTATTCCAATGATGGTAGGTGCTTCATTAGCAGTAATCATTGATGCAACGATTCTTTATAAGGTGTTTGATACAGAGATGTTCCCGGCAAAAGAAGCATGGGCACCCGGTATTGCAGCAGCAGAGGCTATGCTGGCAGTTGCTGAAAAGGGAAAGAACTCCGTTATCCTTATGATTGGTATGGTTGGCGGAATCGTTGGAAAGATTTTTGGTATTCCGACCGATATCCTGGGCGTAGGCTGGATTGGAAATATGTGGGCTCTTGGTGCATTTGGCGTGGGCCTTCTGATTTCCGAATACACTCCGAAATTCTTCAACATCAAACTTGGCGATTACTATGTACCTCATGGTGTCATGATTGGTGCCGGATTCGTTGCTCTTATCCAGATGATTCTGATTCTTCAGAAAAAGAGCAAGAAAGAAAAAGAAGCGGCAGCAGCTGAGGCTGCAACTGGAAAGGTAGAAAAGAAAGAATTTACCAGAAGCTTAAAGAGCATGAAGTTCTCCCTTGCAGAAGGTTTTGGCGCATATATTCTGGTATCCATTGTTATGGCAATTATGTGTGGATTTTCGGCAGATATGAGTGCTGGAATGTTCGTATGGTGGATTATCTTTGCAGCCCTTTCTGCAATCATTTCCGAGCTGATTGTTGGTATCTCCGCCATGCACTCCGGATGGTTCCCGGCATTTGCAACAGCTTTCATTTTCCTGATTCTTGGAATGCTGTTTGGATTCCCGCCGGCACAGCTGGCAATCCTGGTTGGCTTTACTTCCGCAACCGGACCGGCCTTTGCTGATATGGCATATGACCTGAAATCTGGTTATATTGTCAGAGGCAACGGTGAAGATGTTCCGTTTGAGATGGAAGGAAGAAGACAGCAGTATATTGCAAAAATGGTCAGTGCTGTAATTGCAATTCTGGTTGTTCTCTTTACTTACAAAGCATATTTTGAAAAAGGAATGCTCGCACCGGTTGATGCTGTATATGTGGCAACTATTGATGCAGGAACTAATATGGCAGTAGCAAAGAACCTGATTATCTGGGCTATCCCGGGAGCACTTCTTCAGGCAATCGGCGGTTCAGGCCGTCAGTTAGGTGTTTTATTTGCGACCGGTCTTCTGATTGCTTCTCCGATGGCTGGTATTACAGTACTCGTTGGTCTTTTGATTCGTTACATTGTAGTTAAGAAATATGGTGATCTTGGACAGAGTAAACTGTATATTCTGGGTGCCGGATTCATTACCGGTGCCGCCCTGTACAGCTTCTTCAGCTCCACGATGAACCTTGGAAAGAAACTTAATAAATAAAAATATATATTATAGGAGGAACTTATTATGGAATATCCGGTTGGCGTAGAAATGTCAAACACTTACTTATCATTTGAAGTAACAAGTGCTGCTTTAAAACTGGTACGTGATTTCATGCTTGTAAAAGAGGGTGAAAATGTAGTTATCACCGCTGATACATCTGCAGATTTCCGTGTGGTTGAGGCGGTTGCAGGTGCAGCATATTCAGTTGGTGCAAATCCGGTTATTATTCACTATCCGACTTCCGGAAAAGCGTATGAAGAACCGATTCGCCCGGTTGCAGATGCAGTAGTGCATGCAGATGTATGGATTGAGTTAGCATACTATTGCTCTATGCATACTCCCTGCTTTAGAAAAGCAATGGAGAATGGTGCAAGATTTACTTGCTTAAATGGTATGGATGTTATCATGCTGGTAAATACGGTTGGCCGTGTTGACTATGATGTCCTGATTGAATTTGGTGAGTATCTGACAGATAAAGTTCATCGCTCAAATGAAGTAATTGTTACGGATAAGAATGGAACAAATTTAGTTGGCTACAATCAGGGACGCGGCGTTAAACATTCTGGACAGAGAGCAACCAAGAAGGGCTATCCGGTTATGTTAGGCGGTCAGGTAAGCTGGTGTCCGGTAGAGGAGACTATCAATGGTAAATTAATTTTTGATTCTGCTCTGTTCCCACCGGATACATTAGGTCTTCTTAACAGCAATGTAGAGCTGACCCTGGAAAAAGGTGTTGTAACAAAAATAGAAGGCGGAAAAGATGCTGCTATCTTCGAAAAATGGCTGAATAAATTTAATGACCCGAATATGTTCCGTCTGGCTCATTATTCCATCGGCTTTAACCCGGGCGTAACCAAACCTACCGGACGTATTGTTGAGGATGAGAGACTCTTTGGATGTATCGAGATGGGTATCGGAAGTCAGGGAGCCAGCTTAATGGGAGCTTGCTGGGATGCTGCTGCTCATACAGATGGTATTGTTTCTAAACCGACGATTCTTCTGGATGGCTATAAGCTGGAAGAAAACGGAATCTATGTAGATCCGGAAGCAAGAAAATTCTGTAAAGCACTTGGCGTTGAAGGATATTAATCATTACAATGGTAGTAAACATACCTAAATAATACCTCTAATTGGGAAAGGGCGCTGTCAGAATTGTCAGCGCCCTATTATCTCAAAAGCGTTTATCCTAAATTTTCGTATCAAATTGTATGTACGGGGAGATTATATTTATGGAAAGACAATCTAAAAATGAAAAGCTGCTTCAATATTTTAAAGATATCTGCCGTATTCCGAGACAAACCGGTGACGAGGAAGCGATCAGCCAGTATCTGCTCGATTTTGCAAAAGCCAGAGGCCTGCAGGCAGAACGGGATGCCCATCATAATGTGCTGATTCGGAAACCGTCAACGATTCCTGGATATAAGGGACCAACGGTTATTGTGCAGGGTCATATGGACATTGTCTATGAAAAGAGCGCAGATAGCACTCATAAGTACGAAGATGGTATCCATGTTGTGGAAGAAGATGGTTATTTGAAATCAGCGGATGGAACCTCTCTTGGTGCTGATAACGGACTGGCAGTTGCTTATGCAATGGATTTGCTGGATCGAAATGATCTGCCGCTTCCGGCCCTGGAGATTTTAATTACTTCCAGTGAAGAAGTGGGCCTAGAGGGAGTTAAGCATCTGGAACTTACAGATGTCAAAGGAAGCTATCTGATTAATTTGGATGCAGAAGAAGAAGGTGTTTTCTTTACAAGCTGTGCAGGAGGAGTCAGAACCGATCTTTCTCTTCCGCTGAAATATACGGGCTCAACGGAAGATATTGCATATACATTGACATTATGTGGATTAAGCGGAGGACATTCGGGTCTGGATATAGCTCTTGGAAAAGCAAATGCAATTCAGCTTGTGGGAAGAATTCTTTATCATATTGCTCCATTTGCACGTATTTCTTCGCTGGATGCGCCTGGAAAAGCAAATGCAATTGCATCTAAGGGAACGATTGTTATGCACACATCAAGTCAGGACGAAGAGGCATTATTAAAAGAACTCTCTAAACTGGAAGAAATGCTGAAAGCACAGTTTTCTGAAACAGAAAACCTGTCATTCCGCCTGGAGAAGGAAGAGCAGAAAAAAGAGGTAACTGTGTTTACAAAGGAAACGGTGAATTTGATTATCGAGGCAATTACGTTTCTTCCGTGCGGCGTTATCAGCCGAACCAGAGAAAATGTGGAAATGGTACAGACATCTTCTAATATAGGCAGTATGACGATTCAGGATGGAACACTTGAGTTCCTGTGTTCCGGAAGAAGCTCTGTAAAATTAGAAAAAGCACAGTTAAAAGAAAAAATGCAGATATTATCGAAGGCACTGGAAATGAACTGCACCTTCCATGGTGATTATCCGCAGTGGGAATATCGTAAAGAATCTAAACTTCGTGATATTTGTGCGAAGACATACCGTGAGTATTCTGGAAAAGATGCTGTTTTCACAGGAATTCATGCCGGAATCGAATGTGGATATCTGGCAGAAAAACTGGGAGATCATATCGATATGATTTCCTGTGGTGCAAATCTTTATGATGTTCATACACCGCATGAAAAAGCAGATGTGGAATCTTTCTATCGGATGGAAGAAGTAATTATTGCGATCCTTCAGGAGATTGCAAAAGCTTAGTGTTTAGCACAATATAATATATTAAAGCCCCGGAATCAAAAAATTCCGGGGCTTTTGCTGTGCGTGTATGAAGTTTTACAGTCTCGCAATCACTGCGTCCACATATTCCTCGGTGGTTGCAGTTCCATGCAGATCTCTTGTCAGGTGCTTGCCTTCTGCCAGAACCTCATCCACAGCCTTGCGGATGCGTCCGGCGGTCTCATTTTCACCTAAGTACTCTAGCATCATGCAGGCAGACCACAGGAATGCGGTCGGGTTTGCCAGGTGCTTGCCTGCAATATCCGGTGCGCTGCCATGTACGGCCTCAAACATAGCATAGTCAGAACCGATATTGCTGGATGGAACGAGTCCCAGTCCACCGATCAGACCACTGCACAGGTCAGAAAGAATATCTCCGTACAGGTTCTGCATTACCATAACGTCAAACTGATTCGGGTTCATGACAAGCTGCATGCAGGTGTTATCAATGATTTTATCATCACCTTCAATCTCCGGATATTCCTTTGCAATCTCTTTGAAAATGGAAAGGAACATGCCATCGGACATTTTCAGGATATTTGCCTTATGAATACAGGTTACTTTCTTGCGTCCGTTCTTTTTCGCATACTCGAATGCATCGCGGATAATGCGCTCGCTTGCCTGTCTTGTAACAATCTTAATTGCATGAACCGTATCCGGATTTACCTGCTCCTCTACACCAACATAAAGACCTTCTGTATTTTCGCGGAAAATCACGATATCCACATTCTCAAATGGAGTTTTTACTGCCGCGTTGGACTTAACTGGGCGGATATTGGCATACAGGTCATACTGTCCGCGGAGTGTTACATTCAGAGAGCGGAAGCCCTTTCCAACCGGAGTCGTAATCGGGGATTTTAAGAGTACTTTGGTGCGCTCGAAAGAAGCATAAGCTTCCTCTGGAATCAGGGCACCATTGCGTTTCCACTCATCCTCACCAACATTGAAAATTTCATATTCCAGCGGTGCATCTGCCGCTTTTAAAATCTTTAACACATTATCAACTAACTCCGGACCGATACCATCGCCGCGAAATACTGTAATTTTATGACTCATTTCTTTATCCTCCTTCTTGATTTTCCCAATCGTAACTGTTCAGTACCTTCACAGTCACGCGCAGTAAATGCGCAGACCTACTGAACAGTTACTTCCAATCTTCATATTTCATCGAAAGCTGCCAGAACAGGCTGACAGCTTTTCGAACAAACAACTTCTCAATTAAATTTCACTTACAGAACAACTGCTACAATCAGGTTATATACCGCACAGCAGATAACGCTGATCGGCACTGCCACAAAAAGCAGGCGGTTGAACAGGTGATTTCGGTCTTCCTCGTTTCCGCAGGAACCAAGAATCAGGCTGCCGCCGGATGAGAACGGGCTGATCGCACTGCTCTGTGCACCAAGAATCGTGCAGGCAAAGAGTGCTGCCGGATTTAATCCGGTTGCTGCCGCAAGTCCCGGAATCAGCGGGAACAGGGCCGGTGCTACAACACCGGTTGTAGAACTGAAGAAACTCATAAATGCGCCTACAAAGCTGAATGCCAGCGGAATCAGGGCTGTCGGAACATTGGAACCAATCCATGCGGATAATGCATCAATGGTACCGGCCTGAACTGCAACGGCGATAAGCATGCCGGCTCCGGCAATCATGAGGATGGTGTTCCACGGAACACGTGCAATCACTTCCTTCTGCGGTGCCAGGTCAAAGAGCAGTGCAATGATGGTAAAGCAGAATGCCACCAGTCCTACATCAACCTTTCCAGCAATTTTTCCAATCAGCTCATTACCAGGAACTGCCATCTTTAAGAGCGGGAATACCAGGACAATCACCATCATCAGAATCATTAAATGCAGGGTTGTTTTCTGTTTCTTGTCAAACGGCTCCGGGCGATTGAACGTTACGCCTTTTCCGATACCGCGGTTGCTCTTGAAACCGAAGCGGAAAATTGCAATCAGAATCAGGGAAAATACAATCGCGAAACCAAAAATTTTCATTTCATCTACAAAGGAATTCGTTGCTTCAAATGCCGGTTCTGCTTCATAAGCAGTATCAATCAGACCGCGGAATACGGCGCCCAGCGAAGCTGTGGGGAAGTTTCCGCCTGCCAGTGCACCGCAGTTGATCGCCACCGCACCGGTCAGCTTGTCCATCTTTGCTTCCTCACAGATAAGGATGGTAATCGGTGCCAGGAATGCCAGAACGGTAAAGTATGCAGCGCCCATAACAGAAAGTACAACTGCTACAAAAAATAATGCAAAAGGAAGCATGCCCGGAAACTTACGGCACATATAGAGAAGACTGGCCGACATTTTTTCAAGGGTTCCATTCACAGCTGCAAAGTTGTAAAACAGTGATACTGACAGGATGACAAACATGGTGCTGACCGGCCAGAAGCCAATCAGCTCTTTTGTTTTTAATCCCATGCCAAAACAACCAATCAAGTATGCAAAGGCAATACAGAAAAATCCCGTATTGATTTTCGTTTTATATCCCAATATAACGGCAACCGCAATGGATGCCACCAAAACTGCACTTAACATGTGATGCGTCCCCCTATTCTTCGATGCCCAACAGTTTTGCCGGAATAGTGTGTGTCATATGGTACACCTGCTCCTCCGGAATTCCATGATCTACCAGATACTGCATATATTCTGCCAGCGCCAGCTCCCAATGCGGGTTTTCTGTCTGGCCGCCATCGGTATCAACCATGACATTTTTATAGCCAACCTCTTTGATGAGTTCCAGGTTGTCTGCCAGATTGCTCTTATACTTTCCGCCACCCATGTTCTGTGCATAGCAGCGCTCTAAGATAACGTCATAATCCTTTACCAGGCGAAGCTGATCCTCATGGCTCATGCCTACAATCCACCATTCAGGATGGGTTACAACGATGTTTTTTACTCCCATATCCCGGGCAGCTTCCACAACAGTAAAAATTTCCTCCGGTGCGATGTGAGCGGTTCCCAGTACCGCATTGTGGTCACGAATCAGCTCCAACACTGAACGCAGCTCCGGTACAATTTTACCATCTTTCACCACTTCCACGCACTGGCTCAGATCCTGATTCATCTTCTGCATATGGTTTTTTGCCGACTGGGTCGGAAGCCATACTACCTTAGCACCCAGACGAAGCGCCACATCGACTGCCTTCGGATTGATGCCGCCGACTACCTTATTTAAGGTAATAC
>OGII01002622.1_pt1 | contig 10272 bp, 10 predicted proteins | sample 1571701 | NCBI WGS metagenome assembly OGII01 (sample SAMEA2581950, study PRJEB24529) | metagenome | biome: Human gut stool | place: China | collected 2011
TGCTGAATATTTTCTTTTATGATTGTAAGGGTCTGCTGCTTTTCATATATTTGAGAATGAAATATAGTGTCAAGTTCCTGTATTAAATCTACTATAGAAAAGTCAGAATATTTGAAAACAGTTTTTCCGGCTTCAATCTTACTCATGTCCAGAATATCATTAATGATCCCTAACAGATGCTGTGAGGAAGTGTCAATTTTATCCGCATACTCTATTACCCTGGCTTTATCACCGGCATCATATCTGATTAATGATGTCATACCAATGATTGCATTCATAGGAGTACGTATATCGTGAGACATATTGGCAAGGAAACTGCTCTTTGATCTGCTCGCTTCCTGTGCCACCTGAAAAGCCTCCTCTGCCGCCTGTTTTGCCTGCCGTAATTCTGTATTCACCGTTTCCAACTTTGCATTATTTTCCCGCTCCACGCGGATCGCTTCCTGCTGATTTCTATGCATAACAAAAGAAATTCCCAGTATAACACAGACAGATACGATAACCGTAAAGATAACGATAAATATTGTGACGAAATTGACAAGTCTTAATGTATTCGTAGCAACATACTCTGCCGGAACCAGAAAGATGAGTGTCCATTCGGCATTTTCCATTCTTTTTAACCCGTAAAAATATTCTGTTCCATCCAACACCGCATTAGAATAACTACAGCCTTTTTCTTCCAGTTCCGCCCTTGTTTTGTCAAAAGAAGAATTATGAAGATATTTCATCTTCTGCAAAACAGAAAATACATTATGCCCCTTAATCAGTTCTACCTGATTACTGTTGAACAGTTTAAAACCATTATCATCCAGAATATACACACTATTGTTCCCATTATATGCATCACAGCTAAAATAAGGATTCAGCTGTTCCATATTCTGGGCAATTCCAAAATAAGAGATTGTAGTTTTCTCTTCTCCATTTTGAAGTTCTATTGGTTCTGGCAAGCGTTTCAAAAACACCATCTCTGACAGATTATCCGTCATAAAAAACAAAACTGATCAGTTCGGGATTGTCTTCAAAATAACCCAGCTCACGGAAAAGTCCTCTGTTTCCGGATTCTGTATAATATCCACCTTCTGAATCCACTGCCATCAACGTAATCTTATGATCTGCATATGCTGATAAGTCATACTTCTTTTTCATATATCTGCAGAGTTCATCTGTAGTCTGTACGTTTGCATCTCTCAGATAATTGCATTCTTCCGTCATCCGGTCCCAGTGAGAATCAATCACGTCCTCCAGATTTTGAAACATCTGACGGGTAATCTCTTCCATTTGGTTTAACCGTTCCTCATAGATGATATCCTGTATATAAGTCTGATACAGGAAAAAGAATGCAAGAAGCATCGCTATACCAGTCATACAGCAGCCCCATATCAATTTCCGGTAACTTTTTGCCTTCTGCATCCTTCCCCTCCGCTTAGTTCCATTCAGCGTCTGCTTCACTTAAAGTCTTAAATTGCCCAAAAAATTCTTTTGCAGCATCCATACCTACAACCCCACTGTCTGTCACTTCCACTTCCGAAGCAAGTTTTTCGCTGATTCCGGAAACCGCCACCTGATAAGTCTTTCCTTCCTCCAGTTTCAGATCTTCAGGATTTACCAGCATATACGGATAATTCTTGCCTGTACCTACTGCATCATAACCTTCTTCATACAATGCCTGAATCTGTTTTCCTGTCAGCCTGATGGTTTTAATCGTCTGTGACCAGCCTGTCGGAAGAATGATACAGATATCATAGTCTGTAATATTCTTTGCATACAGTTTTCCGCTCACGCCATCATTGTTCTGGTTTGTGCCATTTCCACTGATCCATGTTCCCAGAGAAACAAGTGCAAGATCACAGCCAGTTGCCTCTGCAAAGCATCTGCCCACCAGCTTTGCACAGCTTTCCTGTGAGATTTCCTCTGTTGCTGTTGTGATCACTTCCGGCTGATTATTTACCACACTGTCCTGATCCTCATCCAGCTGATCTGCCACATCTTTTATTGATGCCTTATCCTGCATGAATTCCAGCATTTTGGTTCCGGTATTTACAATCGTATTTTCCCATCCGGAATAAATAAACGGTGTCGTATTCCCTGCATTAATCAAATCCGAAATATCTGCATAGAATGTTTCATCCGCCTTTGCATCTTTGAAAGGAAGTAGTCCTGCTTTTAAGGTGCTGTCCGGATACAGGGCACAGGTTCCTTCTACCGTAGACAACGCCTTCATAACTTTTAATGCATCTTCAAGTTTCTTAGGATTATTCTCCAGCTTTTTATTCAATCCATAAAAACGGTTTACATTCAAAATAAATACATTCCTGTTTCCATCTTTAGACAGGTATGGCATCAGACCAAATTTGTCTGTGGTATCTTCTGAATCCAGAATGCCATTCTGTGGTCCCAATAGAAACAGTGAGTTTCCATTTATAAAAGATTCTCTTGTTTTACCATCATCAGCCGGATCGCTGTTGCTGCAATCAAGCATACCTAGATCTTTCCATTTCTGGATATATTCCATGCTGTCCATCATGCCTTCCGTGTCACTGACATTTGCTTTCCCTGACAGGTAATCTTTCTGCCACTGCTTTCCGGACATGCTACCAAGGAATCCCGCATCCGCGATATTACAAACATACTGGAAGGCGGAACCAGGATACTGAATCTGTGCCATACATAACGTAACTCCTGCTTCTTTTGCTTTATCTGCAAGTTCTTCAAGCTCTGTAAAAGATGTTGGCAGCTTCCAGCCATGTTTCTCAAGCAGTGTTTTATTATAGGTGATTCCATAACAGTTGTACAAAGATGGAAGCATATAAAGTGCACCCTCATCGGATACATCTTTCAGACGTGATTCCACATAATTATCTGTAAAATCGTATCCGGAGAGATCAATCATCTTATCACTGACATCCACCACATCTGGCTTATAAAAAGTCTGTGTGCAGATGTCCGGAAGATCATCTGCTTCTAACATATTCTGCAGACAGGTTGTTGTGTTTGCTCCGCTGTACGGGACTACTTCAAGCTCGATCTCCGGATATGTTTTATGCACTTCTTCTATAAAACTGTCCACATCCAGATAAGGAGCCATAAAAGTAATTGCTTCGTGTTTCTTTGATGTTTCATCTGTTTTCCCACACCCTATAAGTCCTGTTACTGCTACACATGTTACTGCTGCACATGCCAAAATAAGACATACACTTTGTACTTTTTTGATTTTCATATTTTTTCTTCCCTTGGTTTGCCGATTATCCTTTTACAGGAAGTGTCATTTTCGCTTATATCGTTTTTATAATATCATAGGTTATTTCATTTGTCACATAAAACTTTGAAGCACAAATCATTCAAAATCCTTTTCCAGCGCTAGGTTCAGCCGTTATGCGTTATGCTGTTCCTCCAGAAGAGATTTAGAATAAAAAAGAATGTGCCTTGGCACATTCTCGCGCCGAGGCGCGATTGCTTCGGCAACTATCTACTCCTGCGCCGAGTGCGCTTCTTCGTTCCACTGCGGTCGGTGCATAACAAGCGCCACTGGCGCTTTGCACCCTTGCGGAGCATTTTTTGTATGATAGGACGCAATTTCCTATCATACAAGAAAAAGTCCGGCATCCCGGACTCTCCTCATTTTTCGTATTTGATTTTTATATTTAACTTCTTATATCCTACTGCTCTCTCTCCTTGTATCCGAGTGCCTGCTCCAACGCTTCCTTCTCCTCGTTTCCAAGAAGAACCTCGGTCTCTCCGCGATCCACCTCTTTCAGATACAGGTAACAGCCCTCTCTGCTGTGAACCGAATTGATAACAAATCCGGTGTTCGTGTAGTCGAGGATGGCGAGAGCGAAACTCAAGTTTCCGCCCATCCCCTGAAACGCATTGTACTTTACAATTCCAATTTTCTGAAAAGCTGCCCGGCTGTTCTTGTTCGCCGTCCGGATCGCGTCCTTGTTTGCGCGATCCTGAGAGCGCAGTTCGAGAATCTCATCCATCTGCTCGGAGATCAGCTCCTCGAGAGATTCCGCATCTTTTCCTCTCATGAAATAATCGTATCCACGGTAGAGCTGTTGCATCTTCAAAACTCCCACAAACACGACAATCAGAAGGATCAGATTCAGAACTGCCAGCGCCAGAATAATATAAAACGGATCAATCCCAAGATTATTGAGAATGCTTCCTTCCATTCTGTCTTCCACTCCTATCTATTTCTGTGTATCTTTTGTCACTACTTTGTCTGCTATCCAATGTTACTGGTGTCACTGGATGGACTCAAGTAATTCGATGATCCTCTCAAGCTCAGACTGAGAATAATACGAAATCTCGATCTTTCCTCTGCTGTTGTCCTTTCGATTGATGACAACCTGAGTTCCGAGAATCTCTTTCAGACGATCCTCAAGATCTCGATAGACCATCGCAATCTGCTCATCCTCCCTCGTCTCCAAAGGTTTCTGAGCCAGATTTCCGGTCATTTTTTCGGTGATCTTCTCTTTCGCTTTCTCCGCTTCCTTCGTCGTCGAAACAGAGAGCTCCGCCATATCCGAAATCTTCTCCGTGGACTCTGCACTTACACCAGAATCCTTCCCCTCTGTACTTGCCTTGGTCTCTTCTGCCACTTCTTCCTTCTTCTCTTTTCCGAAGGTCTTGACGGCTCTCTCGACCTCGCGCACGTTGAGGTGATCTCTCTCCACGATCTTTGCCAGTTCCAGCTGTTGATCCTGATCCTGAAGGCTCAAAATCGCACGCGCATGACCGCTCGTGATTCTCTTTTCCGAAACCATTTTCTGAACCTCCGGATTCAGATAGAGCAGACGAACGCTGTTTGTGATGACGGTACGGCTCTTTGATACGCGCTTTGCGATTTCTCCCTGTGTCATGCGGAATTCGAGCATCAGGCGCTCATATGCCTTTGCCTCTTCAATCGGGTCAAGGTCCTCTCTCTGAAGATTCTCAATCAGAGCGATCTCCATCGCCTCCTGAGGACTGAACTCACGGACGACAACCGGAACTTTCTCAACTCCTGCGATTCTCGCTGCACGCCATCTGCGCTCTCCTGCGACAATCTCATAGTGGTCTCTCTTCTTCTGGACGAGAAGTGGCTGAAGAACTCCATACTGCCTGATAGACTCTGCCAGCTCATTGAGCTGTTCCTCATCAAAATATTTTCTCGGCTGATCCGGGTTCGGCTCAATCTCCGTCACTTTGACGAAAAGCTCTTTCTGAGCCTCTGCACCGTCTGAACTCTTTCCAGAAACCTCGTCTACAACTTCCTCTCCGAAAAATGCACCAAGTCCTCTTCCAAGTCCCTTTCTGCTTCTTCTCATTCCTCTCCCCCTCTGTTGATTACTTCTGAAGCAAGCATCCGATAGCTCTCCGCACCGCTCGAACGTGAGTCATAAAGATTGATCGGCATTCCGTGGCTCGGGGCCTCTGCCAGTCTCACATTTCGCGGAATGATCGTCTTATAAATCGTCTCGTTAAGGTGTTTCTTTACATTCTCCACCACCTCAAGCGAGAGATTTGTTCTCGCATCGTACATCGTGAAGACGACACCCTCCAGTTCCAGATCTGGATTCAGGCGCTTCTTCACCATTTCGACCGTCTGAAGAATCTGGCTTAAACCCTCCAGCGCATAGTACTCACACTGAATCGGGACAAGCACCGTATCTGCCGCAGTCAGTGCGTTGATCGTCAGGATATTCAGAGATGGCGGACAGTCAATGATAATGAAATCATAGGAATCCGAAATCTTCTTGAGTTCCGTGCGAAGAAGAGATTCCTTGTTCTTCACATCGAGAAGCTCAATCTCTGCCGCTGCGAGATTCATATCCGACGGCATCACATCAAGATTCTCCTGTACATCCTGATAAATGCACGCATCGAGTCCGCAGTCCCCAAGTAACAGCTCATAGACAGTCTTGTCCATCTCTTCCTTCTCAAATCCCAGTCCGCTCGTGGCATTTCCCTGCGGATCAAAATCCACCGACAGAACCTTCTGTCCTGCCTCTGCCAGACACGCTGAAAGATTGATCGCCGTGGTCGTCTTTCCCACGCCACCTTTCTGATTTGCAATCGCTATTATTCTACCCATTCTGCATCCTTTTTATTGTATCTCTCATGGGTCACCCGTGGAAAGGTTCGGATTCTCCGCGGAAACCCGTTCTTTTTTACGGGGAATAGTATAACACAATTTTTTTTGTTTTCCTATAAGAAATCAATGAAATACACGCCGGGAGTTGTCTGATAATTTGTTCCTGTGAAACTGCTCTCGCTATCTGCTTCTAATTTTCTGTCTTTTTATTGCCTATCCCGACAATTTGTACTATAATATCAACAGATCTGTTGCTCTTTACGCTCAGATCAAACCTGTCTCGCCTGCAACAAGGAGGTATTCTATGAAGGCAAAAAACAAATTATTGACCCTGCTGATCCTGTCTGCCACTACCGCTGCCTCCATCGCGGCTATCAATAAAATTATCAAAGTCACAGCTGTGTCAAAGAATCTTTTAAACGATGACAAGTCAAAATCGCTGTGCTTCAAATGGCGTCTCGGAAATGTGCATTACACGAAAGCCGGAAGCGGAATGCCCCTGCTTCTGATCCACGATCTGAATTCCGCCTCGAGCGGTTACGAGTGGAGTCGGATTGTCTCCTCTCTCCAGAACGATTACACGGTCTACACGATCGATCTGCTCGGATGTGGACGCTCTGAGAAAGCAAACATGACGTATACGAATTACCTCTACGTCCAGTTGATCTCTGATTTCATCAAATCTGAGATCGGTCACCGCACAAGCGTCATCGCAACCGGAGAGTCCGCGTCGATTCCGATCATGGCATGTGCCAACAATCCGGAGCTTTTTGACCAGTTGATGTTCATCAATCCGCTGAGCGTACAGGATTTCTGTCAGATGCCGGGAAAGGCATCAAAAATGTATAAGTTCGTCGTAGAGCTTCCGATGATCGGAACCCTTCTCTACAACATCGCGAACAGCCGTCAGGCAATCCATGAGCGTTTCGTTGAGTCCGGCTTCCAGAATCCGTATTCCGTCAAATCCTCATATGTGGATGCCTACTATGAGTCCGCGCATCTCGGCAGTTCTCCGAAATCCATGTATGCGAGCATAAGCTGTAATTACACGCGCTGTAACATCGTCAATGCGCTCCGCAAGATTGACAACAGCATGTATCTGATCGGCGGAAATGGAATCGAACACATCGAAGATCGGCTGAATGAGTACAAGGAATACAATTCCGCGATTGAGACCGCGCTGATTCCTGGCACAAAGGGACTTCCTCAGCTTGAGGCTCCGGAAGAGCTCGTCGAGTTGATCCGCACCTACATCCACTAAGTTCCGCTCACTGCGCACAGTTTTCTATGAAATTATGAAATAAAAAGGCGATTTTCCTATCCCCTCAAACGGATAGGAAAATCGCTTTTTCTCTTAATGTCCGAATATCATTCCATCTTACTTATTGCGCTTACTCATTCATTGCCTTGATTGCAGAGATTGTGCGCGCATAATCTGCCTGCACCTGTGTCCAGAGACGATCTGCCTCTGCGATGTCAACTGCCTTGTCCTCACCTGCCGGACGAAGGCACTCTGTCAGATCGGAGGAGGACTGCGAAAGACCGTCAAATCCCATATTCTGCGCAACACCTTTGATCGTATGTGCGGCGCGGAACGCCTCCTTATAATCTTCTGCCTGCATTGTCTGCTCCAGCTGTGAATAGCTCGGATCGTCCACAAATTTGAGCACAAATTTTTTAATCAATCCCTCACTGCGAAGACGAAACAGAACTGCATCAAAGTCTGCTCCCATTGCTTCATAACACTCTCTCAAATTCATTTCCTCTATCTCCTTTCATCCAGCCGGAAGACTTCTTCCGCTCTTCCAATCACACCCACGCGGAGTGCTTCCTCTCCATCAGACCATAATGTTCTCGCCACCAGACGATGTTCTTTCATCTCGCCGAACGCATGAATCTCGATCTTGAGATCGATCGACGGATTCTCCGGTGTCGTCTTTGCAAGTTCTGCCCGAATCTGTTCCAATGTATTCTGATCCTGAAGCAATGAGGATTCTTTTCTGAGATCAAGCTGATTCTTCTTCAATCCCAGAAGACGTCTGCCCCAGTTTGAAAACAGGATAACATTCGTCAGCTCGCTGTAATCAAATACCAGTGTTCTCTCATGCTCAAAGAAGAATTCCTTCTTCGCCTGCTCAATTCGCATCTGGTTGATCGAGTAGCCGTATCCGTGTAATTTCTTATGCTTGAGAATCTGCTCCACTGTCTCATGCACCTGAAATTCTCGCTCCGGTGAATTCACAGCAAGCTCTCTCTGAATATCTCCCGCAACTTCAAGCAGACAGTCCAGCAACAGTGGATTGAATGCACCGCACTCTCCGTTCATGATCATGTTGATTGCAGTCTCATGCGAAAACGCCTTCTTGTAACATCGCTCACTCGTCAGTGCGTCGTAGACATCTGCAAGAGAGACAATCTGTGCGGAAATCGGGATCTCATCTCCCTTGAGTCCATCCGGATATCCCTTTCCATCGTATCTCTCATGATGCCAGCGACAGATCTCATATGCCGTTTTCATAAACGGCTCATTCTGATAAGCCGTGATCGCAGACAGCATCGAAGCTCCGACTGCCGAGTGCGTTTTCATAATCTCAAACTCTTCTTTGGTCAGTCTTCCCGATTTGTTGATGATCTCATCCGGGATACTGATCTTTCCGATGTCATGAAGTGCCGATGCCGTGGAGATTCGGATGATGTCCTCCTGAGTCAGTGGATATTTGTCCGTCTTTTCTACAAGGTGTTGAAGCAGAATCTCTGTCATCGTATTTATGTGAAGGACGTGAAGTCCACTCTCGCCATTTCGAAACTCCACAATATGACTGAGAATATTCACCATCATACTGTTGTTTCGCTCTTTCTCATAAACCTGATCCGCAACAAGACCTACCAGACGTTTTTGTTTTGCATAAAGCATGAGGGTATTTTCTACTCTGCGCCGTACAATCAGCGCGTCAAACGGCCGGCTGATGTAATCCGTTACACCAAGTTCATAGGCGCGCTCCATGTAAGAAGATGCTCGCTCTGCTGAAATCATGATGACCGGAATATTGTCAATCAGATGATACTTGTTCATGATTGCCAATACCTCAAAACCATCCATCTCCGGCATGGTAATGTCCAGAAGAACCAGATCAATAGCATCGGAATATTTGCGGATGAGTTCAACTGCCTGTACTCCATTTTCTGCTTCCAGAGTCCGATAATCTTCCTGAAGCATATCCGTCAGGATCGCACGATTCATCTCAGAATCATCTACAATTAAAATGGCCTGTTTTTCCTGAATCTTGTCATCCGTTTCTGTCTGTCTCATTCCATCCCCTCCTTTATCTTCGAATTTCAATAGATTTTTCTAATGTATCAAATGTATCAAATATATCCCATTTTCGTAACTGTTCAGTTCCTTCACAGTCACGAGCAAAAATCCATTGAAAATTGCTTCGCAATGGGATTTTTGCTTGCTAGCCCATGTTTTTGTACGGTCAGCGCAGTAAATGCGCAGACCTATTGAACAACTACCCATTTTCCTATTATACGTGAAAATTCAAACGAAAACAAGCACTCATATATATAACGCTTGAGTTTTCTTCTAATTCCGGATACAATGAAAGGAAAAACAGGAAAGGAAACATTACCAGAATGATCCGATTCAATCACTTTAACTTTAATGTTCTTGATCTTGAAAAAAGCATCGCCTTCTATAAGGAGGCTCTGAATCTGACTCCGGTCAGAGAGAAAAATGCGGAGGACGGCTCCTTCAAGCTCGTCTACCTCGGTGACGGAAGCTCCGACTTCACCCTCGAGCTGACCTGGCTCAAGGATCGCACCGAGCCTTACGATCTCGGCGAATGTGAGTTCCATCTCGCCTTCACAACCGACGAGTTCGAGGCGCTCCACGCCCGCCACAAAGAGATGGATATCATCTGCTTTGAAAATGAGGCAATGGGAATCTATTTCATTGGCGATCCGGACGGATACTGGATTGAGATTGTACCTGCAAGATAAAGAATCCTAAAATATTCAAGTCGACGCTCGCGGAGACTTGGCGCGTGATTCTGGTCAGCTCTGCTGACATCTTCCAATCAGAATCACTGCGCATCCACTCTGAGTTATATTTAGGGGAAAATTTTTCCCCTAAAGCCAAAAGGGGCTGTCGCATTAGCAAATATTTTTGCTGGGCGGTAGCCCTGCTTTATGTC
>OGII01002628.1_pt1 | contig 10259 bp, 10 predicted proteins | sample 1571701 | NCBI WGS metagenome assembly OGII01 (sample SAMEA2581950, study PRJEB24529) | metagenome | biome: Human gut stool | place: China | collected 2011
GATGAAAAGAAAATCGCCAGATTCTGCAGATACCAGGTATCAATAACATAATCAAAAAATGCAGTGGCTGCCAGCAGGAAAACATATCCCAGATACAGGTGAAATGTTTTTTTACTATATTGCTTCTTCTCCAACAGCAGGGCAATTAATAATACTAAAACATCTAATATAATCAGAACCCTGATTATGCCGTAAAGTCTGTTATAGTAAAAATAATTATCACTGCCGATATAGTAAAATTCTTTTCTGATGTCCGGCAGTGAGATGCAGATTATGCCAATGGTTCCACACAGAATGGAAAACGCCAATAATATTTTCTTTACTTTAACAAATCTGCCGCTTTCTTTCATAATAAATAATGTAAAAACCGTCAGATACAGATACTTTAACAAATACATAGAATAATTCACAATTTCCAAATTCCAATACACCCATTTTGCATTCATACCTGCAAACATATAGGTGTCCAAGTCACCCAGCATCATCACAGCTGTGATAAAATAGATAATCTTTTCCATCTTTTTTTTATCCCTCTGTTCGAGAGCCTTCACATTACTGGATGAAAAAACAATAAAGGTATTTATCACAAGACACCACAACGCAACAAAGCATATATACTGATTCATAATGATCTGCATATATATTTTCCTCACTCATAAACATAATTAGTCATAAAATCACTTTTTTACATGGCTTGCCGTAGAAATATCCCTGAAGGAAATGAAACATTGATGTTCATCTGGAAACCGGCGATAAATTGCCGGATCTCGCAGCACATTTTTGCTGCCTCCATCAGTATACATCTTCCAGCCGGGATAATCAATCCGGTTTCTTCCAGCAGTGGAATGAATTCCATCGGTGAAATCACTTCTGTCCCCTCTTCTGCAATCATGGTAAATCTCATAAGCGCCTCTGCACCGGTCATCGTTTCTGTTGCGCAATCCATAATGGGCTGATAGTACACATCAAATCCCTCATACTGCTCTGCTATTGAACGACGAAGAGCAGCTATTATTTTTTCTTTTCACAGAAAGGCATTATAATCCTCCTGCTGAAAGAAATAAATCAACCATGCTCTCTGAAATAATTTCCATCAGATTTTCTGTTGTCATTTCTCCGAATAACGTAAATATATCCCGGCTCATAACTCTGACCATCCCTGTTTCTTTTATCGCATTGTAACTTTTTTAGTCGTATCAAAATTTTTTTCTTCGTCAATACGTTCCTGACATCTTTTCATTTTTTCATTATTATGCACAAATAAGCTCCTTTACCACACCGTTTTTTTGTGCATTTTATAACAGGTAAAAATACTTTCCCATGTTGAAAATAAAGGTATGACATTATATAATTTTTATATATTACATCATAAATGCAAAGGATGATCTATTATGAAAAAACTTAATGAAATGCGAATTGAAAAGCGGCTCACAACAGGTTTCCGTATCACAACCATGATTACCAGCATAGCTGCGATTGCAGCAATTATTGTATTGCTCATAATTTCAAGCAGATATACATATGCATTGCGATATTATGGTTTTCCGCAGGGTGACATTGGACGGGCAATAATTCTGTTCACGGATTCCCGGAGTGACACAAGAGCTATTGTCGGTTATGATAACCAGGACGAAATCGACGACCTGATCAGTCAATATGACGATGATAGGGAAGGATTTATTTCCCGGTGGGAAGCAGTAGAAGATACACTGGTCACCGATGCAACAAAAAGTACATACCAGACCATCAATGACAAGTTGACGGAATACTGGAAACTTAATGAAGAGATCATTGAGTCAGGTAAGAATGTGAGCGATGAAAGTTCTCGTCAGCAGGCACAGTATAAGGCAATGAATGAGCTTGCCCCTGCCTATGAAGAAATAAATGGACTAATGTATGATCTTCTGAATACGAAGACAAACAGCGGTGATTCCCTGGATACCGCTCTGAATATTGCAACATATGTACTGGTCGCCGCTGCTATCCTTATACTGATCATATCATTCAGCATATCCGCCAGATTTGGAAGATTCATAGCAAGGGGAATAGCAGAGCCTGTTTCTGCACTGGAGCAGCGTCTTGTTACTTTTGAGCAGGGTGATCTGACTACCGAATTCCCGAAGGTGGATTCTGATGACGAGGTTGGTGAAATGGCTAAAATGGCTGCTAATATGTCACAAAGCCTGAAGCTGATCATTGAAGATATTGATTACTGTCTGGCTGAAATGTCATCGGGCAATTATGCGGTCACTTCAATGCATCCGGACAAATATGTCGGTGAATATGCAGGTATTATCACAGCTCTCAGACAGATGAATAATCAGATGAATGATACTCTCAGTCAGATCAGTGATGCTTCCGTCCAGGTATCAGCAGGTTCCGGCAACCTTGCGCAGGCTGCCCAGGCATTGGCAGAGGGTGCTACCGACCAGTCTGCATCTGTACAGGAATTACAGGCAACCATTGCGAATATCGCAGAAGGAGTTTCCAAGACTTCCCAAAATACCGATGCTTCTTACCAGCAGGCAAGTATGTATGCAGATGAAGCCGATAACAGTCGTGGTGAAATGGAATCCATGATGAATGCAATGAATAGAATTAATGAAACCTCACAGAATATCGGTAACATTATTTCAGAGATCGAAGATATTGCAAGCCAGACCAATCTTTTATCGTTAAATGCTTCTATAGAAGCTGCAAGAGCAGGAGAAGCTGGCAAAGGTTTTGCAGTTGTGGCAGACCAGATCCGTAAGCTGGCAGAACAAAGTACGCAGTCGGCTGTAGATACACGCCAGCTGATTGAGAGCTCTCTTGCAGAAGTAGAAGCGGGTAACAGAGCAGCACAACGTGCATCCAAATCAATTGAATCAATTATCGGTGGTATTAAGGCAATTGCCCAGTCCTCTCAGGAATTAAGTGAAATATCCAAAGAGCAGTCATCGGCGATGCTGCAGATAGAACAGGGAATTAATCAGATATCCGAGGTTGTTCAGTCCAATTCCGCAACAGCAGAAGAAACATCCGCCACAAGTCAGGAATTATCGGCACAGGCTACAACGATGAATGAACTGGTATCACGTTTCAAGCTGAAATAATCATATAGAATGCGGTGGTTTCAATAGTTGATATGCAGCACATGCTCCAGACAGATAAAAGGATGAGCTTTTTGAAAATAATCATACATGATTTAGATATTGAATTTCAAAGACTGTTACAGTCAAAATGTAATCGGCTAATTTGTGCAGATGGAAAATATGCGGGCTGTCAAGGGTGCTTTTCCTGTTGGACAAAACATCCTGCTGAATGCATGATTCATGACAACCTGAAGGAAATAAGCCGCCTTGTAGGAAGAGCAGATGAATTAGTTATCATAACCCAAAATTGTTATGGAACCTATAGTCCCGCTGTTAAAGCTATTCTTGATAGAAGCATCGGAATTTCAACACCACTCAGTACATACCGGGGAAAGGAAATGCATCATGTGCTCCGTTATGGGGCACATGAGGAAATAAAAATATTTGCATATGGTGATTTTTTACAAAATGAAAAAGTGTCCTTTGAGTTGACGGTCCGTAAAAATGCATTAAACTATGGATATAAAAAATCACAGGTTATATTTGCCGACAGCCCGGAGAAAGTGGTGGAATACATATCATGAAAACAGTTTTTATAAATGGAAGTCCCAAAAAGTATTTCAGTGCTTCAGGTTACTTTTTAAAACTGCAAAGTGTTTTTGTCAAAGGCCAATCCGTATCTGTTAAATTGCGAAATAAAAGTAACCACCAAAAGGTTTTGGAGCAGCTTGCAGATGCTGACGCAGTTGTTTTTTCCATGCCTTTGTATGTGGACGGTCCTCCTTCACATATATTGGCATTTCTGCAAGATATGGAAGATTTTTTCAAAGAACATAGTTTAAGTTTGAAAATCTATATCATTTCAAATAATGGCTTTATTGAAGGAAAACAAAATACACCGTTATTTTCTGTTATGGAAAATTTCTGTATGAGAAGCAATATTCAATGGTGTGGTGGTATTGGAATTGGTGGCGGGGTCATGTTTAATGCATTGAGAATTGTATTTCTTATTGAAATAGGAATATTTCTTCTCAGTGTTTTCATCAATGGTATTTTATACGGAAATTGGGTTCTGTCCGGGGCAACGTACCATTTGATAACTGCACTGTTGATAATTACCTTTTTTCATCTCGGTGTGCTTTTTTATATGTCGAAAATGGGCAGACAAATCAACAAAAGAATATCTTTTACAGAAAAATATACACGTATTCTTCTACCATCGTTTCTGTTTATTTTAATTGCTGATGCTTATTTTATTATTGTATCATTCATTAAAGGTGGTATATTTAGAGGATGGTTAAGAAAGAAGTAGATTATTGACAAGTTTTCTTCTCTGCAAAGCAGCAGGTCAAAATGACCTGCTGCTTCTTATGTGCTATTGTTGCTGATCGGCTGCAAGTGCCTGATCAATCAGTTCCTCAAGCATCTTCTTCTGCTTCTTTTCCGTGATGGCACCTACGATAGGATCACCTACCAGGTTTCCGTTGCGGTCAACCACATAAGTAGTCGGATAGGCATAAATATTCATTGTAAATTTTCCTGCCTCGCTGTCAGACGCAAAGTACACGTTCTGATAAGCTGCACCATTCTTTGCCAGCACATCCTTTGCTTCTGCGATTTCGTTCTCATTACCGTCCAGTGTAAAGGAATTCACGCCGATCAGCGCTCCTCCTTTTCCTTCAAGCTCCTTATTCAGTGCATCCAGCTCTGAAAGCTCACCCACACAGGGTCCACAAGTGGTGAACCAGAAATTCACAACCGTAACGGCATTACCTGCAAACAGCTCACTGCTCTTTACTTCATTTCCGTCCAGATCCTTTCCCTCAAAGTCAGGGAACTTCTGTGCATTGCTGTCATCGGATGACGTCTCCGTGCTGTTGTCGCTGCTGTCACTGCTGTCTGCCGGCATACTCATTCCGCTGTCCGCATCATCGCTGTCTGCCTCCATGCTCATTCCGCTATCCAGATATTTCTGGGCAACCTCCGGATATTTTTCCTCCAGCATCGTCAGTCTGCTTTCGAGCTCACTGATCTTCTCCGCCTCACTCTGAAGCGTCTTCAGCTCCTCCTCTGTAAACTGATCCTTCGCTGCTTCAATGGTCTTAAGCAGAAATTCACCGTAGTTTTTCCCATCCTCAAGCATGGCCATTCCCTTGTCAGCCTCCAGATACACCTTTTCCCAGAGATCTGTATTCTCTGAGAGGATTTTGTTCTCCTGCTCCATCAGTTCCCTGTACAGAGCAAGCGCTTCCTCTTCGTTTTGCGGTTCGTCACTCGTGACAGAGCCGGTTTCACTCTGCTCTGTCTGTTCTGTCTGCTCTGTCATCTGATCTCCATCCTTTGCGCTGCAGGCTGTCATAGCCGGCACCAGCAAAGCAACAAGTAGTATTGCCAGCAGTCTGCCGGCTGAATTTCTTTTTTTCATGTGTTGTTCTTATCCTTTCTACTACAATATATTTATAGTGGATACCCCCTTACTGTCTGTAAGGAATGATCCATCCTGCCGGCAAAGGTTTATTGTTATCTTACACCTTCTGCTGCAGGTATGATCCCAGTATAGCATATGGAAATTAAAGTTTCTGTTAAGAATAGAAATTTAACGCGGAATTTATTTATCTTTGATATAATGTAACTGAACTGTTCTATCAGATTCTGATCACAAGATTCTTATTATAATAAGAAGGAGGACTTCTTTCATGCACCTGTTAGTAATTGAAGATGAACGTGCCCTGTGCGAAACCATTGTCCGTGACCTGCGCCGTCTTGCCTATAGCGTAGACTTCTGTCACGATGGAGAAGAAGCACTGGAGCTGTTATATACGGAACACTATGATCTGGTACTGCTTGATCTGAACCTGCCCGGCAAAGATGGCATGACGGTACTGCGTACTTTACGGCAGACTGACCACGAAACGCGGGTTCTGATCCTCTCTGCCCGGAGTGGAGTGGAGGATAAGGTGGCCGGACTGGATGCCGGAGCCAACGACTATCTGGCCAAGCCCTTTCACCTGGCAGAACTGGAAGCGCGCATCCGCAGCCTGACCCTGCGGCAGTTCACCCAGCAGGATGTGCTTCTTACCTGCAAAGATCTCACCTTCGATACACGTACAAGAGCTGCCAGCGTAAAGGGACAGAGCCTGTCTCTTACACGTAAGGAAACCGGCATTCTGGAATATCTGATGGTACATCAGGGACGTCCGGTGAGTCAGGAGGAGCTGATGGAGCATGTCTGGGACAACAGTGTGGACAATTTCAGTAACTCCATCCGGGTGCATATCTCTTCCCTGCGTAAAAAACTACGCTCCGGACTGGGCTATGATCCCATCCATAACCGCATCGGAGAAGGCTATCTGATTGGAGGTGATACCATATGAAAAAATTATCCCTGCAATGGCGTATCACGATCATGACCGTTCTGCTCATTGGTATTGCCTGTGTTTCCATGGAGCTTCTGCTGTGCAGCTCAGGCATCCATTATATGGATTCCATCGGTGAATCTCTTCAGGACTTAACCCCGGAGGGAGAGACAGACTTTTTCGATCCTGATCTATGGAGCTCAGGAAAGCTTCTGTATAACCAACTGGTATATTACTGCTATCGTGATCGTACTGAGCGGAATTCTGGCCTACTTTGTCAGTGGACATGCCTTAAAGCCCTTACGCAGCTTTTCTGCGCAGGTAGAAAAGGTACAGATCAACAATCTTACAGACATGAAAATGAACGAAAAGCTTCTGCCGGAGTTTTACCGGCTGAGTCATTCTTTTAATCAGATGCTGGACCGGCTGAATCAGGCCTTTGCAGCCCAGCGGCAGTTTACCGGTAATGCTGCCCATGAGCTGTGTACTCCCCTTGCGCTCATGCAGGCACAGCTGGAGCTGTTTTCCGCAGAGCATCCCGATATCAATGCGGAAACAGCAGAATTTCTCCGGCTTTTGGGAGAACAGACGGAACGTCTGACCCAGATGTCAAAGACACTTCTGGAAATGAGCAGTCTTCAACAGGTGGCACGTAATGATCAGATCCATCTTGCTCCAATGATTGAGGAAATCTTTACAGATCTTGCTCCATTGGCTGAGAAGCGCGGCATCACGCTGGAGCAGGATGGCGATGGTGTCATGACTGGCAGCGATGCCTTAATCTACCGGCTGCTCTTTAACCTGACAGAAAATGCCATCAAGTACAACCGCACGAACGGTTCCGTCCGGGTTTGTGTAACCCGGGAGGATACGAATATCCACATTTATGTGACCGACACCGGATGTGGTATTCCTGCAGAGTTTCAGCGGAGTATCTTCCAGCCCTTTTTCCGGGTAGACAAATCCCGCAGCCGGGAATACGGCGGTGCAGGGCTGGGGCTTTCTCTGGTATGGGAAATTGCAGACCTCCATGGCGGATCCGTCCGGGTAGCGGAAAGCTCAAAGCAGGGCACCACCATCGCAGTAGAGCTTCCCGCTCTGAGTTATTCCTGACCTGAGTTATCCCTGATCTGAGTTATCCCTGATCTGAGATATTTATTCCTGATCTGCGGCTTCCGTGCTCTCTTCCTCATCCGCCGCTTCAAAATACGAAGAATCCTTATGCAGCAGATAATAGGTACTACTGTCAATCAGGTAAACACTGCTGCCGTCATTGACCGTAAGATAATATCCGCCTGCGAGGGAATTGTAATCTCCGATCCGGAATACATACAGATCATTGGCAAGCTGTAAGGTGACCGTATCGGATTCATCACTGATTCCATAATCCGAATAATCCGTCACATCGGTAATTTCCTGCTTTGCCGTAAATGCACAGATATCGTCCAGGTACGCAGATACCGTATCCTGATTGACCTGTCTGATGGTTTCTGCATTTTCCCCGTCTGTACCCTGGGCGGTGTCATCTTCAGCTGCAGCCTCGGTGATATATTCGGCGGTGTCTTCGGTAGTATCTTCAACTGCAGCCTCAGTGATAACCCCGTAGAAATCAAGCAGCTTATTCAGATTCGGCATATCCTTTCCGGTATAGGCCGTATTAATAAAAATATCACCACCGTTATTCAGGTAATTCAAAATCTTCTGTGCATCATCCGAAGACAGATCCTCAGTCGGTGCATTCACAAATACAGCCATCGCGTCCTCCGGAACTGCATCATAATCCATCAGATTAACCGTCTGCGTATCGATGTTCGCCTTTTGCAGGATGCCCGTAAAGTCAGAGTCCTGTTCGAGCTCGCCATGTCCGGTCACCATATAAAGCTTAGGCATTGCATTCATTACATAGCCTGCAAACAGAATGCCAAAGGAAATAATTGCTGCGATCATCTGGCTTTCCGTAATGGAGGACACAAATTCTCCAATTGTAATACAGGAAAGACCGTAAAGGAAAAATGCCCCGACCGACAGATAGGTTTCTGCTAAAGAAATCTCACCAAACGCACTCAGAACCAGAGGATAAATACTGATAATCGCAACCGGGATGAATAGCAATGTGGCCAGTGCATAAAACTTACCCAGCACAATATCCGAAACCCGGATCGGTGCTGTTGACAAAAACTGATCTGAATTCCTTTTTATAAATTGCCAGCATCTTCCTCACCTCCCTGAACGTCTTCCTGTTTTTCCGACTCCTGCGATAAAAGAACAAAGATTTTGTGAAAATTATGTGATTTCCTATTTGTACCGACCGGGGAATTGATTAAAAGACTTGGAAAGTTACAGGCATCCCGGCACGGCTTGACAGGTCTGGCAGGATATGATACGGTCGAAGGGCGATCCTCCGTGAATCCTCTGTTCACAATTTCCGTGACAGCATGGATACCAGGAAATAACCCTATTAACAAACTGCTGTACTGAACAGTTACCTTCTTACAATACTTATGAAACAGAACTCTTACGAACTGAAACAACATATTTTACAGGTATGGAAGCTGAGCCTTCCTGCCATTCTGACACAGATTACCACAATTGTGATGCAATACATTGACTCCGCCATGGTAGGGGCACTGGGAGCCAATGCCTCTGCTTCCATCGGACTTGTTTCCACAACGACGTGGCTCTTTGGGGGCGTTACTTATGCAGTTTCTGCCGGATTTTCCGTACAGGTTGCCCACCACATCGGTGCCGGTGAGGAACAGGAAGCCCGCAATGTGGAGCGGCACGGCCTTCTCACTGCTTTGTGTCTGTCGGGAATTTTGTGTCTGACCGGGATTTTACTAAGTCCGCACCTCCCCATCTGGCTGGGCGGCAGTGAGGATATTATCCGGAATTCCTCCGCTTATTTTCTGGTATTTGCACTGATGGTTCCCTTTTCGCAGTTAAATTCACTGTCCTCCTCATTCCTGCAATGTAGTGGGGATATGGTTACCCCAAGTATCCTGAATGCTGCGATGTGTATTCTTGATGTGATCTTTAACACCCTGCTGATTCCGCACTTTGGTGTCATGGGCGCCGGTATGGGAACAGCTCTTGCGTGTGCCGTAATCAGCCTCACAATGGCATGGCGCTGCTATTTCTGTAATCCCGCCCTTTCCCTGAATCGTAGGGAAAAGGGATCCTTTGAACGGAATATTCTGCAGAAGGCATTGAAAATCGGAACGCCTGTCGCTGTTCAGGAAATTGCCATGAGCGGGGCACAGGTCGCATCGACTATGATTATTGCTCCTCTTGGTGCAGTTGCAATTGCAGCTCATTCCTTCGCCATTACCGCAGAAAGCTTTTGTTATATGCCGGGATATGGTATCGGATCTGCCGCTACCACCTTAGTCGGCAGAAGCATTGGTGCAAAGAAAGATACTCTTGCCCGGCGGCATGGGGTCATCTGTACCGTTATGGGTGCTGTTTTTATGGGCCTGACCGGACTTTTCATGATGTTTTTGTGTCCTTATGTGTTCCGGATACTTACACCCGATCCCAATGTCCGTCAGCTTGCCGCACGGGTTCTGCGGATCGGACTCCTGGCAGAGCCATTGTATGGAATCTCCATTGTGGCTGCCGGTGCTTTGCGCGGAACCGGGGATACCTTTGTCCCAAGTCTGATGAACCTCGGAAGCATCTGGATCGTGCGGATCGGACTGGCTACGCTTCTGGTTGGCCCGCTCGGACTTCAGGGCGTGTGGATTGCCATGGCCACAGAGCTGTGTGTCCGTGGACTTCTGATGCTGTACCGGCAGAAAACATCGAAATATTATAAGAAAGGTCATTGATG
>OGII01002633.1_pt1 | contig 10240 bp, 8 predicted proteins | sample 1571701 | NCBI WGS metagenome assembly OGII01 (sample SAMEA2581950, study PRJEB24529) | metagenome | biome: Human gut stool | place: China | collected 2011
CCGACTTGTGTGACGGATTCGTTAGGTAGTGTGTTGCGGGCATCCTCTCCACAGGCAAAACTGGAAGGACAAAAATACTTGAGAACAAGGCTGGTACCTATAAATAAGGCATATACCCGCTATCTGCAAGGGGTGATTCTGAATCCTTACTGGGTGATTTTCCAGCGTATGACTCTGTTGCTGATTGCCACGGTACTGATTATGGTACTGGTCATTATCTGTATTGTGTATCAGATTCGTGTCATTATCCGGCAGGACAAGATAGCCAAGGTGAGAGAGGACTTTTCGTATGCCATGATTCACGATATGAAGACTCCACTGAGTTCCATCCTGATGGGAACGGAGATTCTGGAAAGCGGACGTCTGGACGGACAGCCGGAAAAGAAGGAACGATATTTCCGGATTGTGAAAGAGGAAGGAGAGCATCTGCTGGCGTTGACCAACAAGGTGCTGACGCTTTCCAAGCTGGAGAATCATGCATTGAAGTTGCAGCAAGCGGATTGTTTGCTGCGGCCGATTTTGGAGGACTTGGCGGAGAAGTACAAGGCAAAAACGACCAAGCAGGTTGCGTTTGTATGGGACTTGCAGGAAGATGTGGTTTGGGCAGATGAGGAATTTCTGAAAGAAGCGCTCAGTAATTTGATAGACAATGCATTGAAATATTCGGACGAAGCCGTGGAAATTACATTTCTTTCGGAACGGAAAGCGGATGGAACAGTCTATGTGACGGTAGCCGACAATGGTTTCGGTATTCCGTTGAAAGACCAGCGGAAGATTTTTGAAAAATACGAACGGGCGGCAGCCAGTGAACGCAGTCGTTCCGGTGGAGCTTCTGGTTTCGGACTGGGACTGAATTATGTGCTTCGGATTATGGAAGCGCACGGCGGACGGGTCACGCTGGAAAGCATGGAGGGGGAATACAGCCGATTTACCTTGGCTTTTCCTCCGGAGAGTGCCCTGGAGAATAAAAAAGAGGAACAGTGAAATGGAAGAGATAATCAAATTGTTGTTGGTGGAAGATGACGCGAATCTGTGTTACATCATTCAGGGTGGTCTGGAGGATATGATTGGAGGGTATAAGGTGCTGACAGCATCCAATGGCGAGGAAGGACTGGACGTTTGGAAGGCACAGCAGCCGGATGTCATTGTAGCCGACATTGAGATGCCGGTGATGGACGGGTATGAGATGGTACGGCGTATCCGAGAGCAGGATGAGCATGTGCCCATCTTGTTTACTTCCGGGCGCGTGTCGCCAAAAGATGTGGTGAAAGGTTATGAACTGGGTGTGAATAACTATGTCAAAAAGCCATTTCTGGCCGAGGAACTGCATGCACATATCACGGCATTGCTGAAACTGACGCGAGGGGTATCGGCGCAGAAAGAGGTCCGGGAGGTACCCATCGGGAAATTGTTCTCCTTTGATACGGTGCGTGGCGTATGGAAGCAGAAAGGGGGAGAAGAACGGATGCTGACGGTGCGGGAAGCTGATTTGCTTCGTATGTTGTGTGAACAAAAGGGAAAGGTTGTGCGGCGGGAAATCATCTTGTCGCGCCTATGGAATACGGAGGAGGATTATTTTGCTTCGCGCAGTTTGGATGTATTCGTGTCTCGCTTGCGCAAACTGTTAGTGGCCGATGATACGGTGGAACTGAAGACCGTGAAGGGAGTGGGTTTGATGTTGGAAGAAAAAGTCTAATTTAAAATACAAAACGAATATGCAATATTTTAAAAGTGATTACATGGAAGGAGCGCATCCGCTGATTCTGGAGCGCTTGTGCCAGACGAACATGGAGAAAACTTCGGGCTATGGCACGGATGAGTATTGTGCATCGGCTCGCCGGAAAATTGCAGAAGCTTGCGGATGCCCGCAGGCAGAAGTACATTTTATGGTGGGAGGTACACAGACCAATTCCACGGTCATTACGGCCTTGCTTCGTCCGTATGAGGGAGTGATTGCAGCAGAAACGGGTCACATCAACCAGCATGAAGCCGGAGCGGTGGAAGCAGGAGGACATAAGGTGCTGGCTTTGCCCCATCATGAAGGAAAGTTGGATGCGGCAGAAGTAGACCGTTATGTGACGGCTTTCTATCAGGACCCGAGCTAGGATCACATGGTGGCTCCAGGAATGGTGTATATATCGCATCCTACAGAATACGGCACACTTTATACGCTGGATGAACTGAAGGATTTGTCTGCCGTGTGCCGTAAGCATAAGATTCCGTTGTTTCTCGACGGAGCTCGTCTAGGTTACGGACTGACGGCACGGGATACGGATGTGACTTTGAAAGACATCGCTTCCTTGTGTGATATTTTCTATATTGGCGGAACCAAGGTTGGAGCCTTGTTTGGTGAGGCGGTCGTAATTCCGCAGCCCGGACTGATTCGTCAGTTTGATACGATTATCAAGCAGCGGGGCGTGTTGTTGGCCAAGGGGCGTCTGTTAGGTTTGCAGTTTGATACCTTATTTACAGACTCTCTCTATGAAAAAGTAGGCGCACCGGCGATCCAGGCTGCTGACCAGATACGAAAGACTTTAAAAGAGCAGAATTTTAGCCTCTGCTTCGGTTCACCTACCAACCAGGTATTCTGTATTGTAGATGACACTCTTATGACCCGTCTGGAAAAACAGGTTGAATTTGGTTTCTGGGAGAAATATGATGATACCCATACGGTGATCCGTTTTGCCACCAGCTGGGCGACTACAAAAGAAGATGTGGATGCATTATGTAATCTGTTATGCAATTTATAAAAAAGGGGAGATTAGGTTGAGCCGGCAAGGCTGCCCATTTCGTCAACCCCGCCGGCTTATATTTTTCTCTATAGACAGGTGCCTCTCACTCTGCTGAACAGGCATCTGTCTTTCTCTATGTAAAAAGCTCTGACTGCTTGTTTATGTAAAAGAGTATACAGAAAAGTTGTGTCCTAAGTTTGAAGCAGTCATAAAGTATTTCTAAAAAGGTTTAAGAAAATATGAGGAAAATTATGATTTTACATTATCCCTGAACTGCTTTCGGTACTGAGAAGGGCTCATACCAGTCACAGATTTAAATACCCTGTTAAAATGAGTCAGGTTTGAAAAGCCTGTTTCTTTACTTATGTCTGTAATATTCTTACTTGTTTCCATAAATTTACGCTGTGCATTCATAATACGTGTTACATTAATATAGCGGATGATCGTACTATTGGTATTCTTTTTAAATTCGCGGCACAGATAATATGGGCTGACATAAAACATCTGTGCCAGCATTTCAAGACTGATCTCTTCCTGATAATGGCTGTGGATATAACGGATCACCTCACCGATCCTGCTTTTTCTTTCAGGCGCTTTTTCCGGTCTTTCTTCCCTTGCGATCAACAATAACAGCATATTTAATACCCCGCGGGCATATTCTTCGTGATATGCCCCTGGATTCTTCTGTTCTTTTAGGATAAGCTCCATTGCCCGGTGGATCTCCTGGCGTTCCCTTATACCCACTTTATAAATGCCGCCTTCCTCTCTTAATTCAGAAAGGATGGAGGGCCACAATATTTCCTCCTGTGAAAAATACAGCAGTACTCTTTTAAACGGCATATTCTCCGCTCCATAGGAATGATGCATTACATAAGGAGGAAAAATTATAAATTCTCCAGCTTCCATTTTATAAAGCTTGTCTTCTACCATATGAAAACGTTCTCCGGCTTCCAGATAATAAATCTCATAATATTCATGATAATGAGACTGGGACATATTGTCATTTACTCCCTGAATCCGCTCACAGGCTATTCCACTCCCCTGGGCCATCAGGATTCCTGCCTGATCTATCATATTCCATCCTCCTGTCTGTGCAATATTGTTTTCCTATATCTATTTATATGGTTATTTTTTAATGAAGTTGTGTTTATTGTATACAATTTTTATGTACTTATAACAATTTTTCTTTTTGTTAAATGTCCTTTTTCTCGTACATTATAGCAAGATATGTAAAATTTCCACCTGTAATATGCAATTTTTGTCTAGTTCTTATCTTGTTATTTTATTATCATTTCAATGCAAAACAACAAATAAATATCTTAGAAAATCATCATATCACAAAACAACCATAAAGTTAATTATGTTTAAGGAGGCCAAGATTCATGAAAGTATGCATGAATGCGACAACTGTAAAACAGAAGGAAAATTACTTTTCTGTAGCTACCAACTGCACAGAGATCCGGATTTTCTTCCTCACCGATTATATCATCCGTATCAGAGCCGGATTTGACGGTGATTTTGCAGAAGAATCCTACAGTCTTGTTACAACTGCCTGGGAAGACAGAATGGATCCGTTTTTAAAGGACTACCGTAAAAAAATCCAGACCGCTGACGCTGTTCTGGAAGATGGAACAGATCAGGCCGTGATCCAGGGAAAAGAACTGAAAGTAGTTATAGAAAAAGATCCTTTCCGCATCTGTGTTTACGATAAAGAAGGAACCATGATCCATGCTGATATTGTAGATCTTGCTTACCGTGAAGACAGCAACCACCGCAGGATCCATACCAGCCAGATTGAAGCAGATGATTGTTTCTTTGGTTTTGGAGAAAAAGGCGGTGAATTTAACAAAGCCCAGAAATACATGGTTTTAAGCCCGGGTGATTCCATGGGATATGACCCCAAAGAAACCGATTCTCTTTATAAGCACATACCATTTTATATTAAGTTAAATCAGACTACCAAAAAAGCAACCGGATATTTCTATCACAATACCTGGGAATGTGACTTTAACATGGGACGTGAAAAGCGCAATTACTGGCACCGTTACAGCAGCTACTCCACCAACGGCGGAGATATTGACCTTTTCCTGATCTCAGGACCTTCAGTCCGCCAGGTTGTAGAACGCTATACCGATCTTACCGGAAAGTCAGCCATGCTTCCTAAATACGCTTTAGGATATCTTGGCTCCTCCATGTATTATCCAGAACTGGATGCTGACTGCGATGATGCTATTGCAGAGTTCATCGACACTACCAAAGAAGAGGGAATTCCTGTGGATGGTTTCCAGCTTTCTTCCGGTTACTGTGCCATTGAAACAGAACAGGGCATCAAACGCTGCGTATTTACATGGAATAAAAAACGCTTCAAAGATCCAAAAGACTTTTTTGCCCAGATGAAAAAACGTGGCATCTGTGTATCACCAAATGTAAAGCCGGGAATTCTTCTGATCCATCCAAAACTGGATGAAATGAAAGCAAAAGGCATGTTTGTAAAAGCCAGTGAAACAGAAGAACCTGGTATCGGCACCTGGTGGGGCGGAAAAGGCATGTTTGTAGACTTTACCAGCCAGGAAACCCGCAATAACTGGAAGGAAATGTTAAAAGAGAATGTCCTGGATTATGGTACAAGTTCCATATGGAATGACAACTGCGAATATGACAGCATGGTTGATAAAGACTGCCGTTGCTCTTTTGAAGGAAAAGGTGGAACCATTGGCCAGTTAAAGTCTGTTATGTCCAATATTATGTGCCACATCACCAATGAAGCGATACATGAAACCTTTGACAATACCCGCCCTTACGTTGTATGCCGTTCCGGTCATGCAGGCATCCAGCGCTATGCTCAGACCTGGGCCGGTGATAACTTAACCTGTTGGGAATCTTTAAAATACAATATTGCCACGATCCTTGGTATGGGATTATCTGGTGTTGCAAACCAGGGCTGCGATATTGGCGGCTTCTACGGACCTGCTCCTGAAGCAGAGCTGTTAGTCAGATGGATCCAGAATGGTATTTTCCAGCCTCGTTTCTCTATCCATTCCACGAATATTGACAACACGGTTACAGAACCTTGGATGTACAGCAACTGCACAGAATATATCAGAACCGCTATCAAACTCCGTTACCGCCTGTTCCCATATCTGTATTCCCTTATGGAACGTGCTCATGAAACCGGACTTCCTATTATGGAGCCTATGTGCAGTGCTTTCCAAAATGACCCGAAGTGCTATGAAGAAGGCATTGACTTCATGTTTGGTGACTCACTGCTGGTAGCAAATGTAGTAGAAAAAGGCGCCACAACACGTAAGATCTACCTGCCGGAAGGAAATAAATTTTATGATTTCTATACAAGGACTCCTTACGATGGTGGACAGACGATTGAAATACCGGTAGACCTTGGAAGTATCCCTCTGTTTGTAAAAGGCGGCAGTATCATTCCAATGGCAACGAACCAGATGAAAAATCTTATGACCGAACAGCCAAACGGAATTTCTATTCTTTGCGCGCCTGACTGTGATGGTTCCTTTGTCCTGTATGAAGATGACGGTGTTTCTATGGATTATGAAAAGGGCTGCTATTTAAAAACTTTCATTTCCATGGCTGCTGGGGAGCGCACCGTTCTCACCTTTAAACAGGAAGGTTCCTATACTACCTCTGTAGAAACCATGTCTCTGGACATGATCCACAGAGAAAAAGCTCCATATTGGGTAACGGTAGATGGAAAGGAAATTCCACATTTTCTTCATAGAAGAAAGTTTGAGGAGACTGACTGCGGTTGGTATTACAGCCAGACTTTAAAGTCTGTACTGGTAAAATATCCTAATCCGAAAAAGGATTACCAGGTTGTCGTTTCCTTTGAGCAGTTCGATCTGATCGGTATGTAAGAAAGAAAGGGGATAAAATAAAATGAAAAAACTGGCAGCAATTATAGCCGCTGTAGGACTGTCTCTGTGCAGTCTTACAGGCTGTGCTCAAAGCGGAGTTAAAAACAGTGCACAAGCCACTGCTGAAAATCCAATGATACTTACACTTGCCCACGGTCTTAGTGAAACTCATACAGTCCATATTGCAATGACTGAGTTTGCAGATAAGGTAAAGGAACGTACAAATGGAAGAATCCAGATCCAGATCTTCCCAAACGGACAGCTGGGATCTGAAAATGAAAATATGGAGCAGCTGATGGCAGGCGTTATCTCCATGACAAAGGTATCCGCACCTGGTCTTGCTACTTATAATGAATCCTACCATACCTTCGGCCTTCCATATATATTTGACAGCACCGAAGATTTTTACCACGTAATGGATTCTGACCAGATGCATGATTTCTTCCTTTCATCGGAAGATGACGGCTTTGTAACGCTGACTTATTATACTTCCGGTGCCCGCTCTTTTTACACAAAAAATAAAGCGATCCGTAAACCAGAAGATTTAAAAGGCTTAAAGATCCGTGTCCAGGATATGAAGTCCCAGACAGATATGATGAAAGCTTTAGGCGGTATTCCAGTAGCTATGTCCTATGGTGATGTTTATACTTCTTTACAGACCGGTATTATTGACGGAACGGAAAATAATGAAACCGCTCTTACCACAGGTAAGCACGGTGAGATCTGCAAAGTATATTCAACAGATCAGCATGCCATGATCCCGGATGTTATGGTCATGAGTGCCAAAGTATGGAAAGAGATCAGTCCTGAAGACCAGCAGATCATCCTTGAAGCAGCCAGAGAATCTACTGAAAGTCACAAAATTGCCTGGGATACTGCAATTGACCAGGCGATTGAAGAAGCCAAGAACACAATGGGAGTTGAATTTGTCAATGATGTAGACAAAGAAGCCTTCCGTGAAGCTACAAGCGGCATGATCAATGATTACTGTACACAGTACCCAGGAGTTAAAAAGCTTCTTGATATTATTGATTCAGTAGAATAAGGGAGGTTCGTCATGAGAGAATTTTTAGCACTGATCAAAAAATGGATGACCCGCCTGTTAGCCGGCATCGCTACTGTCCTTCTATCCATTATGACACTGCTGGTTTTATATCAGGTATTTACACGTTATATTTTAAACAGCCCTGCTGCTTTTACAGAAGAACTGGTCCGTTATTTTCTGATCTGGACCGGCTTCATCGGAGCTGCCTATGCCTTCATCACCAGGGAGCACATGTGCCTTGTACTGGTACGTGACAGCTTAAGTCCTTCTGGAAAACGTATTTTAATGACGGTTATTGATATTCTGATCCTGCTTTTTGCTATTTTTGTTATCACCATTGGTGGATTTAAACTGGCTTTAAGTGCGCAGAAGGTATTCTCTGCCCTTTTAGGTATTCCAAGAAGCCTTGTATACGCTATGGCTCCTATATCAGGATTATTTATCATTCTGGCTCAGATCATTAATATTTATGAAGATGTAACCGGAATTGCAGTTGAAGGAGGGAATGAATCATGAGTATCGGACTTACTACCGTTCTTTTATTTGCGGTATTTGGCCTGCTTCTGTTTTTAAGCTGCCCAATCTCCGTAAGCATCGTCATCGCATCCATTGTGACTGCCATGTCTACCCTGTCATGGGATCAGATCACATTTATCACCATGCAGAAGATGAACAGCGGTGTAGAAAGCTTCTCCCTTCTTGCCATTCCTCTGTTTATCCTGGCTGGAAACATCATGAATAATGGTGGTATTGCAAGACGTCTGGTAAACTTTTCAAAACTGTTTGTAGGCTGGATCCCAGGTTCACTGGCTCAAGCTAATATTGTGGGAAATATGCTTTTCGGAGCACTTTCAGGCTCCTCCGTTGCCGCTGCATCTGCTATGGGTGGCTGTATCTATCCCATTCAGAAAGATGAAGGATATGATCCTGCGTTTGCAACTGCCGTTAATATCGCATCTGCTCCTACCGGCCTCCTGATCCCACCTACCAGTGCGTTTATCGTATATTCCACTGTAGCAGGCGGTGTATCCATTTCAACCTTATTTATGGCTGGCTACATTCCTGGTATCCTTATGGGTGTTGGTTCCATGGTAGTTGCCTTTATTTACGCAAAAAAGCATAAATACCCTACTTCCGGAAAAACACCTATGAAAGAGGCGATCAAGGTAACCTTAGATGCTATTCCAAGCCTGCTTCTTATCATCATTGTTATCGGCGGTATTGTTGGCGGTATTTTTACCGCTACAGAAGGTGCTGGCATTTGTGTTCTTTACTGCCTGATCCTCTCTATCTGTTACCGTAGTATCACTGTAAAATCTTTTATGAAGATCCTTGTAAGCAGTGCTTGTACCAGTGGTATTATCCTGTTCCTGATCTCCGCATCCTCTGCTATGTCTTTCGTAATGGCATACTCTGGAATTCCGGCAGCTATTTCCACCGGTATTATGTCCATCTCAACGAATAAATATGTGATCCTTCTTCTGATGAATATTATTTTGATGGTAGTTGGTATGTTTATGGACATTACACCTGCAATCCTTATTTTCACACCAATCTTCCTGCCTATCGCCCAGAGCCTTGGCATGACGGATATCCAGTTTGGTGTTATGCTGATCTTTAATATGTGTCTTGGAAACATCACACCTCCTGTTGGTTCTGTTCTTTTCGTAGGCTGCGGAATCAGCAAGATCAGTATTGAAGAAGTAACAAAAACCCTGCTTCCGTACTTTGCGGTACTGTTCCTTCTGCTTTTAGCAGTTACCTATATTCCTGCATTATCATTAGGCGTACCGAAGTTAATGGGGCTGATCTGATCCTTTCAAAATCATTTCCGGGGCTGTTTAAAACACAGCCCCTTTTTTATATTTCTAAGATTTTATATCAAGGTGTTTCCATTGTTAATACTGTTACCGTTCCGTCATGCCGTCTTCTTGTTTCTTTAAAAAATCTCTGGTAATCTAACATAAAGTAGGCTATAATAAAGCGAAAAACATTTAGGAAACAATAAATAACCATAGACATAGAAACCTTAGGGAAAGAGGGTGAAGGAAATGCACAAATTTATGCGCACCATTGGATTTGGCGGCTGCGACAGTGATCTGGAAATGGATAAGATCATGCGTAAGCTTGCAAAGACAGCATCAAAAACAGCTGTATTAGAAAGAAATGACCATCCCACACTTTATGATCTGCGGGCGGAACTGGCACCGGGAATGGGAATTGCCATGATCGGGCAGATGACAGAAAAAGGGACTTTTAAGCGGGAATATGCGTTCCCTTATGTAACTGGCAGTGATATTTCATCTACTGCTGAATGCTCCATCCAGCGCCATGCGGAGCGGGAAACATATGCCGGTCTTTTAGATGAATACCGCGTAGGCATTTCCCTTATCTTTTATATGACCAATTCCATTGAATACAGGAGCCGCCGCAGTAAGCGTCTTCCAGTGCTGGCAAAAAATATCTGCCTCTCCGGACTTGCTTCCCAGGGAAAGATCCTGCTGCCGGTAAAAAAGACTCCCAAACAGGCGGAAGACTTGAAACAGGCTGCCAGAAAGCGTGGAAGCCTCTTAGAAGCC
>OGII01002636.1_pt1 | contig 10237 bp, 9 predicted proteins | sample 1571701 | NCBI WGS metagenome assembly OGII01 (sample SAMEA2581950, study PRJEB24529) | metagenome | biome: Human gut stool | place: China | collected 2011
AGCGGGTCGGACTTCACAACCGCCCGTTTAAGATGTATAAGTTCCGTTCCATGACGGTCCAGGATCCAAGTAAGGAAAAGAGCCGCTGGACGACAAAGGGAGATGCCCGTGTAACTCTCATCGGAAAAATTATCCGCCGTACAAGCATCGACGAGGTGCCGCAGTTCTTTAATATCCTGATTGGTGATATGAGTCTTGTGGGTCCGAGACCGGAACGGCCATTTTTCGTTGAAAAATTTAAGGAAGAAATCCCGCGATATATGATCAAACATCAGGTCCGTCCGGGCCTTACCGGCTGGGCGCAGGTGAATGGTTACCGTGGAGACACTTCGATCATTAAACGGATCGAGCATGATCTCTATTATATCGAGAACTGGACACTTGGTCTTGATTTCAAGATCATGTTCCTGACGGTTTTCAAGGGATTCATCAATAAAAACGCTTACTAAGACGAGGACAAATGACATGAATTATGAAGACGAATTAGACCGTTCCCGCGCCAGAAAGAGCAGAGGGCGTGAGAGCGAGAGTGGGACGTCCGCAAAACGCCGCACTCACAGGACGGAAGATCTGTATTCTATGAGTGCTGACCCGGGAAGCCGTGCAGGCCGTGCCGCAGCAAAGAGCCATGGGGCAGCTTCCCACAATCACAGAAGACGGAAAAACGGAAACAAGAAGAAAAAGATCATCATCGGTGTTCTGATCGCCCTGATCGTTCTGGTCCTGGGTTTTGCCGCAGCGGTATACGGCTATATCCAGCACAACTTCGGAAAGATGAACGGACAGAATAATTTTGATATTGCGGACGTTCGGAATGAGAACATCTCTCTGGAAATGAGAGATAAGATGGAAAAAGGCTACTGGACCATTGCGGTATTTGGCCTGGACTCCCGTGACAATTCCACAGGAAAAGGCAACCAGTCCGATGTTATCATGATCGTGAACTTAAATCGTGAGACCGGAGAGATCAAGCTGGCATCCGTATTCCGCGACACTTACCTGAATGTGAGCGACAAGAACACATACAATAAGATCAACGCGGCATATGCGATGGGTGGTCCGGAACAGGCCGTAAAAGCCCTGAATAAGAATCTGGATCTCAACATCACCCACTATGTAGCGTTCAACTGGAAGGCAGTCGCAACAGCGATCAACATCCTCGGCGGTGTCGACATCGATATCAGTAAGTCCGAGTTCTACTACATCAACGCGTTCATCACAGAGACGGTAAAAGGTACCGGAATTGGTTCTGTACAGTTAAAGAAAGCAGGTGTGAACCATCTGGATGGCGTACAGGCCGTTGCCTATGGACGTCTTCGTCTGATGGACAGTGACTATGCGCGTACAGAGCGCCAGAGACTTGTAATTCAGAAGGCATTCGAGAAGGCGAAAAAGGCAGACTTTGCGACATTAAACAGCCTGATCGGCAATATGTCCGCGATGTGCGCGACAAATATCAATATGAATGATATCCTTCCGATGGCGAAGAATGTCACGAAATACCATCTCGGTGAGACGACCGGATTCCCGGCAGCCCGCGGAGAGCAGAAGATGAAGATCGGCAAGCTGAAATTGTCCTGTGTTATCCCGCAGACACTCGTGAGCAATGTTACAAGCCTTCACAAGTTCCTCTATGGTGAAGAGGACTACAAGCCATCCAGCACGGTCCAGACGATCAGCAATAAGATCGCTGAACTTACTGGACTGAATAAGGCTGGCAAGGAGATCGATCATGTAGCGACGGATCAGGGATATATCCCGAAGGGCGAGACGGAGGCCACGACACTTTCCGCTGAAGAGGAGAGTAAGCAGGAGAGTCAGGAAGAATCCCAGATGGAGTCCATGCTCGAAGAATCCAAGAAGGAATCTGAGAGCACGGGTGAAACTGAGACAGGACCGGACGGCAAGCCGATCGAAACTACATCAGGAGCTCATAACAGCGGCTATCTGCATGAGACGGAAACGGATGCCAACGGCAATGTGATCGCAAAACCGACCGAGAGCCATGCAGGAAGTCCGACGGACGAAGCAGAGACCTCCATGGAGGCATACAGACCGTCAAGTCCGCAGGATATGACAACGGAAGCCCCGATCGGCCCGGGATATGAGAAGTCGACGGCAGTTCCGGAAGCGACAACGAGTGCAGGTCCGGCAACCCCGACGGAAGGACAGAGTTCGGTAACAGTTCCGGGTGAAGGAAGTGTAGCGGCTGAAGGCCCGGCAGCCGGAATTTAAGAATAGAGGCCAGGCTCAAAGGTTATAAAGGAAATATAGGATATTAAGGATCAAGACGCATCGTCTGATTGATTTGGAAGAAATATTCCAGACTACCAGATGGTGCGTCTTTTTTTGCGTGCAGCGGGCCATATCCATACCTGTGCGATAACGGTACTACTGTGAAAAATCTCGACAAATGGCTGATTTTTTTGAATTCGCGGTAGTCCGGCACAGTGGAAAGGTTTTACCCGGCTATATTTTCAAACGAAAATCTGAATTTACAATTTACATAGATTATACAAAGTAGTTACCGAACCATGGTTTTTGGTTTCGGGGATTCGTGATAAAAATAATACTGTACAGAGAAAGAAAAAATAAAAACAAAGACCTTTGAGGAGGAGAAAAGAATTATGAAAACAAGAAAAGTAATGGCACTTGCAGGTGCAGGAGTATTAGCAGTCAGCATGATGACAGGATGCGGAAGCAGCAGTAGTACAGCAGCGACAACAACTGCGGCAGCAGCAGAGACAGCAAAAGAAGCAGCGACAACAGCAGCAGAGAAAAAAGCAGATCTTACAGGATCGATCACAGCGGCAGGTTCTTCCGCATTAAAACCGCTGGTTGACGATGCAGCAGACATGTTTATCGAGAAATACCCGGACGTTTCCATCACGATCGACGCAGGAGGATCCGGCGAGGGCTTAAAGCAGGTTTCCGAGGGAACCGTAAATATCGGTAACTCCGATGTTGAGGCCTCCGCAAAGCTTGACGAGACACAGGCAAAAGAGCTTGTTGATCATCAGGTATGCGTAGTCACAATGGCTCCAATCGTAAATAACGATGTAAAAGAAGGCGGCGTTGAGGAGCTTACAAAACAGCAGCTCATCGACATCTTCACAGGAAAGACAACAAACTGGAAAGAGGTTGGCGGACCGGATGAGAGCATTGTCCTTGTAACGAGACCGACATCTTCCGGTACAAGAGCAACCTTCCAGAAATACGCTCTCGACGGAAACGAGGAAGCTTCCAATACTTCCATGGAAACAGATGATTCCGGTGTTCTTCTTCAGAATGTAAAAGATACGAAGGGTGCGATCGGATATGTAGCACTTTCTTATCTGACAGGTGATGCGGGAGTTGCAACCGTAGCGATCGATGGCGCAGAGCCGACACTTGAAAATACATACGCTGGAAAATATCCGGTATGGACATTTGAGCATATGTACACAAAGGGTGAGCCGGACGAAGTTGTAAGCGCATTCCTTGACTACATCATGTCCGATGAGTACGGCGCAAAGATGGAATCCTTAGGATACGGCGTATCTTCCAAGATGACAAACACCGAACATTAATATAAATGTTCAGTAGGTCTGCGCATTTACTGCGCTGACCGTAAGAAAACGTCGCCCGGAAGGCAGTCGATTTGGAATAGATTTTTGCTCGTAACTGTGAAGGTACTGAGCAGTTACGCATTAATCGAGAATGGGGCAGCAAAGCCATGAGCCGATGGCAGGATGCAGAGAGGACATGGACAGAGAGCTGCGAAACGGGCGGGGCAGAAAAATCTGACCCGCCCGATGCGGTATATGGACTTATTTCCAGCCGATAAAAGGCTGGCTGACCTGATAGAATTTGCTTCGAATATAGGAAGCAGGAGGACTTATGAAGAATGGTAAAGAAAAAAGCATGTTCGTCAGAGAATATCTGTGGCGGGATCTGATGACCGTCTGTGGACTGTTCGTAATTCTTCTGACGATCGTGATCGGCGCGTTCCTTGTATACAAGGGATCGTCCACATTCCTGACCTATAAACATTCTTTTCTGGAATTTTTAGGATCTGCAGATTGGGCACCTGAGGACAATATGGCAGGCGGCGGCAGCATCGGTGCGCTGATCTTCATCGCTGGGTCGCTCTGCACCTGCGGCCTGGCGCTTCTCATCGCGACTCCGTTTTCTCTGGGATCAGCGATCTTCATCACGGAGATCTCCCCGGAGTTTGGCGAGAAATTCTACCGCCCGGTAGTCGAGATCTTCGCCGGGATCCCGTCTGTTGTCTATGGCTGGGTGGGGCTTACGGTGCTTGTACCGGCGATCAAGATCTTGTTTGACCGTCAGGTGGGACATTCCATCTTGGCAGCAGGTCTGGTCTTAGCGGTCATGATCTTCCCGACGATCACAAGTGTTGCGGCGGATGCCCTTCACTCCGTACCGAAGGAATGCAGAATGGCGGCGTACGGACTCGGCTCTACCCGCTGGCAGACCATATACCGGATCGTAGTTCCGGCGGCAGCGCCTGGAATCATTTCCGGTGTGATCTTAGGTCTCGCGAGAGCCTTCGGTGAGGCCCTGGCAGTGGCCATGGTCATCGGACAGACCACAGCGCTTCCCACAAGCATTTTTTCAACGACAAAGACTCTGACCACCGAGATCGCGGCCCAGATGGGCAACGCCATGGAGGGCGGCGAGATGAAATCCGCACTCTGGACCATGGCACTGCTGTTATTTGCAATCTCCCTGTTCTTCATCTTCCTGATCCATCATGTGACAGCGGTAAAGCCGGAGAAAGAAGAAAAAACAAGCACATCTGTGAAAACCAGCACGACGGCAGTGCCGGTAAAGCAGTTCGCAGCAAAGGGGGAAAATTAGACCATGGAAAGTAAGATCAGACGTTCGCGCGGTGTGGACCGCGTTATGACAGTCATTTTCTACCTGGTTGCGATCTTCTTCTTCGCTCTTCTGATCGGTTTTGCGGGCAAGGTCATCATCGGCGGTCTCATGGGGGCAAAGCCGGAGATGTTCCGCTTCGCGAGAAAAGGAAGCATCGGAAACCAGTTGTTCAACACGATCTATCTCGTATTTATCTCCCTGCTGGTATCCATCCCCCTCGGTGTCTGCGCCGGAATTTATCTGGCCATGTATGCGAAACAGGGAAAAATGACAAAGTTTCTGAGAATGTGTATCGAGACACTTTCTTCCCTTCCGTCCATCGTTGTGGGCCTGTTCGGATACCTGGTATTCCTCGTATTCTTCGGAATGGGAAAGAGCCTGATGGCGGGTGCCCTCTCCGTATCGATCCTGACACTTCCGCTTATCACGACGACCACCGAGGATGCCATCAAGGGACTCCCGGCGGGATATTTTCAGGCGAGTTTAGGTCTTGGAGCGACAAAATGGCAGTCCATCTTCCATGTACTTCTCCCGGCATGTCTCCCGCGCATCATGACAGGCGTCATCCTGGCGGCGGGACGTGGATTCGGTGAGGCGGCAGCGCTCCTCTACACCACAGGATCCGGAAGCGACCTGCGCTGGGGCAACTGGAACCTGGCAACCCCGACCTGCCCCTTCAACCCGTTCCGCCCGGCAGAGACATTGTCGATCCAGATCTGGAACCTTCAGGTAAACGGTCAGGATAAGGCACTGGCGAACACCGCCTCCGCGGTCCTTATGATCCTGGTTCTGGCATTCAGCATCGGTGCGAATGTTTGGAGCCATCATCTGAAGAAAAAGAGCTCTGGCGAGGCAGCGTAAGAAATATTCGGAAAAGGACCTCAATGACGATTCTTGAGGAAGAAGTAATGAAACTCTGAGGATGGCATATGAGAGTTTTAGAGAGGAAAACATATATGACTGATATGAAACCGAAATTTGATATCGAAAAGCTGAATCTGCATTACGGCTCGTTCCATGCGCTTAAGGACATCAACATGCAGATCAGCGCCCATGAGATCACCGCGTTCATCGGACCGTCCGGCTGCGGAAAATCGACATTTTTAAAGACATTGAACAGAATGAACGATCTTGTGGAGAATGTAAAGATCGACGGAAAAGTGGAGCTTGACGGACAGAACATCTTTAAGGATATGGACGCCATCACGCTGCGCCACAAGGTCGGCATGGTATTCCAGCAGCCAAACCCGTTCCCGAAGAGTATTTACGACAACATCGCCTATGGCCCGAGGATCTTCGGGATCACGAGAAAGACGGATCTCGACGAGATCGTTGAGAGAAGCCTGCGTCAGGCAGCGATCTGGGATGAGCTTAAAGACCGCTTAAATAAAAGCGCCCTGGGACTTTCCGGCGGACAGCAGCAGAGACTCTGCATCGCGAGAACCCTGGCGGTGGAGCCGGAGGTGATCTTGATGGATGAGCCGACTTCCGCCCTGGACCCGATCTCCACATCGAAGATCGAGGACCTGGCGATGGAATTAAAGGATAAATACACCATCGTGATCGTCACCCACAACATGCAGCAGGCGGCGCGTATCTCTGACAAGACAGCGTTCTTCCTGTTAGGTGAGGTCGTCGAGTACAATAATACAAGTGATCTGTTTGCGAACCCGAGGGACGAACGGACAGAAAGCTACATCACAGGGAGGTTTGGCTGATTATGAGAGACGCGTTTTTAAAGCAATTGGAAGAGCTGCATAAGATGCTGGCGGAGATGGGACTGCTCTGCGAGAAAATGATCGACGGGACTTACGAGGCACTGATGCACATGGACCGGGAGCAGGCGGCGAAGATCCTGCAAGACGATGCGAACGTGGACTTAAAGGAGAGAGATATCGAGAGCAAGTGCTTGAAGCTTCTCTTAGAGCAGCAGCCGGTGGCTAGTGACTTAAGAAAGATCTCTTCCGCATTAAAAATGATCACAGACCTGGAGCGTATCGGTGACCAGGCGGGCGATATCGCGGAGATCATCAAGACCACAGACCTCTTAGAGCCGGTAAAGGCGACAAGACTTGGCGAGATGGCAAAAGCCGTTGCATCTATGGTTCGTGAGAGCATCGAGAGCTTTGCAAATGCAGACCTGAAGAAGACAAAGGAAGTCATCAAGGAGTTTCCACCGGTCGACGATATGTTCTCCCAGGTGAAGAAAGAACTGGCAAACGGTATCTTAAACGGCGAGGCCACCCAGGAACAGATCCTGGACATCCTCATGATCGCCAAATACTACGAGCGCATCGGCGACCACGCCACAAATATCGCGGAGTGGGCAGAGTATGCGATCACTGGGGTACATAGGAACAGTGAGCTGGAAGAGCATCTGTAAAAAGAGAAAAATTCCGAAACCGGAATTAAAACTGAAAAATTGCTAAAAATGATCTGAAAGTTGAATAAAAAAGTGGAGAACCTGATCTGCAGGTTCTCCCTTCTTGTTTTAAGAGCAATAACGTTACTGTACACGCATGCGTGTACAGTAACGCAATAACTGTGGATTTTGTCAGACAGCGAACATCTGCTTGCATAAGCATCCAAAATATGCTAAGATTCTTGCGTACACATGTTTTTCTGGGACGTACATATGGTAACGTGCCAGAGCAATGGACGAAACGTGTGATTTCGGTAATAAAAAAGAAATTTTTAGCTTGCGAGGTCTGATATATGGAGAAAAAAAACAAGTATTATGTGGTTCGTGACAAAGCGCTGCCGGAAGTCCTTCAGAAAGTCGTTGAGGTGAAACGTCTCCTAGAGACGGACAAAAACATGACGGTGCAGGAGGCGGCGGAACAGGTCGGTTTAAGCCGCAGTTCCTTCTATAAATATAAGGATGATATTCTTCCGTTTTCCGACAACACGAGAGGAAAGACCGTGACACTTGTGACCCAGATGATGGACGAGCCGGGGCTTCTGTCTGACCTGCTCCACATCGTTGCGGATTACCGCGCGAATATCCTTACGATCCACCAGACGATCCCGGTAAACGGATCCGCGACGGTAACCCTCAGTGTGGAAGTCCTCTCCGACACGGGAAATGTTGCCGGTATGGTTGAGGAGATCGAGCACTTAAAAGGCGTACAGAATGTGAAAATTTTAGGAGTGGAGAAATAGACGGATGAAAGCGGCAATTATGGGATACGGAACCATCGGCTCCGGCGTGTATGAGGTTCTTGATAAGAACTGCAAAAGCGTAGAAAAAAAGGCTGGAGAGCCGATAGAAGTAAAATATATCCTGGATCTCAGGGAGTTTCCGGGAAGCCCGGTGGAGAAGCTTGTGATCCACGATGTGGAACAGATCGTAAATGACCCGGAGATCGGGATCGTTGTGGAGACCATGGGCGGAACAAAACCGGCCTACGAGTTTGTAAAGCGCTGCCTGCTCGCGGGAAAGCATGTGGTGACTTCCAATAAGGCACTGGTTGCGGCCCATGGGACAGAGCTGATCCGGATCGCCGCGGAAAAGAACATCAGCTTCTTGTTTGAGGCAAGTGTCGGCGGCGGTATTCCGATCATCCGCCCGCTTGTGGAGAGTCTCGGCGGCGAGGAGATTTTAGAAATCTCCGGTATCTTAAACGGAACCACAAACTACATCCTCACAAAGATGAATAAAGAGGGATGGAGCTTCGAGGAGGCGTTAAAGCGCGCTCAGGAATTGGGCTACGCGGAGCGCAACCCGGAGGCAGATATTGAAGGATATGACACCTGCAGAAAGATCGCGATCCTGACTGCGGTCGCAACAGGAAAAGAAGTAAACTACGAGGAGATCCCGACCCAGGGAATCACAAAAATCACTTCCATGGATTCCAGCTACGCGGCACATATGGGTGCGGCGATCAAGCTCTTCGGAACCAGCGTGAATAAAGACGGAAAGATCTATCTGGAGGTCGCGCCGGTCCTCGTGGACGCGAAAGACCCGCTGTATGCGGTGACAGATGTGTTCAACGGAATCCTCGTTGTGGGAAATATGCTGGGCGCGTCCATGTTCTACGGAAGCGGAGCAGGAAAACTGCCGACAGCCAGCGCCGTTGTCGGGGATATGATCTCCGCAGTCCGCTTCGGCGATGAGCCGGAGAAGATCGGCTGGAGCAGCGAGAAGCTTGAGGTACATCCGGCGGCTGAGCTTTCCAGAAAGTACTTTGCACGGTTTGAGGGTTCTGAGAGAGCAAAGAAAGAGGCCGTTGCGGCAGCTTTCGGTGACGTGAAATTTGTGACACCGGAAGGAACAGATGAGTTCGCGGTTCTGACCGGTGAGATGACAGGGGAAGAGTTCGACGCGGCAGCAGCAAAGGTCGGTGGACTGCGCCAGAAGATCGCAGCCAGATTATGATCCCGACATGGTTCCAGATGCCATGCCTGTTTCAGATGATGACCGGGCTTTACTGTCCGGGATGCGGGGGAACGAGAGCCGTCCGGGCACTCCTTTCAGGGCATCCGGTACTAAGCTTTCTGTACCATCCGGTGGTGCCGTATATGGCATCGGTAGCTGTGTGGGCTGCGGTTTCCTGGATCCTGTATTTTGCCACGGGAAACAGGAGATTCCGACCGGAGTTGGATGACCGGATCGCTTACGCAGCGGCGGGGATCGTGATCTTAAATTTTATCATAAAAAACGGACTTCTGGTATTCGCCGGGATCGATGTGATCGGGCGGCTGCCGGGGGTGTGAGAATAGGGAGAAGACCTGGAGCGGGTACCGAAAGTGGTATCTGTTCTGGGTCTTTTTGTTTCATGCCACAATTTTGCCGCAGATATGCCCTGTTTTGTGTGGCATCCTTCACAGTTTGAACACAGGTCGAACACAGAGGAATCACAAGTTTCTGATAAAGTTTATTGCAGAAACGTAATAAACAGTAAGAAAAATGCAAGGAACCTGGAGTACATGTACTTTAAAAGTACAAAGATCCCCGTGATGACGAGTGTACGCAGCAGTCAATGGAAATCAGGCAATGGATCTGGAAAGAGATGACCTGCAGGGGGCTGATGATCTGGCGGTCAAGGCGGATGAAAGGAGAATGGAAATGAGAAGAGGAAAGATAATAGCGGTCAGTCTGACGGTCTGTGCGGTGGGGGCCGGAATGACGGTGAACGCTTACGCGGCCAGCACCACATTTGAAATGAGGAAGAAAGCGGTGAGCCTGCTTGGAATTATAACGACGAGTAATTACCAGGCGAATGTGACGAGAGGTGAGTTTGCGGAACTCCTCGTAAAGGCATCGGACTACAAGGAGGCGGCAAACGCGGCGGGAACCGTATCTGTATTCGTGGATGTCTCCTCAAAATCCCAGTATTCTGCGGCGATCCGC
>OGII01002639.1_pt1 | contig 10234 bp, 9 predicted proteins | sample 1571701 | NCBI WGS metagenome assembly OGII01 (sample SAMEA2581950, study PRJEB24529) | metagenome | biome: Human gut stool | place: China | collected 2011
TGCAACTGCTCCAGCCGCTTGATGTAGAACATCCATTTCCGCAGCCCGTCCCGGTGCCCGCCGCGAGAATCTGGAGAACTACATCAAGCGGCTGGAGCAGTTGGAGAGCATTGCGTCCTCGTTCCAGGGCGTTGAGAAAGCGTATGCCATTCAGGCCGGCCGCGAGGTGCGGGTCATGGTGAAGCCCGAGCAGGTCAGCGAGGATCAGATGATTATTCTGGCTCATGACCTTGCAAAGAAGATTGAGGAAGAAATGGAATATCCCGGTCAGATCAAGGTAAATTTGATTCGGGAAACGAAATGCGTCGAATACGCAAAGTAATAAACAGCCGAAAAAATCCCCCAAGGAATGTCCTTGGGGGATTTTTAGCATTTTTTTTGAGAAAAGAACGAAATCCGGCGGTGGTCACATGGGGCAGCGCGCCGGGGTCAATAGCCACGCTTTCGGTCTACAAGGTGGGATAGAGGCCGCCCAGCGGCGTAGTTGGCAAGGTCCTCGCAGAACAGCTCCACATTCCGGTCACAGGTGTGGCCCAGCGTCAGGTTGCCGGAAATGTGGGGCGTCAGAATCAGATGCTTGGTGTCCCACAGGGGGTCATTTTCCGGCAGCGGCTCCGGGTCGACAACGTCCAGCGCGGCGCCGGCAATGTGGTCGGTGTTCAGGGCCTCGGCCAGCGCCGCTTGATCCAGCGCGTTGCCCCGGCCCACATTGATGACAATGGCCTCCTTCGGCAGACGGGCAATTCGCTCGCGGTTAAGAATATTCATCGTCTCCGGTGTATTGGGAAGCGCCATGACCAGCAGCTCTGCGTCCGACAGCAGACGGTCCAACTGAGAGATAGGGTAGGTCTCATCGAAAATGCCGGCCTCCCGGGCCTTTCCGCTGCGGCTGAGGCCGATGATTTTTTCAGCGCCCATGCCTCGCATCCGGCGGGCAATATTGCCGCCGAGGTCGCCGGTGCCTAAAATTGTGACACGGCAGCCGTGAATGGAGCGTACCGGCGCCGGGGCAGCCCAGCGGTGCGCCCGGGCGGCATCCAGATAGGCGGGCATCTGCCGCAGCAGCATCAGCGTTACCATAACGGTGTGCTCCGCAATGGTCACGCCGTAGGCGTTGCTGTTGCTCAAAAGGCAGTTTGGGTTGGCGAAAAGGCTTTCATCCCTGCAATAGGCGTCTACCCCGGCGGAGGAGGCGCAGTACCATTTCAGTGTGGCGGGCGCGGTGCGGAGCAGGTCCGGGGAGGCGGCGTAGAGAACCTCGCAGTGCTGCACGCAGTCGCGGGCGGCGTTAAACTGGTCCTTTGTGAAGAAATACGGCGTCATGCCAGCCGCCTCTGCGGCGGCGGTGATCTGCGCCTTGTGTGCCGGGGTCAGAAAGCTCTGGAAAATGCAGATATCACGGCTCATAAATGACTCCTTTCAGCGTGGAAAAGTGAACATATAGGAAAGTAAAATAGCTTTTCAGGCTTCTTGGTTCAGCGCATTGCAGATTTGCTCAGCGCAGCGCATCCCATCCGCAGCGGCGGAGAGGATTCCCCCGGCCCAGCCGCCGCCCTCGCCGCAGGGATACAGCCCCCGAATGGGAGACTGGCAATCGGTGTCCCGCAAAAGGCGCACCGGAGAGGAGCTGCGGCTCTCCACAGCGGTGAGCACAGCGTCCGGTTGGTCATAGCCCCGCAGCTTGCGGCCCAAAATCGGCAGCGCCTCCGCGATGGACTCGGCTACAAAGTCCGGCAGACAGTCCCGGAGATTTGTCCATGTCACACCGGGGCGATAGCTGGGTTTGACGCGCCCCGGCCCCGCAGAGGGGCGGTTCAGCAGAAAATCCTCCACCCGCTGCGAGGGGGCAAGGTATCCGCCTTGACCGGCGCGGTAAGCGGCGCCCTCCAGCCGCCGCTGGCATGCGATGCCTGCCAAGGGGCTTTCACCGCCGAAATCCTCCGGCGTGATGTTCACCAGCAGCGCGCCGTTGATGTTTTCCTGGTCCCGGGCAAATTCGCTCATGCCGTTGGTCACCACCCGGTTTTCCTCTGACGCGGCGGCCACCACCTGCCCGCCGGGGCAGACGCAGAAGGAAAATACGCCCCGGCCGTTGGAAAGATGACAGCTCAGCTTGTACGTGGAGGCCGGGAGGCCCGGATGTCCGGCGTACTGCTTGTATTGGGCGGCGTCGCAGTCTGCTTGCCGCTGCTCAATGCGGACGCCCACGGCAAAGGGCTTGGCCTCCATGGGAACGCCCCGGCGGTACAGCATTTCAAAGGTGTCCCGGGCAGAATGGCCGGGACAGAGAATCAGGTTTTGGCAAGGGAGCGTGTAGGTTCCCTCGGGGCCGGAGACCGTGATTTTCCGCAGCGCACCGTCCCGGATATCCAAATCGGTGAGCTGGCTCTCAAAGCGGAGGTCCGTCCTGGCGTCCAATAGCTCCTGCCGCAGATTTTTCAGGGCGATGTGCAGGTAATCCGTGCCGATATGGGGCTTGGCGTCGATCAGAATGTCCGCCGGTGCGCCGCACTTTACCAGCTCCTCTAAAATAAAACGGTGTCGGATGTTCTTGGTGCCGGTATTCAGCTTTCCGTCGGAAAACGCACCGGCGCCGCCCTCGCCGAACTGGACGTTGCTGGTGAGGTCCAGTGCCCCGGTGGACCAGAAGCGCTCTACATCGGCGGTGCGTTCCTCCACCCGGCGGCCACGTTCCAATAAAATGGGACGGGCACCGGCCCGGGCCAGTACCAGCGCGGCGAACAGTCCCGCGGGTCCGGCTCCCACAATGACCGGGGGACAGTCCGGGGTGGGAACGACTTGCGGCAGCCGATAAGCGGGCCGTGGCTCTGCGCGGGATACCCGCTTGTCCCGGCAGCGGCGGAGCACAGCGTCCTCGTTGGCGGTCTCAGCCTCCACCGTATAGACCCAATGGACCCCCTCCCGGGCGTCAATGCTGCGGCGCAGGATTCGCAGCGCCAGCAGGCGTTCCCCCGGGAGCCGCAGCACCTTTAGGACCTGCGCGCGCAGTGCGGCATCACCGCTGCCGGGCGGGAGCTTCAGATTTTCGATTCGCAGCATGAGAGTACCTCCAAGGGAATTGATAGAAGAATTTTAGCACACTCTGCGGAAAAGAGAAAGCATGGTTCATAATTGCTTTAAAAATTTTTCAGGCAGTTTTAAGATTTCCGGCCTATACTACAGTCAAAGTTAAGGAAGTCCCCGGCGGGCCGGAACTCCGGCCACCGATCTCAAGGAGGTTTGACTTATGTATAACGATGAAAATAATTTGTATCACTACACATACCGCAAGGACGGTACGGAGCCGGGCCAGCGCTATGACGCAAAGCAGCCCAGCGTAGACGAGCAGATCAACAGCTACCGTCAGCAGCAGGCCAAACAGGCGCAGGGCGAGCAGCAGGCGCAGAGCCAGGACAATGTGCAGCCGCAGAGCCAGCCCACCGGCTATGGCCCGGCAGGCGGACAGCAGCCCCAGCACAAGTCCGCAAAGAGCTGTGTCGGCATGAAGGTCGCGTCCTTGGCGCTGGTGTGCGCCCTGTTGGGCGGCTTGGTAGGCGGCGGCACGGCGTACCTTGTGAGCAACCGGTCCAACAGCGATACCACAGAGGTGAATGTCTCCAACCGCAGGCCTACGGAAATTCAGGTCAAGACCGTGGACGGGAAAACCGCCATGACGGACGCGGAGTTGTACGCCGCCAACGTCAACAGCGTGGTGTCCATCAACATCACAGCCACCTCTGACCCTAACTTCTTTGGCCAGACCACACAGACCGCCGGCGCCGGTTCCGGCTTCATCCTGACGCCGGATGGCTATATCGTCACCAATTACCATGTGGTAGGCGACGCCGATACCGTGAAGGTCACACTGTACAACGGTGACAGCTATGACGCCAAGTATATCGGCGGCGATGAAGACTATGATATCGCTGTCATCAAGATCGACGCCGAGAACCTGCCTAACGTAACGCTGGGCGACAGCGACAGCCTGAATGTGGGCGATCACATCCTGGCTATCGGCAACCCGCTGGGCGAGCTGACGTTTTCCATGAGTGAGGGCATTGCTTCCTCGGTGAACCGCGCTATTGATGTAGACGGAACTCCCTTCAACATGATTCAGGTCACGGCGGCTATTAATCCCGGCAACTCCGGCGGCCCGCTGTTCAACGAGTACGGCGAGGTTGTGGGCATTGTGTCCGCCAAGTATTCCAGCTATGCAAGCCAGAGCGTTGAGGGTCTGGGCTTCGCCATCCCTATCAACGATGTGGCGGCTATGATTCAGGATATCATGACCAACGGCTATGTCAGCAACAAGGCATATCTTGGCATCACCCCCGGCACCATGAATGAGCAGATGGCCGCCCAGTATCGCTATGATGTTACCAAGGGCGTGTTCATCTACTCCGTGGAGGATGGCAGCGCCGCTGACAAGGCGGGTCTCAAGATGGGCGATGTTATCATGAAGATCGACGGTACGGATGTGGACTCCTATCAGGACCTGGTGGCCCTGAAGAAGAAGTACTCCGCCGGTGATGAATCCACGTTCACCATTTACCGTGACGGTAAGCAGCAGGACGTCTCCGTGACGTGGGGCGTCGTGCCTGCGGATCAGGCCACGGACAACAACAGCCAGTCCCAGCAGAGCCAGAACAATAACAGCAATTCCAACAACGGCTCCTATAACGGCGGCAATGGCTATTACAGCAATCCGTGGGATATCTTCAACTACTACTTCGGCAATCAGGGCTGATCAGCTCACGGTTTGAAAAATTCAGAAAACGCAGGGCGCTGTGCATCGCACAGCGCCCTGCGTTTATTGTCCTCGTTTAAAATTGTTTTTACGAAGAATTACTGCTCACCCGGAAGGAAAGTACTGTCAAAGCCGTAGGGCAGCAGGTCCCGGAGCGTCAGCTCCAGCGCCTCCCCCTTGCCGTTGAGACAGATGACCTGCATTTCCGGCGCGAACTCCTTCATAAACTGGCGGCACATCCCACAAGGGTAGCAGTAATCGCTGCTGCGTCCGGCGATGACAATGCGTACAAAATCCGTATGTCCTTCGCTGACAGCCTTGCTCATGGCGGTGCGCTCGGCGCAGGTGCCTACCGGATAAACGGCATTTTCAATGTTGCAGCCGGTAAATACCGTCCCATCGGCGCATTCCAGCGCCGCGCCAACGGGAAAATGGGAATAAGGGCAATAGGCCCGGTCCAGCATGGCTACAGCGGCGGCCTTTAATTCTTCAAGACTCATATTACTTCTCCTTTCACAGCTTTAATTGGTTTTCGGCGTCCACTTCACGCCCCGGTCCGGGCGCACGGTCAAGTCTATGATGTCCCGGGCGTCATAGAACTGACTGTACCAGCCGATGACCTTATCGCTGCCACGGAGGGTGGTCCCGTCAGGGTGAAGCCTGTCACAGATCACGGCGCAGATGTCGGTTTTGATTTTGGAGTACGAGCTGATTCCGACGGAGGCGAAGACCCGGAAGCCCTGCTCCTGCAAATACCTGAAAATAGGACCGGTCTGCTTTACATCGTCTCCGTCCGGCCGGGCGCCGTGGGGATAGTAGAGGATGGTGGTGGGGCCCACCAGACTGCCGACCTCATCCAGCCAGCGCTTTGTATCCGCCTGCACCCGCTCCAGCGAGGAGGACGAGAGATTGATATGTCCCCATGTATGGCTTCCGAACGTCCAGCCAGTGCGCTTGAGCTCGGCGATGATGGGCTTCACCGCCTCCCGCTCATTCTGCCGGTTGGCCTCCAGCTCATCATTCCACACCTTCGTGTCCGTGTTGGTGCGGTAGCCTAAAATGCCCTGATAGCCGGTGAGGCTCAGGCTGCCCTTGGCACCGAAGGGGGAGAAGTCCGGGTGCTCTCGGACGAACTTGTCCAGAATGGTGATAGCGTCCAAATCCTGCGAGACAACCTCATTGCCCTGCGGGTCCAGACCATAGCTCCAGATAAGACCATCGTCCCCGATGATGAGCTTGTAGGTAAAGCCATCCTTGAGCATATAGTCATAATAGTTTACATCGTCATAGGAGAGAATCAAAGGCTTTTTGCCCTCCGGGAGGTACAGCGTGTTGCGGACCATGACCGGCTGACCGTTTGCGTCCGTGCTCTCGCTCCACACATCGCCTATGTCCACCAAAACATAGCCCCGGTCATAGACGCTCTGCAAAATTTTGTCATACTCGTCCACTGTTACCATCCAGTCATCGATTCCGTCAGACTGGGAATCGCCGTCAAAGGCCAGCTCGGGATAGGCCACAACGGGGTGGAAAAAGAGGTGCTCCACGATACCGTCCCACGCCGTGTAGGTCACGCCGTCCACAGTGCCCCGATCAACGGTGGGGGAGGAAATGACGTAGGGTTCCGGCTCCGTCTGCGCGGGTTTCGGCAGGCGGTTCCTCTGGCCGTGTGGAGGTGTCTGCCTTGGGGGCGGAGGAACAGGCGGTGAGGGAGAGCGCGAGCGTCAATGACAAAAGAAAAGCGGAAATACACCGCATGAAAACAGATCCTTTCTGTCGAAAATCAGATATAGTATACCAGAAAGGCCGCGAAAAGTAGCAACAATTTGATAACAAAATGGCAGGGCGCAGCCCTGCCGCTTTGTCATCTGTGGACTACCGCTTGTCGCCGGGCTTGAACAGCAGCGCCATTAGTACGCCGAAAACTACGGCCGCCGCGATTCCGCCGGCGGTGGCGGTGAGACCGCCGGTAAAAACGCCCAGCCAGCCCTTTTCGGCAACAGCCTTGGCAACGCCCTTTGCCAGCGCGTGACCGAAGCCTGTCAGGGGTACGGTGGCCCCGGCACCGCCCCAGTCGGCAATGGGCTGGTACAGCCCCACGGCGCTGAGCGCAACGCCCGCCACCACATAGCCGGTGAGGATACGGGCGGGGGTGAGCCGGGTGCGGTCGATCAGAATTTGACCCACGGCGCAGAGAAGTCCGCCGCAGAGAAATGCTTTCAGATATTCCATCGCTTTACCTTTCTGTGCTGACGCACACCAAATGACAGATACCGGGAATGGATTCTCCCTGAAAGCTGGAGGTGGGGGAGAGCAGCGCCCCGGTGGGGGCAAACAGCACCCGCCGCCAGCGGCCCTGCTTTAAGCCTGTGAGGATATAGCCGTTGAACACAGCGGCGGAGCAGCCGCAGCCGGAGCCGCCAGCGTGCATATCCTGCCCCTCCCGGTCATAGAGCAGCATTCCGCAGTCAAAATAGTTTTTGGAGAGGTCAACACCGTCCTGTCGGAAAAAATCCGTGACGATGCCGTGGCCCAGCTCGCCGAGGTCCCCAGTGAAAATAGCGTCATAGTCCTGCGGGCCGGTGCCGGTATCGGAGAAGTAGGCCCGGAGCGTATCGTAGGCGGCGGGGGCCATGGCCGCGCCCATGTTGTTGGGGTCGGTGATGCCCTTGTCCACGATTTTGCCGCAGGTGACATGGGTGATATACGGCCCCGGCCCCTGGGCGGAGAGCAGCGTACACCCGGCGGCAGTGGCAGTCCATTGGGCGGTAGGCGTCCGCTGGCTTCCATAGGGCACTGGCATCCGGTACTGCCGTTCCGCTGTGCAGAAATGGGAGCTGGCCTGCGCGGCGGCCTTTTCGGCGAAGCCGCCGTCAATGAGCATGGCCGCCAGCGCCAAAGATTCCCCCATGGTGGAGCAGGCGCCGTATAGCCCGAAAAAGGGAATGCTGAAGTCCCGCAGACCGAAGGAGGAGCCGATGCACTGGTTCAAAAGGTCACCCGCCAGCACATAGTCCAGCTCGTCCGGCGCAAGGCCCGCCTGCTCCAGCGCCCGCCGCAGTACCCGTTCCTGCATGGCTGACTCTGCCTTTTCCCATGTTTTTTCTCCAAAAAACGAGTCCTCGCACAGCTCGTCAAAGTATTTTGCCAGCGGCCCCTGCCCCTCCATCCGCCCGCCGATATTGGCAAAGGACAGCACCGAGGGCGGTGTCCGCAGGGCCACGGTACGCCGTCCTATCCGCTTGCCGTTCATAGACATTCCTCCCTGAAAACGGTTTTGGAAGCAGTATGCCCAAAGAACTGGAAATTATGAAAAATCAAGCGGCACGTGCTTTGGCAAATTACCGGAAATATTCGTCGAAATTGAAGGGGGCACGGCTTGCGTTTCCATGGGGGGTGTGCTATGATAAAGGCGGAAATTGAGAGAAAATGCAGATTTATGTCCACACTCGTCTTGAAGATATGCAAGGCGGTTTTTGTATGGAGAATAACAAAGCCTTGGAGGGGTAGTTATGGAGAAAAAATTGTATGACAACTGTGTAGAGATTCTCAAGGAAGAACTCATCGCCGCTATGGGGTGTACAGAGCCCATCGCGATCGCCTTTGTGTCCGCACTGGCACGCAAGACGCTGGGAAGTGAGCCTGTATCCTGCGAGGTCCTGTGCAGCGGCAACATTGTGAAGAACGTGATGGGCGTTGTGGTTCCCAATTCTCAGGGTCAGCGCGGCATTGCCGTGGCGGCCGTTCTGGGAATTGTGGGTGGTGATTCCGACCGTGAACTGGAGGTTTTGCAGAGCGTGACGCCGGAGGATGTGGAGAAGGCCCGGAAGCTCATTGCCGAGGGCTTTTGCACCTGCCAACTGGCCAAGGGCGTTGAGAACCTCTTTGTGGAGGTGCATCTCAAGGATGCGGAGGGCCATACTGTCACGGCGCAGATCAAGGATCACCACAATAATGTGACGCTGCTGCAGAAGGACGATACCGTTTTGGTGTCCGCCAAGCAGGACAGCTCCGCCAACACCAAGAAGGGCGACCGGTCCCTGCTGACCATTAAGGGCATTCTGGAATTCGCCGATGAAGTGCGGATGGAGGATGTGAAGGAGCTGCTGGACCGTCAGATTCAAATGAACTCCGCTATCTCTCAGGAAGGCTTGAAAAATCCCTATGGCGCCGAGGTAGGCCGTGTGCTGCTGCAGCATGGCAATGACCTCCGTACTCGTGCGCGTGCCGCTGCCGCCGCCGGCAGCGATGCCCGGATGGGCGGCTGTGCGCTGCCGGTGGTTATCAACTCCGGCAGCGGCAATCAGGGCATTACCGTCACGATGCCCATTCTCGAGTACGCCAAGGAATACCATATTGACGATGAGAAGGTCCGCCGCGCTCTGGTGGTGGCAAACCTCATTTCCGTGCACCAGAAGAAGTACATTGGCAGCCTTTCCGCCTATTGCGGCGCTACCAGCGCCGCCTGCGCCTCTGCGGTGGGTATCGCCTATATGCTGGGCGAATCCTATGAGGTGATCTGCAGCGTCATCACAAATGCCATTGCCACCATCGGCGGCATGGTGTGCGACGGTGCAAAGTCCTCCTGCGCCGCCAAGATCGCCGCTGCGGTGGAGTGTGCTCTGCTGGGTCTTGAAATGGCCCGGGGTGAGCACGTGTTCCAGCCCGGCGAGGGTCTGGTGAAGGATAACGTTGAGGATACCATCCGCAGCGTGGGCCGCATGGGCCGGGACGGCATGAAGGAGACCGATATCGAGATTCTCAACATCATGCTGGGTAAGTAAAATTGAATAAAGCAATCGCCGAAAGGGTCCGGGGAAACCCGGGCCCTGAAGCTGCCGGAAGAAACAGCAGCTTTTCCGAGGCGGTAAGGAAGGGTGTGCGCGGGAAACCAAAGAAGGGTGTCCTGCGCTATTTTAATCGGCAATTTCAAAATGTTTTGAAAATTGGACTCAGCTTGGCAAAATTTTTTGCCAAGCTGAGGGTCCGGGGAAACCCGGGCCCTTTCGGTACGCTTTCTATGGAAAAATGTTGTAATCTGCGGCGGAACGTGCTATGATGGCTACTGTCAACAGGGGAGCTTGCGCGAGCGGGCTGAGAGTGGGCTGCATCGCCCAGACCCGGAACCTGATTTGAATCATGCCAACGTAGGGAGATGCCGTTGCTGACACGTTTGAAGGCAATGCGGATATGTCTTTGCGGCATATCCGCATTTTTATTTTGATGGAGGCGTCAGGTATGAAGCTTGATAAACGCGATCTGCTGCTCTATGCCGTAACGGACCGTCACTGGCTGAACGGACGTACACTGCTGGAGGTGGTCCGGGAGAGTCTGGACGGTGGTGTGACCATGCTCCAGCTCCGTGAAAAGACATTGGAGGAGGGAGCGTTTTTAGAGGAGGCCAGAGCGCTTCAGGCCCTATGCCGGGAGCGTCATGTCCCCTTTATCGTCAACGATAATGTGGACATTGCAAGGTCCATGGGCGCA
>OGII01002646.1_pt1 | contig 10215 bp, 8 predicted proteins | sample 1571701 | NCBI WGS metagenome assembly OGII01 (sample SAMEA2581950, study PRJEB24529) | metagenome | biome: Human gut stool | place: China | collected 2011
TGGAGCAGGTGACGGGAATCGAACCCGCATCCCCAGCTTGGAAGGCTGGTGCCCTGACCATTGTGCTACACCTGCATGAGCCCTCCGTGGAAATGTCAGCTTGCATATCTTAGCATATAAAGTCGGTTCTGTCAAGGCGTTTTTCCTGAAAAGTTTACAGTTTTGCCATGGAGAGGAAAGCGTCGTATAAAAGCTGCCCATCTGCCGCACCGGGGAGGGACAGCCGTTCCGGGTGCCACTGGACGCATAGAATGGGGAGCGTGCGGTGCCGCAGAGCCTCAACAGTACCGTCCGGCGCCCATTGCAACGCCTCCAGCCCGGCGCCGAAACGGTCAATGGACTGGTGGTGGCTGCTGTTGACAACGCAGCGCTCCCCATACAGCCGCCGCAGCAGCGAGGGGGCAGCGGTGACGCTATGTAGCCGGTCACTGCCGTGGACCGAGCTGTGGCCGGGAAGGTCCTGCACAAGCGTGCCACCGAAAAATACGTTCACACTCTGCATTCCCCGGCAGACGCCCAGCACCGGTCGGTGGGCGGAGGTGAACAGATTCAGCAGATCCATTTCCAGCGCGTCCTGCGCCGGGTCAAGGCCGCGGCAGGCAATATCGGTCTGTCCATAGAGCATTGGGGACAGGTCGCCGCCGCCGGGAAGCAGCAGACAGCCGCAGTCCGCCGGATCATCGGTAAAGCAGGGCACTGCCCCGGCGCGGCGCACGGCTCGGGCGTAATTGCGGTAAACGGCGACGTCACCGGGAATATAAACACGCAGCATGGCAGGCCCTCCCGTTAAAAAGCTGCTTTATTCTATGCGGCAGCGGCGGATTTTGACAGGGGAAGCTGTGGGAAGGCTTGCCTTGCGGCATAGGAAGGAGTATAATAACCTTGATTTTACCTGTGATATGGGAGGTGGAGCACTGTGGAGACCTTGGGGCGCTTTGCACCGTCTCCCAGCGGGCGGCTCCATCTGGGAAACCTGTTCTGCGCGCTGCTGGCGTGGCTGTCCGCACGGCAGAAGGGCGGGAAAATTTTGTTGCGGGTGGAGGACCTTGATACCGCCCGCTGTCCGCTGAAATACGGCGCACAGACGGAGCGGGACCTGCAATGGCTGGGGCTGGACTGGGACATCGGCCCCGGTAAGGAGAACGGTACCGGCCCATATTACCAAAGCCGCCGCACGGCGCTCTATCAGGCGGCGCTGGAGAAACTGGAGGACAGGGGACTGGTGTACCCCTGCTTTTGCACCCGGGCGGAGCTGCACGCAGCCTCGGCTCCCCACCGGGAAGACGGGCAGACAGTTTATGTCGGCACCTGCCGGTATTTAACGGCGGCGGAGATCGCGGAGAAGCGCCGGACTCGTGCGCCCGCTCTGCGGCTGCGGGTGTCGGAGGAGGTCTGGGGCTTCACGGACGGACACATGGGCCGTTATGAGGAAAATCTGGCCCGGGACTGCGGGGATTTTCTTCTGCGCCGGTCCGACGGAATGTTTGCCTATCAACTGGCAGTGGTGGTAGATGATGCCGCCATGGGCATCACAGAGGTGGTGCGGGGGTCGGACCTGCAGGATTCCACACCCCGGCAGTTATATCTCTATCACCTGCTGGGCCTGACGCCGCCGCAGTTTTATCATTTCCCGCTGCTGCTGACAGCGGAGGGAAAGCGCCTTTCCAAGCGGGACGGTGCAGTGGGACTGGACAGCTTACAGGAACGGCTGTCCCCGGAGGAAATTTTGGGGAGGCTGGGGTATCTTGCGGGCATCAATCCCTCTGCCGCGCCGAAAACGGCGGAGGCGCTGCTGACGGACTTTGACTGGGAACGGGTTCCGAGGGCGGATATCCGCATCCCGGAGGGACTTTTTGAATGAACGGCGGAAAGCCGCCAAGGGGGAAAAGCAATGCAGATCATCATTGTGGGCGCGGGCAAGGTTGGCAGCAGTCTGACTGCTCAGTTGATTCGGGAGCACCGGGTCACGGTTATCGATCAGGAGCCGAAGCTTATTGAAAATATCATCAACGTCTATGATGTGATGGGAATTTGCGGCAACGGAGCAAGCTACGAGGTGCAGAAGGAGGCGGAGGTAAATAAGGCGGACTTGCTGATCGCCACCACCTCCAGCGATGAGATCAACATTCTGGCCTGCCTTGTGGCGAAAAAGCTGGGCGTGGCCCACACCATCGCCAGAATCCGCAACCCGGAATATGAGACGCAGCTCCGCTTCATGCGGGGGGAGTACCGTTTGCAGGAGGGCTCTGCGCTGGATGGCGTCCAATTGCTGGATATTTACCGCAGCGCCCGGGCAAGGGTGCTGATATGTGCGGTGTCCCGGAAAGGGGAGACCACCATCCCCTCCGGTGATTTCCAACTAAAAAGCGGCGATAAAATCTATGTCACCGCCGCGCCGGATCAGCTCTCCGCTTTTTTCCAGTATTTGGGTGTGTTTCGCAAAAAGGCATCCAGCGTCATGATCGTGGGCGCCAGCAAAATGTGCTACTATCTTGCAAGCGAGCTTCTGCACATGGGGATGAGCGTGAAGATTATCGACCAGAATGAGAGCCGCTGCGCCCAAATCAGCGAGCTGCTGCCCCGGGCGCTGGTCATTGTGGGTGACGGTACGGACGGGGAGCTGCTGGCAGAGGAGGGCATTGACGATACCGATGCCTTTGTGGCCCTGACCGGCATTGACGAGGCCAATATCCTCATGGCCATGTGCGCATCCCGGCAGAAGGCCGGGTGCAAGGTGGTGGCGAAGATCAACCGCCGCTCCCTGATGGAGCTGGTGAGCAGCGAGCGGATGATCGACAGCATAGTCTCCGTCCGAGATGTGACCACGGAGTTGATTGTGCAGTACGTCCGGGCCATGGAGAGCGCCTCCGGCGCCAAGATCAAAACGCTGCACCGGCTGGTGGAGGGGGCTATTGAGGCACTGGAATTTCATGTAGACAATGACGTTGCCTTTGTGGAAACGCCCCTGAAGGACCTGCGGCTGAAATCCGGCGTGCTCATTGCGGGCATCGTCCGGCGCAACGGCAGCATTGTCATACCCGGCGGCAGCGATGTGATTCGCGGCGGCGATGATGTCATTGTGGTGACGCAGGACGCCGCCCTTCAGGACATTCACGATATTTTGCGGCAGGAGTAAGAGGAGGCACTATGAATATACGCATGATCGGCTTTGTGCTGGGACGAATCCTGCTGGTGGAGGCGGGACTTTTGACCCTGCCGCTGGCCGTGGCGCTGCTGTACAGGGAACCGGCCATGCCGTGGCTGATCACCATGGCGGCGCTGGTAGTTTGCGGCGCACTTTTGAGCTTCCGAAAGCCGGAACGCACCGCCCTTTACGCCAAGGACGGCTTTGCTGCCGTGGCGCTGGTGTGGCTGCTGATGTCCGCCTTTGGAGCGCTGCCCTTTGTGCTTTCGGGGGACATTCTCCATTACGTGGACGCCTTTTTTGAAACGGTCTCCGGCTTTACTACCACCGGAGCCAGTATCCTCCCGGCAGTGGAACCGCTGAGCCGGGGCAGCCTGTTCTGGCGCAGCTTTACGCACTGGGTTGGCGGCATGGGCGTACTGGTGTTCGTCATGGCGATTTTACCCATGAGCGACGGACATACCATGCATATCCTCCGGGCGGAGATGCCGGGGCCTACGGCGGGCAAACTGGTCAGCCGCATGAGCGACACGGCAAAAATCCTCTACGGCATTTATTTTGTGATGACAGCGGTTATGATTTTGCTGCTGGTGCTGGGGGGCATGGATTTGTTTGACGCCTGTATCCATGCCTTCGGCACCGCCGGTACCGGCGGCTTTTCCAGCCGGAACGCCAGCGTGGGGGCCTACAACAGCGCGTATATCGACATTGTCACCGGTATCGGGATGCTGGCCTTCGGCGTCAATTTTAATCTGTACTTTTTCCTGCTGGTGCGCCGCTTTCGGGAGGTGCTCCGCTCCGAGGAGCTGTGGGTGTATCTCGGCATCGTGGCGGCGTCCACAGCGGCCATTGCCGCCAACATCCTGTCGCTGTACGACTCTGTGGGAACGGCGCTGCGCCACACTTTCTTTCAGGTGTCCTCCGTTATCACCACAACCGGCTACGCCACGGTGGATTTCGGGCAGTGGCCGGTTTTTTCCAAAACAGTGCTGGTGCTGCTGATGTTTGTGGGCGGCTGCGCCGGTTCTACCGCCGGCGGATTGAAGGTCACGCGCATCGTCACCTTGGCAAAGGCCGCTGTAATGGATATGCGGAAGATGCTGCATCCCAATGCCGTGATCAATGTGCGGATGGAGGGCCGCGCCCTGCCGGAAAAACAGGTGCGGGGCGTGCAGGCGTATCTTTCCATCTACATACTGATTTTATGCGGCTCATGGCTGCTGCTGAGTCTGGCGGGCTTTGATGAGCTGACAACCTTTACCGCTGTTGTGACCTGCATCAATAACGTCGGCCCGGGACTGAACATGGTGGGCCCCACCGGGAATTTCAGTTTCTTTGCCCCGTGGGCCAAGCTGCTTTTGAGCTTTGATATGCTGGCGGGGCGGCTGGAGCTGTTCCCCATGCTGCTGCTGTTCGCCCCCTCCATCTGGCGCGGGAGCCACGTGCGGAGGTCCACCCTTGAGCATTTATAAAAAATACAGGACAGGGAAATTGCTCCCTGTCCTGTATTTTTTGTGTGTGATGTTAAGCTCAGACAAGACCCTGTGCCAGCATGGCTTCGCTGACTTTCTTGAAGCCGGCCAGATTGGCACCGGCTACGAGGTTGCCCTCAAGGCCGTATTCCTTGGCAGCGTTATTGATGTTGTGGAAGATGTTCACCATGATGCCGTGGAGCTTGGCGTCCACCTCCTCAAATGTCCAGGAGTAGCGCATGGAGTTCTGGCTCATTTCCAGTGCGCTGACCGCCACGCCGCCGGCGTTGGCCGCCTTGGCGGGCGCGAACAGCAGACCGGCCTTGCGGAAAATGTCGATGGCGGCGGGGGTGGAGGGCATATTGGCGCCCTCGGCCACGGCCATGGCACCGCCCTTGACGATGTTTTCGGCCTCGGCCACGTCGATCTCATTCTGAGTGGCGCAGGGCAGGGCAATGTCGCAGGGGATGGTCCAGATGCCGCGGCAGCCCTCGGTATAGGTGCTGCCGGGGACCTGTGCGGCATATTCCTTGATGCGGCCGCGCTTGACGAGCTTGATGTCCTTGACAACGTCCAGCTTGATACCGTCCGGGTCATGGATATAGCCGTTGGAATCGCACATGGCGACAACCTTGGCGCCGAGAGCCGTGGCCTTTTCGCAGGCGAAGATAGCCACATTGCCGCTGCCGGAGATCACCACGGTCTTACCGGCAAAGCTGTCGCCCTTCAGTGTCTTGAGCATCTCCTCCGTGAAATAGCACAGGCCGTAGCCGGTGGCCTCGGTCCGGGTAAGGGAGCCGCCGAAGGTCAGGCCCTTGCCAGTGAGGACAGAAGCCTCGCTGGCGTTCTTCAGGCGCTTGTACTGGCCGAACAGGTAGCCAATCTCGCGGCCGCCCACGCCGATATCACCGGCGGGCACATCCGTGAACTGGCCGATGTGGCGGTAGAGCTCCGTCATAAAGCTCTGGCAGAAGCGCATGACCTCGGCATCGGACTTGCCCTTGGGGTCAAAGTCGCTGCCGCCCTTGCCGCCGCCGATGGGCAGGCCGGTGAGGCTGTTTTTCAAAATCTGCTCAAAGCCGAGGAACTTCAGAATGGACAGGTTCACCGTGGGGTGGAACCGCAGGCCGCCCTTGTAGGGGCCGATGGCGGAGTTGAACTGCACCCGGAAGCCCCGGTTCACCTGTACCTTGCCGGAATCGTCCGTCCAGGGCACGCGGAACATAACGGTACGCTCCGGCTCTACAAAGCGCTCCAGAATGCCGTTGGCCTCCAGCTCGGGATGACGCTCCACCATGGGCTGAAGCCCCTCCAGCACCTCGTAGACCGCCTGATGAAACTCCTTCTGATCGGGGTCACGGGCCAGAATCTGGTCATAGACCCGCTTGCAATACGCATTGTTCAGCATGGGAAATTCTCCTTTCAAAAGTAGTGCGGGAAATATTTCACGCATTATCTTATCAAATCAGGGTCCGGCTGTATAGAGTATTTTTCACCGAAATCCGATTATTTTTCAAAAAATTCACAGCAAAAAAAAGCCCCTGCTGTCCGAGTGCGGACAACAGGGGCAAAAAGTATGTGCGAATCAAACGCGGCCCATGGCCTGACGCAGTGTGTCGGTCACAGCGCCCTCGAAAATGCGGGTGGAGTGACCATGCAGTGTTTCCAGAGCCGGGGCGGCCAGACCGCAGGGCGTATTGCCGCTCATGGAGAGGTCCATGTCCAGAATAAACTTCACCTCCGGGTCCTGCGGCGCGTTGGGTGTGTTGTTTTTAAGATGGGCGGTACCGGCGTGAATCTTGGCGGCGCTGCTGGAATCCAGCTTGAGCTGTACATCAAGACCCGCCACGGGGACGCGCTCCTCGTCCACATCCAGCTCCGCCAGAACACCCAGATACGGCGGGGTGAACAGCTCACGCCACGGCGTATCCTCCAGCCCCAGCGCGTTCCGGGAAACGATATTGAGATACCGCAGACCCACCCGCTGGAAATAGGCGGGCTTATAGAGCTGGATGAATGTTGCAAGGGGCTTGTCCAGCATCCGGGCAAACTCCTCCCAGCCGGGGTAGGACAACGTGGAGAGAGCGATGAAATCCCGGGTGAGGTTCAGCTTCCAGCGCCCGTCCTGTGAGAGAAAATGGTAATTGGTCACCGGAGCCTGCGGCTCGGGCTTGCCGTTTACCACCCGGGGCGGCAGTTGGTCCTGTCGGCGGGCGTACTGGGGAAAGTCCTCCCGGACAGCCTCCTGAAAATCGGCAGGCTCCGTATTGTTGATGGTGAGAATCGTGGGGAAGCGAAGCTGGCAGATGACCTCATGGGCCAGCGGCTTTTCATAGTGTGTGCGGGGACGGTCGGAAAACAGCATAATCAACACTCCTTTTGCAGTGTCATAAATGAGATGCTGTTATTGTAATCCCTGCGGCGGAAAAAGTCAATGTGAGGGGGGACTGGAAGCCTCTGCCGCTGTTTCCAGCTTTTGAGGGTTGTTTCCTGCCCTTGCCGTTGGGTACAATAAGGTTACAAAATGGTAACAGAAAGGAAAAGAGACATGAAACAGAGAATTTTCCAACGTTTGCTGATGACAGCGGCCGTTGCCGGACTTCTGACTGTGGGTGCTCACGCCGCCCGCCGGAGCGTACCGGTGCAGGTGGATGCCGACACGCTGCCGGTGCGCGGCTATGTGGACAGCGGCGTGACCTATGTGCCGCTGCGGGCGCTGCTGAATGGGCTGGACGCCGGTTGGCGCGTGTGGTGGGACAGCAGCGCGGGACAGGCCGCGGCGGAAAGTGAAGATGATACGCTCCGGGCAGACCCGGCAGCGGACACACTCACCGTCAACAGCCGCACGTTCCATGGCCGGGTGACGGTGGAAAACGGCGTGACCTACGTGCCGCTGCGAGCGGTGTGCGAGGCGCTGGGGTGCACCGTGGAGTGGGATGCGTACTTAGGCGGCGCGGCGGTGACCTCCCCCGGCGCGGCCTGCAACGCCTCTGAGCTTTACTGGCTGGCCCACATTATCTACGCTGAAAGCGGAGCGGAGTCCATGACAGGGCAGATCGCCGTGGGAAATGTCATTTTGAACCGGGTGGCGAGTCCGCAATTCCCGGATACCGTGCAGGCCGTGATTTTTGACCGGAAGGACGCGGTCCAGTTTGAGCCGGTGGGAAACGGACGCATTTATCAATCACCCTCCGAGACTTCCGTGGAGGCGGCGCGGCAGGCGCTGGCGGGGGAAAACATCATCGGCGATGCTCTGTATTTCTACGCCCCGGCGCTGTCGCAGGGGGTGTGGATCAACGCCAACTGCACCTATCAACAGACCATCGGCTGCCACCGGTTTTACCTCTGATTGAGCGGCAAAAAGCCTGCCTCTGCTGACGTAGAGGCAGGCTTTTCATATTCCGGCGTTATACGTAGCTCTGGGTGGTGACATCGAACACGCCCCGGGTGGTGATTCGCAGAGAGGGAATCACCGGCAGAGCCATGAAGGAGAGGGTCATGAACGGGTCAATGCCGGGGCCGACGCCGAGACTGTGGGCCACGGCCTTGGCCCGCTCCAGCTTTTCGTTCACAACGGCCAGCGGCTCATCGCTCATGATTCCGGCAATGGCCAGCGGTACCTCAGCGGCAGGGCGGCCATCGTCCCACACCACGATGCCGCCGTTCAGCTCCACCACCCGGTTCACGGCGGCGGCCATGTCGGCTTCGGTGGTGCCGACTACGATGATGTTGTGGGAATCGTGAGAAATAGAGGTGGCCACCGCGCCGGACCTCAGGCCGTAGCCCTGCAAATAGCCGATGCCGATGTGGTGCGTATTCTTGTGCCGCTCCACCACGGCAATCTTCAGCACATCATACTCCGTGTCGATGCGGTCGGAGTACCCGGCGTCCGCCGTGGTGATCTCACCGTTCACCATGCCGATGACGCCCCGGGGCCGCTTTTCCACAAAGTCCTCCGCCGTGAGGGTCGCCACATGGAACGTTCTGTGGGCGCGCTCCACCAGATAGGCATCTACCTCCGGGGCGGGGAAGTCCCGCATTTGGCCGTGGTCCACCATGAGCACGTCACGCTTGTAGACCTGTTCGATCTGGAAGGAATCGAAGCTGTCGATGATGACAAAGTCCGCCAGATAGCCGGGGGAGATACCGCCCCGGTTGTTCAGCAGAAAATACCGGGCAGCGTTGTGGCAGGCCACCTTGACCGCGGTGATGGGGTCGGCCCCAAGGGCGATGGCCCGCTTTACAATATAGTCGATGTGGCCCTTTTCCAGCAGGTCATTGGGGTGTTTATCGTCCGTGCAGAACATACAGCGGTCAGCATACTTGCCGGTGAGCAGGGGCATGAGGGCCTCCAGGTTCCGGGCGGCGGTGCCCTCCCGAATCATAATGAATTGTCCCCGCTCCAGCTTGGCAAGGGCATCATTTATATCGTGGCACTCATGGTCGGAATAAACGCCGGCGGCGATGTAGGCGTTGAGGTCATTGCCCTTCAGGTCCGGGGCGTGACCGTCGATCTTTTTGTGGTGGGCCTGCGCCGCCACGATTTTTTCCACGGTCTGTTCGTCCCCGTTGATGGCGCCCACAAAGTTCATCAGTTCCGCAAGGCCCTGTACCCGGGGATGGTCATAAAAGCTGTCAATAGTCCGGTAGTCCAGAATGGCGCCGGATTCGTCCAGCGGCGTTGCCGGGACACAGGAGGGCAGCATGAACCGCACATCCACCGGCAGGCCCTCTGTGGCCTGGAGCATATACTCGATTCCGTCGGTTCCCATAACATTTGTGATCTCATGGGGGTCCGTGATGACGGTGGTGGTGCCGTGGGGCAGCACCGCCTTGACAAATTCCGTGGGGCTGACCAGCGAGCTTTCCAGATGGATATGGGCGTCCAGAAAGCCGGGGAGGACGATTTTCCCGGTGCAGTCCACCTCTGTTTTGCCGTGATAGCTGCCCATGCCGACAATGAGCCCCTCTGTCACGGCAATGTCCATGGTGGAAATTTCGTTGGAAAAGACGTTGACAAAGGCGGCGTTTTTCAGCACCAGCTCCGCCGGCTCCCGTCCGGCGGCAGCGGCAATGATTCGCTGCTTTTTCAGCAGCCTGCGGTTGATTTTCCCGGCGTAGCTTTCCGTCATGAGACCGCTCCCTTCCGCTTATATCAGCTATTATAAAAAATAATGCACCTCTTGGCTGAAGTATACTGAAAAAAACGTGCCCTGTCCACAAAAAAGCATAGGGATATCCGCCAAAATTTCCGACTGATTTTCGGCATTCTATCCCGTCAGCGGAGGCGAGCGGAAAAATCCGGCCTTTTCCCACGGAAGCCGTTGCGAATGGCTGGGAAATGGGGTATAATAAATCCAATTATGCGATTATCACCGGAGGTTTTCCCATGAAGTGCATGGTCATAGACGGTAATTCCATCATCAACCGGGCCTATTACGGCATTCGCCCGCTTTCCAACCGGGAGGGGCTGTTCACCCACGCAATCTTCGGCTTTCTTACCACGTTGTTGCGTCTGCGGGACGAGGAGCAGCCGGACGCGCTGTGCGTCACGTTTGACGTCCACGCTCCCACGTTCCGCCACAAGGCGGACGAGGA
>OGII01002647.1_pt1 | contig 10206 bp, 7 predicted proteins | sample 1571701 | NCBI WGS metagenome assembly OGII01 (sample SAMEA2581950, study PRJEB24529) | metagenome | biome: Human gut stool | place: China | collected 2011
CGACCTGCTCGCTGTCGCAGGGCTCGAAGTTGATGACGACATCGCCGAACTGGCCGTGGCCGCCGGTCTGCTTCTTATGACGGCCCTGCTTGGAGACCGTCTTGCGGATCTTTTCACGGTAGGGCACGCGCGGCGTGTCGAGCACGACCTCGACGCCGAAGCGGCTCTTGAGCTTGTTGACGAGCACGTCGATCTGGATGTCGCCCGCGCCGGAGACGACCATCTGGTGCGTTTCGGCGTTGTTGACGACGCGGAAGGACGGATCTTCCTCGTTCAGGCGGTTGAGGCCCTGGGCCATCTTATCCTCCTGGCCGCGGGTCTTGGGCGCGATGGCGACGCTGTAGCAGGGCTCATCGAACGGGATGGGCTCGATCTTGACGACCTTGCGCGGCTCGCAGAGCGTGTCGCCGGTCTTGACCTTGTCCATCTTGGCGATGGCGCCGATGTCGCCGCAGGTGAGCTCCTTGACCTCGGTATACTTCTTGCCCTTGGGGATGTACAGGCGGCCGAGCTTCTCGGTCTCGCCGGTGCGGGCGTTGACCATGGGCATATCGGGCTTGATGGAGCCGGAGAGCACCTTGACGTAGGAATACTTGCCGTACTGGTCGGAAATGGTCTTGAAGACGAACGCGGTCGGCAGTGCGCCGGGCGCGACGACGAATTCGGAGGACTCGCTGTCCTCATTCTCGGCCATCAGGGCGCGGGCGTCCTGCGGCTGGGGAAGAAGCTCGACGATGGTATCCATCAGGATGCGCGTGCCCATGCCCTGAATGGCGGAGCCGCACACGACAGGGAAGAGGGACAGGTCCTTAACGCCCTGGCGCAGGCCATGGATCATCTCGGCATAGGTGAAGTCTTCACCGGCGAAGAACTTTTCCATAAATTCCTCGCTCGTCTCGGCGACGGACTCCTTGAGCGCGTCGTAGAGCTCATCGAGCACGGGCTTTTTGTTCTCAGGCACTTCGATCTCGACGCGGCCGCCGCCGGGGCCGAACTCGAATGCGCGCTTATGCAGCACGTCGATGATGCCGATGACCTTCTTGCTCTCGTCCCAGATGGGGGCGACGACGGGGGCGATGTTCTTGCCGAAGCGCTCGCGCAGCGTGTTGAACGCGGCGTTGTAGTCGGAGTTCTCCTCGTCGGTCTTGGAGATATAGAGCAGACGGGGGAGAGAGTTCTTCTCGCAATATTTCCACGCCTTTTCCGCGCCGACGCTCATGCCGGCCTTGGCCGAGCAGACGATGACGGCAGCGTCGGCAGCCTGAACGGCCTCCGCGACCTCACCGGCGAAGTCGAAGCCGCCGGGCACGTCGAGCACGTTGATCTTGCAGCTGTCGTATTCCACGGGAGCCACGGCCAGAGAAATGGAGATCTGGCGGCGGATCTCTTCGGGATCGTAGTCACAAACGGTGTTGCCGTCGGCAATTCTGCCCAGACGGTCCGTGCCGCCGGTGAGATACAGCATGCTCTCAGCGAGGGTGGTCTTGCCGCTGCCGCTGTGGCCAAGCAGCACGATATTGCGGATGTCTTTTGCACTCATAATGGGTCAGTCTCCTTCCGAAAATCGTAAATCCCAGATCGGCTCGCGCCATAAGATGGGATAATACTCAATGCAGAAATGATATCATGTTTTTCTCTCCATTACAACCATATTTTTCCGCAAATTTTCGTTTTCTTCGTTCGAAGTGTCAATAACGATCGCTGAGCAGGGCGTCGACCAGCGCGCTGAGCGACCACAAAAGTACGTAAATGAGCAGAGAAAACGGCGTGAGCACGCTGTATGCGCCGACAAAAGTTAAATAAAATGCAAGGAGCGTCGAGGCCGTGGCGGCTAAAAATGCAAGCACCGTGCAGCGCCTTGCGGACGCGCACAATCTCTTGCTGCCGAGCACGACCTCGGCATACGGCATGAGGCCCTCGCGCATGAGCAGCGCATACGGCCGCCCGCCGCCGCGCTCGGAGAGCGCCAGGCGCGTCGAGAGCTTGGGGTAGACCGCGCGCGCGTCGGTGCCGAACTTACGCTTTAAGAGTGCGGGGGTGATGTTGCCGTCGCGCACGGCGAGGACGGGGGTGATGCGGCTGTGGTGCAGGGCGTGGAGCGCCCAGTCGACATTTTCCGCGGGCATGTACTTCACGGCGAACACCGCGATGAGCGTGCCGTCGACCGAGAGGAACACGCCGGTCTTGAGGCCTAAGTTGCGCGGCAGGTTCACGCCGCGCTTTCTCATAAAGCCCGCCGTGCCGAAGAGCACCGTTTCGCCGTGGATGCGGCCGCCGACGCCGCCCTCTTCGTAAAAGTCGACGTCCTCGACCTGCTCGCGGAAGCCGCCGTCGCTGGCGAGAAGATTGTCAAAAAGGCGGCTCAGGCCGCTTTCGGACGCGTGGGCCATCGTCGCGGCGTAGGAGATGACCTTGCCGCTCTCCTCGCCGAAAACCTTGAGCCCGCCGAGCGTGACCGTTCCGGGCGGGAACAGGTCGCCATCGGTCAGGATGACGCAGTTGCTCCGGCGGATGGCGTCCGCGCCGGAAAAGCCCGCCACGGCGCTGCCGCTTTTGGCAAGCCGCGCGGCGATGCGCTTGAGCGGCAGCGCGCACACCATCGGAAACGCGAGCAGGTTCGCGCTCGCGAGCATCACCGAGAGGTTCCACGCAAGCAGCGCGTTCTGCTTCGTCTCAAGCGTCGAGAGCACGCCGAACACGACCGCCGCCGCAAGGAAGACCTGCAGCAGCACGCTCTGCCAGCGGGAATAGGGGTCGTTTGCGCGCGCGGAATTCGAAAATCCGCCCGGCAGGCCCACGCGCTTGGCCGCGCCCCCTGCCGTCACGGTGACGATATACGGCGCATTGCCGATGGCCGCGATGCGGAACGTGTCATACATGCCGTGCAGACGCAGACTTTCGCCCAGCAGCGCGCAGTAGACCGACATCGCCCCCAGCACCGGCAGCGGCAGCGACAGCGCCGCGCGCGCGGGAAGAAAAGCATAGAGTGCCGTATCGAGCAGCGTGACAAGGCATAGAAGCATCGTCAAAAAGCCCGACGTAACTTTTCCCTGTTTGAGCGAGCGCAGCGCGCCCGCAAAAATGCGCCAGCCGATGGCGCAGACGATGGCCTCGACCGCCAGCAGCGGCAGCGCACGGATCATCGGATCAGCGGTGTACGCCTCCGGCAGGATGGAAAAATGCTCCAGCACCGCCATGACGCACAGCAAAAGCGTGAAAATGCCCGCCCCACGGCGCGCCTTCGTCGCGCCCGAAAGCTGAGCGCGGTAGTCGGAGAGCGTTTCGGTCAGCGGCGGCTCGGGGAGCTCGGGTTCAGGCTCTTCGAACGCTTCTTCCTCGTCCTCTTCCTCCTCCGCGTCGTCGTAGAGCTGCTCGGTGTCGCGCATCTTGCGGCGGGAGAACAAACCGCGGCGCGGCGGCTCCTCCTCGATGATCGTGTCCTCGCGCTCGGAGAGCGCCTCCTGCACGGTCTGGGCCAGGATGTCCTGCAAGCTCATGGACTTGGGCTCGTCGTCCTGCGGCGGTTCTTCTTCGGTTTCCGCGTCCGTTTTCTCTTCCGGCTCGGCTTCTATCGGCTCTTCGGCCTTTTTCGCACCGGGGAAGGGGATGACGGGGATGCGGGCGGTCTCATCCGCCGTTTCATCCACCGTTTTTTTCGCCGCCTCCGCCTTTTTCGGCAGGGGAACGACCTTTGCCGGCGGTTTCTTTTCCGCCGGCGGCTCGGGTTCTTTTTCTTCCGGTTCGGGCGCGGCGGGCGTGCCGCTGCCGTACTCGGCCAGAATGCTCTCGAGCGTGAATTCCGCGTCCTCGTCCATGCTGCGGGCCGTGTTTTTCAGCAGCAGCTCGGAGTCGGCGAGCGTTTCTTCAAATTCAAGGTCTTTGGGGTCCATATCGTTCCTTCTTTACCGTCACTGCCCCAGGCGCTGGCGCACCGCCTCGTAGAGGAGGATGGCCGCCGCCGCGGAGGCGTTGAGCGACGAAATTTTACCCTTCATCGGGATGCTGACGAGGAAGTCGCACTTTTCGCGCACCAGTCTCGTCATGCCGTCGCCCTCGCTGCCGATGACGATGGCCGCGGGGCCCTTGAGGTCCGCGGAGTAGAGGTCGCTCGTGCCCTCGGCCGCCGTGCCGAAGACCCAGACGCCCTCTTTTTGCAGCTGCTCCAAAAGCGCGGGGATGTTCGGCACGCGCGCGACGGGCACATAGCTCACCGCACCCGCGCTCGTCTTGGCGACAATGCTCGTGAGGCCCGCGCTGCGGCGCTTGGGGATGACGACGCCATGCGCGCCCGCGCACTCCGCCGTGCGGATGATCGCGCCAAGGTTATGCGGGTCGGATATCTCGTCGCAGACGACGATCAAGGGGGTTTCGCCTTTTTCGCGCGCGATGTTCAAAATATCCTCAACACTGACATATTCGCGCACGCTCGTGAGCGCGATGACGCCCTGATGGGCGTGCGTGCGGGACATGAAGTCGAGCTTGCGCTTGTCCGCGTCCACGACGACCACGCCCGCGGCGCGGGCGGTCGAGGCGATGTGGCCGAGCGTCTTATCGGTCTCGCCCTTCTGGATGAAAATTTTGTCGATGGTCGTGCCCGCGCGCAGCGCTTCGATCACGGCGTTGCGGCCCTCGATGATGCCGTCGGCCTCCGCGTCCTGTACGCGCGCGGTCTTTTCCTTGCGTTCCTTATCCATAAAAGAAATTTCTCCTTGTGACAAATTTTTATAGAATACTCCATTGCAACTATAACACAGAACAAGGGCAAGATAAAGAGGGCGCAAAGCAAAAGTTCATCGAAAATTCACCGTAGAAAACTTGTGCGATTTTCTTATATATGGTATAGTTGAAATCACTAATTCAAAAAGTGCGCATCTTCGCATTTTTCTGTCTCCCGACAGGAGGAACAACATGGAGCCAAACAACAGAAACAACCGCAATCGCGGCGACAAGAACCGCCGGCGCGGCGGGGGCATGTGGTCGATCGTCCTATGGGCGCTGCTGCTGACGATCGGTGTGAACTACCTCTCCGTCATGCTCGATCAGGCCCGCACCGCCGAGTCTTCGTGCGAGATCGCATACAGCGAGCTTGTCGAACTCGTGGAGGAGGGGAAGGTCAAGTCCATCGAATTCGGCGACACGGTCTTCACCATCACGCCGGTCGACGGCTTTACCTACACGGATGACGACGGCAAGAGCTATGATCAGAACTATACGCTCTTCACCACCATCATTCCCGACGCGACGGAAAAGCTGATCACCCTGTGCGATGAGCACGGCGTGACCTACACCAAGCCCTATCAGCCGCCCGTTTCGCCGATCCTCACGTTCATGGTGAGCTATATTCTGCCCACGGTGCTGATGGTCGGCGCGTTCATGCTGCTGATGAACTTCATCGCGAAAAAGTCCGGCGGCATGGGCGGGATCGGCGGCATCGGCAATGTCGGCAAGGCCAACGCCAAGGTCTACATGGAAAAGTCCACCGGCGTGACGTTTGCGGACGTCGCCGGTCAGGACGAAGCGAAGGAATCGCTCGTCGAGATCATCGACTTTCTGCACAACCCCGAAAAATACACCGCCATCGGCGCAAAGATCCCCAAGGGCGCGCTGCTCGTCGGCTCTCCCGGTACCGGTAAAACGCTGCTGGCCAAGGCCGTTGCGGGCGAGGCGAAGGTGCCGTTCTTCTCGATCTCCGGCTCTGACTTTGTCGAGATGTTCGTCGGCGTCGGCGCGAGCCGCGTGCGCGACCTCTTCGCCGAGGCGTCGAAGGTCGCCCCCTGCATCATCTTCATCGACGAGATCGACACCATCGGCAAATCCCGCGACGGCGGGCGCTACGGCGGCGGCAACGACGAGCGCGAGCAGACGCTCAACCAGCTGCTCGTCGAAATGGACGGCTTTGACCCGAGCAAGGGCGTCATCGTCCTCGCCGCGACGAACCGCCCGGAGGTGCTCGATAAGGCGCTGCTGCGTCCCGGCCGCTTCGACCGCCGCATCACCGTCGACCGCCCGAACCTTGCAGGCCGCCTTGCGACACTTCAGGTCCACACGCGCGGCATCAAGCTCGCCGAGGACGTAGACCTCAAGAAGGTCGCGCTCGCGACCGCCGGCTGCGTGGGCGCGGATCTTGCCAACCTTGCCAACGAAGCGGCGCTGCGCGCCGTGCGCAAGGGACGCAAGCTCGTTACGCAGGAGGACATGCTCGCGGCGTTCGAGTTCGTCATCGCGGGCAGCGAGAAGAAAGGCAGCGTCCTCACCGAGTTTGAAAAGAAGCTCGTCGCCTATCACGAGGTCGGCCACGCGATGGTCGCCTACAAGCAGAAAAACGCCGAGCCCGTGCAGAAGATCACGATCGTCCCGCACACCGAGGGAAGCCTTGGCTACACGCTCCTGATGCCTGAAGAGGACAAGACGAACCTGCGCACGCGCGATGAGCTGATGGCGAAGATCGCCGTCTCGATGGGCGGCCGCGCGGCCGAAGAGGTCGTGATGAACACGATGACCAACGGCGCCTCGCAGGATATTCAGGAGGCGACGAGCATCGCGCGCAACATGGTCGCCATGTACGGTATGAGCGACGCGGTCGGCATGGTCGCGCTTGGGTCGGTGCGCAATCAGTACCTTGACGGCGGCTACGGCCTCGACTGCGCGCAGGATACCGCCGCCATCATGGACCGCGAGGTCAAGCGTATCCTCGACGAGTGCTATAAGGACGCCGTACAGGTCATCCGCGACAACCGCGAGGATATGGACAAGGTCGTTGCCTACCTCCTTGAAAAGGAGACCATCACGGGCGGTGAAATGGTCGCTATCCTCGAAGGCCGCGATCCCTCGACCGTCGAAGAGGCCTACGCTTCCACGCGCAAGAGCGAGGACGGCTTCCGCCCCTCGCAGCCGAGCGTGATCGAAGCGCCCGCCAAGCACATTTCGATGACGAGCGAAAAGATCGAAATGCCGCCGGAGGACAAGGGCGAAGATGCTCAGACTGAGGACAAGCCCTCGACTGAGCCCGAAACGCCGGATACTTCCGCGGAAAACACTGACGAAAACAAATAAACAACCAAAAAAATCCCCGCTGTAAAAACAGCGGGGATTTTTTATATCAATTTATACCACTTGGAATAAGTAGAACTTGAGGTAATCCGTCTCCGGCACGTTCCAGAGGATGGGGTGGTCACAGCTCTGCGTGCGCGCTTCGATCTGCCGCAGCTCGACGCCCGCATCCGCGGCGGCGGAGCGCAGCATCCGCTCAAAGCGTTCGGCGGGCATGAAGTGGCTGCACGACGCGGTCGCAAGGTAGCCGCCGCGCGGCAGCAGGCGCATCGCGCGCAGGTTGATCTCCTTGTACCCCTTTTCGGCGTTGTTCGCCGTGCGGCGAGACTTTGTGAACGCCGGGGGATCGAGGATGATGAAGTCATAGGGCTTTTCGTGCGCGGCCTCGAGCTGCGGGAGCAGGTCGAAGACGTCGGCGGCGAGAAAGTCCATTTTGTCCTCAAGGCCGTTGCGCGCCGCGTTCGCGCGCGCCATTTCGATGGCGCTCTCGGACACGTCCACCGCCGTCACGTGCTCTGCGCCGCCTTTGGCGGCGTTGAGCGCGAACGAGCCCGTGTGCGTGAAGCAGTCGAGCACGCGCTTGCCGCGGGCGAGGTGCGCGACGGCGAGGCGATTGAACTTCTGGTCGAGGAAAAAGCCCGTCTTCTGCCCGTTTTCGACATCCACACGGTAGAAAACGCCGTTCTCGCAAATTTCAGTGATGGGGCTCTCGGGCGTTTTTTTGCCGGGGAGGGGAAACCAACCCTTGTTCTGCGTCAAGCCCTCCTTTTCGCGAAGCACGACATCGTTGCGCTCAAAAAGGCCGTCGATCGTCTCGCCGTCCTGCTCCAGCACCTCGACAATGAGGGGGAAGAGCATGTCCTTGATCTTTTCCATGCCGAGCGAGAGCGTCTGCGTGACGAGAAGATTTTCAAACCGGTCGACCGTCAGGCCGGGGAAGGCGTCCGCCTCGCCGAAGATCAGGCGGCAGCAGCCGGTCTGCCCGTCCATGACCGCCTTGCGGTAGTCCCAGGCGTAGCGTACGCGCCGCCGCCAAAAATTTTCATCAAAGCGGTCGTTCGCGTTGCGCGAGACGATGCGCACGCGGAGCTTACTGAGTCTGCTCAAAAAGCCCGTGCCGAGATATTTGCCCTTTTCCGACACCACATCGACGAGCGCGCCGTTTTCACACTCGCTCTCGTCCGGCTCGCGGGCGACGTCGGAGTCGTACACCCAGGGGTGGCCGCTCTCGAGCCAGCGCGTGCCCTTGGCGGTGACGGTCAGGATCGGATAGTCGCGTGCAGCTTTCATAGATCAAAATTCCTTCTTTAAAACAAGTTTTCCCCATCATACCACGGCAAAAGCCGCGGCACAACTCATTTGTTGAGGAAAAACAGCCCGACAAGGCACAGCGCAAGGCCCACGAGCTTGTTGACCGTGATGGCCTCGTGGTAGACAAGATACCCAATGAACACCAAAATCGTCGCGATGGCCGCCGCAGACGACACCTGAAACGCGCTGACCGGCCAGCCCGCCTTGTAGGCGTGCATGCTGCCAGCTTCCAAACCGACGACCGCGAGACCGAGCAGGTACGGCGCCCAGTTCATCTGGCTGTATTCGTGCAGAAGGTTCGCCCCGCCGCGGTTCGTCACAAAATACGGGATGCCCGAAAAGATTGAGCCGATCAGATACGTGACCGTGAGCGACGCGAGCGGATCAACGCTCTCGGGCAGCGATTTGGCGCAGATGTGATACACGCTGTTCGACGCCACAACGAGAATGAGCGGCCAGAAGTAAGCCATAAATATTCCCTCCTATTCAAATGCCGGATGCAAAACGGCAGCCAGACTTCCGCCTGACTGCCGGTAGGTGCGCACCCGTAATAGACAAGGAAAGTGTATCAGCGGCGCGCGCTCTTGTCAAGGAAAATCCCGCCGCGGCGGCGATTCCGACAAATTTGTAAGCGACAGTTCATACAACCTGCCGCTTGTATTTTCCGCTCCGCCATGCTACCATAAAAATGTCATATCAATCCCAGCCGCGCTTGCGGCGCAGACTTTAATGGAGGCAAATTATGAGCTATCCCAAGACCGGCGAAGAAGTTTACGTCAGCCTGAATCTGTCTAACACGATGCTCACAGGTCTCGGCAAGGGCACGATCACCCGCGAGGACGTTTCTGTGGACTACCTCAAGAAACTGTTTATGCAGCACGGCGTCATCGTCTCGGCCAAGCCCGAGTACCGCAACATCATGGAGCGCGTGAACAGCACCTATGACTTAGGGCTTGAAATTCCCGCAAAGCTCCAGCTCTTCCAGCTCTCCGAGCAGCACCGCCGCCTGGTGGTCGTGAATATCTCCGGCCTTCAGCGCAAGAACGGCTCGCTTCTCCCGTCCTACACGGAAGAGGAGCTTGACGAGGCAACGTTCACGTTCGTCAAGTATTACGTGCAGGGCGAGCACTACGACGAGCTTGTCGAGGAGAACAAGAAGCTGCGCTACGAGCTCGAGCAGGAGATCTCCTGGAGAAACCGCACGGATTCCGAGGGCTGAGTTCGCAACACCTTACATCAAAAAAGGAAGAGGTTCCCGATGGGAACCTCTTCCTTTTTTGACTATGACAAAATGCTTCGCAGAATTCCGCGTCCGCAGACGCGGAAAAAATTGAGGTTGCAAATCGCCGCGACCGGCGCGTGGCGATTTACTCCTCTCGCTCCGCGCGTGTCGCAGCCGCCAAGGGCGGCAAGGCACGAAGCGGAGTGCGGCTTTCTCAAAAAAGAGGCTCTGCCTCTTTTTTGAAATTACTTCTTGTCTTCTTCAAGCAGCCCCTTGAAGCTCGCGGCGAGACCGGCGAGGCTCTGAATCTCGCTCGGGACGATGATCTTCGTCGCCTGACCGTCGGCGGCCTTTTCGAACGATTCGAGCGCCTTGATCTTGATGACCTGCTCGTTGGGGTTGGCCTCATTGAGCATCTTGATGGAGTCGGCAAGTGCCTGCTGCACGTTCAGGATGGCCTGCGCTTCACCCTCGGCCTTGAGGATGGCGGCCTGACGCTCGGCCTCGGCCTTGAGGATGGCCGCCTGCTTTTCGGCGTCCGCGCGCAGGATGGTGGACTGCTTTTCGCCCTCGGCCACGAGGATCTGGGACTGCTTCTGGCCCTCGGCCTGCAAAATGGATTC
>OGII01002654.1_pt1 | contig 10185 bp, 9 predicted proteins | sample 1571701 | NCBI WGS metagenome assembly OGII01 (sample SAMEA2581950, study PRJEB24529) | metagenome | biome: Human gut stool | place: China | collected 2011
AAACGCCTGATATTACAAGGTTTTTCAAGGGGAAGCACAATAAATTCCGATTTGTTTCATACTTTTCTTAAATCGATCATACCAGAAATGCGCGAAGAAATCTACTGTTTGACAAAGGCCGACCGGACCTCTTTTGTCCGGTCGGCCTTCAGATCATAAATTTGCTGCTTTTTTCGCTTTTCAGCCCTCTGTCTTTTCCCCGCGGGCGAGGCTCACGATGTCGCCCACGCCGTTTAAGACCATGCTCGGACGATACGCGTAGGTCTTGATGGTCTCGCGCGTCGAGACGCCTGAGAGCACCAGCACCGTCGACATGCCGCTCTCCATGCCGGAGATCACATCGGTGTCCATCCGGTCGCCGACCATGACGGCCTCGGCTGAGTGGCAGTGCAGCATTCTGAGGCCCGTGCGCATCATCAGCGGGTTCGGCTTGCCGCAGAAGTACGCCTGCGTGCCGGTCGCCATCTCGATGGGCGCGACAAGCGCGCGGCAGGCGGGCACAATGCCGTTTTCGATGGGGCCGGAAACGTCGGAGTTCGCGCCGATGAGCTTTGCGCCCTTCCAGACGAGGTTCGTCGCCTTCGTCAGCGTATCGAGCGAATAGGAGCGTCCCTCGCCCACGACGACATAGTCGGGGTTCACATCGTTCATCGTGATGCCTGCGTCGTAGAGCGCGTTCAAAAGGCCTGCCTCGCCGATGGCAAAGACCGAGCAGCCGGGCGCCTGATCGCGCAGGAACGCCGCCGTCGCGAGCGCGCTCGTATAAAAGTGCTCCTCCGTCACGTCGAGGCCCATGCGCGCAAGCTTCTGGCTCAGCTCGCGCGGCGTGTAGCCGCTGTTGTTTGTCAGAAACAAGTATTCCTTGTTTTCATCGTGCAGCCACTGGATGAACTCGGCCACGCCCGGCAGCACGCGGTTGCCATGGTAGATGACGCCGTCCATATCGCAGATGAAGCCCTTCTTTTCGTTAAAATCGATCATATTGTAAGTATCCATTCGTATCACTTCTCCTCTCTTCTCTCCAAATTTCATCAAATACAGTATAGCAGAGGGATTTGTCAAAAACCAGCAAAGAAATGTAAAATCTGCGTGAAATGCAAAAGAAAAAGAGACAGCCGAGGCTGCCTCTTTTTTCTCTTTATACTTCGCCGCTTAAAAGGCGCGCGACGGTGCGGCGGTAGACCTCGCCGCAGTTTTTCACCTGCCATGCATAGCCGTACTCGTTGTCACCGTGCATGTTGCCGCCCGAGGGGCCGAACGTCACGACCGGAATGCCGAGCGAAACGGCTAAAATATTCGAATCGCAGACCGAGGCGTCGTATGCGCACGGAAGGTCCTTGCTCGTGACGGAGTGGAACTCCTCATGCAAAATTTTGACGAGCGGATGATCCTCCTCCACCGCGAACGACTGCATGTAGGGCGATTTTCTCGGCTTGAGGCGCACGTCGACCTTGCCGGAAAGGCCGAGCTGCTCCGCCGCCTCCATGATCTGCGCGATGCAGATCTCGTCCGTCTCGCCCGGAACGACGCAGCGGTCAACGAAGAGGCAGCACTTCTCCGGCACAACGAGCGTGCCGGGATTGCCGCCCTCCATATAGCGCACGCACCACGTGCCGTGCTTGAGGTGCGGGTGCTGGAGCGTCGGCAGCGCCTCGATGGCCGCGGCCAGGCGTCCGCCGGAGATGAGAGCGTTTTCACCGACCTCGGGATAGTGGCTGGCATGCGCGGTCTGTCCGTGGACGGTCACCTCAAAGCTGTAGCGCCCGCGGAAGCCGACAGCCACATTGTCGTAGCGGCACTCGCCCATAATGGCGTAGTCGGCGTGGATGACGTCCTCCGCTACAAGCTGATAGGTGCCCTTGCTCAGGCCCGCCGCGATCAGAAGACCGATGGTCGAGAGCATCGAGGTAAAGCCGCCGCGGTTAAGCATCGAATTCACGACGTCCGAGCCGGTATCGGCGGAAAAGCCGGAATACATGACCGTCAGAATGTCGTGCAGGCTGACACCCTGGCAGAGCATCGCCATCACCGCGCCCGCGGCGATGCCGGCGATAAAAGTCGGGATCGTCGGCTTTTTCATCAAAATCAGCACGACCACGACCAGCACGGCAGAAGCAGCACGGGGCTGAGCCAGAACTCGGCGGAAACGGTGGAAAGGATATCCTCATACACTTCCCCGCCGACGCTGCCGCCGGAATAGCGCAGGCCGTAAACAAAGCAGAAAACGAGCGAAATGAGATACGCAGGCCCCGTGGAAATGAGCGCGTGGCGAATGCCGTCCATCAGCGGCACCTCGCACACCGTGGCGGTGATGACGGGCGAGTCAGACAGCGGCGAGACCTTGTCACCGAAGAACGCGCCGGTGCAGACCGCACCCGCGGCCGCGGGCAGCGGCACACCGAGACCCTGTGCAACACCCATGCAGGCGACGCCGACCGTCGCGAGCGTGCCCCACGACGTGCCCGCCATGGTGGACATCAGCGTGCAAAGGATGCAGACAACTGGCAAGAATAAGCCCGGCGTCAGCACCTTCATGCCGTAGTAGATCATGACCGGCACCGTGCCGCTCGCCATCCACGTGCCGACGAGCACGCATCAGCCCTGCCTGCCAGGGCTTTACGATTCTTTTTTCTTCCATGATTGTCGTCCTTTCTCATTTTGGCTGGGTCAAATTGAAAAGGGATAACAAAAAAGCGGCTCTCTCCCGCTTGGGAGAGAGCCGCTTTTTATTCACTTGTTGACGCAGGTATCAGCAAAGCTGAAGCCGTTTTTCATTTGCTCACTGGCAGTGCGCAGGACCTTGTTGAGGATCTGCGTGCTCTCCTCTTTCGCCATCGCGCAGAGCTCGTCGTTCGCCTGCGCGGCGAGCGTGAAGTCGCCGCTCTCGCGCATCAGCCTGTCGTATTTGAGGACGATCTGTCTGCCGCGGATATTCACCGTGTCCTGATAGCCCCAGACATTCTGGATGCACGAGCCGTAGCACTTGTCGGCCAGCGCGCCGACAAAGCGGCTGACCCAGTAGAGATTGTCGGTCTCGGCGTCGAGCGTCACATTGCTCAAATAGTCTAGCATCTGCGGGACATTTGTGTACACCGGCAGCCACGCGGAAAATGTCGTGGAGCCGAAGCACACCCACTCGATACCCTTAATGGCATCGGGGACGTCGCTTCTAATTTGACAAATCGTCGTCACGCCCGTGCGGTTGATGCCGATAGGACGGTAAATGCCGCCTTTTTCCGCATGGCCCGCATAGGGATCGTAGGGTGTACCCTGATAGTGGGACGAGAGCAGGTATTGGATATCCTCCGCGGCAACCTTGCGCTCGGGAACGTAGGACCACGGAATGTCATCGCTTTCGGGCGTGAAGTCCGCGTTTTCGCCGTCCCAGCGGTAGGTGTGCGGTGCAAGGCAGCGGCCCATGAACCACGCGCGCGGCGTGTTGTAGATGTGGTCCATGTCGCGGTGCGAGCCGAAGATATCCCGCGGGTTGAACTTGCCATCCTGATTCAGATCCAGATGGTTTTCCGAGATGAATTCTCTGAGGTCTGCCGAGCAGAGATGCGATTCCCGGGCACCGAAGGCGTCCTCAAGGTCGAACGAGTCCATACCGAACTGGTTCGGGTTGATGATGACGCGATCCTCGGGAATTTTCTTCGCGATCCAGTGGTGCCCGCCGATGGTCTCGAGCCACCAGACCTCGTTTTCGTCGTTGAAGGCGATGCCGTTCGACTCATAGGTGCCGTATTGCTCCAGAAGCGCACCGAGGCGCAGCACGCCCTCGCGCGCGGAGCGGATGTAGGGCAGGACGAGGACAACGATGTCCTCCTCGCCGATGCCGCCGCAGCGCTCCTCTTCCCCATCCTTCGCCTCGCGCAGCTCGACCATCGGGTCGGCCGCGAGCACGCGCGGGTTCGAGGTCGTGGTTTCCGTCGCCGTCATGCCGACGTTCGCGGCGTTGATGCCGGTCGCGGCCCAAATGCCGTGCTTCGGGTCCACGCTCGGGCAGGACGTGTAGCGCATGGGGTTCTCCGGCAGTGTGATCTCCACGTGGGACTCTACGCTTTTATAAATCTTCGGCTGCTGGTCGGGCTCGACCACGATCAGCTTTTTCTCATCAAAATGACCGTCGTCCGTACGGGCGATCATCGTCGAGCGGTCATTCGTCGCCAGCTTACCGGCCAGTACAGTGGTGCAGGGCATAATTACATCTCCGTTTCCTGTCGATTTCACCGCAGCGCCGCTTTTTCGCAGCGCCGCCAAATTTTATCTGCATCCATTATATTCACGGAATCGTCCTCTGTAAAGGCAAAATTCCCTTTGCAGGTGCATCTCCCCTGCTGCTCTGCCGCGAAAAAATGCGGACAGGCCCGCTAAAAAGCGGACCTGTCCAAAAGGTTGGTAAAGAGAGGTCGTACCTATCAAGTTTGGATCGATCACACCATGATGGGCTCGTCCCAGAGCTTGAGCTTCTGGCCGATGCCGTTTTCCTTGGCATACTGGTAGACGTGCGCGGCGATCGCCACGTCGTAAAGGCCGAGGCCGACGTTGCAGGTGTAGGTGAGCTGGTCATCGTTGCCGCGGCCGGACTTCCGCCCCGCCACCAGGTCGGAGACGCTCGCGTCGATGCGGGAATCGTCGATCTTGCCGTCGCGGAACATGTAGGCCATCGTGTCGCCCATGCGGTGCTTGTCGGTCTCCCAATCGTCGATGACGACCTTGTCCGCGCGCAGGATCAGTTCCTCGTCGACCTCGTTGTTGCCAAGGTGAGCAACGTAAACGCCCTTTTTGATCTCCGCGCCGTGGATGATCGGCTCGGTCGCGGTCGTCGCGGTCACAAGGATGTCGCCGCTTTCGATCGTGGCAAGGCGGTCGCTCGCCGCCTGCACGTCCATGTTCAGCTTTTGCGACATCTCCGCCGCAAATTTTTCCGCTCTCTCTCGGGAAAGGTCATAGACATACGCCTTTTCCAACTGCGGCAGCGACGCCTTGAGCGCCATCAGCTGCGTCTTGCACTGCGGGCCCGCGCCGAAAAGGCCGACGGTCTTCGAGCGCGAGGGCGCCATATACTTGGCGCAAACGCCCGTTACTGCGCCGGTGCGGATCGTACTGATGAGTGTGCCGTCCATGATGGCAATGGTCGGGATCGTTCAGCACGATCACGGCCGAGCCCTCCGGCAGGCCGAAGACCTCGTCCAAGCGCTGCGCGGCAGACATTTGTCACAGCTGCACAGTGCTTTTTATCATCATAAATCAAATTTTTTGTAAACACCTATTGACACAGTAGGAATTAAGCGTTAAAATTCCTATCTGCAAGGTAGGCAATTATGAGCAAGGAGGCATGCCGCATGATGATCTCAACAAAAGGGCGCTACGCTTTGCGGGTCATGCTGGATATGGCCGAGCACGGAGGCAGCGAATGGCACCGCCTGAGCGATGTCGCGCAGCGCCAGCAGCTCTCTAAAAAGTACTTGGAGACCATCATGGCTGCGCTGAGCCGTGCGAACTTGGTCGAGAGCGCCGTGGGCAAATCGGGCGGCTACCGCCTGACCCGCTCCCCCGAGGATTACCCCGTAGGTGAAATTCTGCGGGCGGTGGAGGGAAATCTGTCGCCGATCGCGTGCCAATCTGAGGACGGCTCCGGCTGCGGCGCTTCCTGCGACTGCGACGCGCGGCTTTTCTGGCAGGGGCTGGAAGACCAGATCAACAGCTATGTCGACAATCATACGCTGGCGCAATTCATGCGAGTCAATGAAAAAACACCGGCCGTCCTGAACGGCACGGAAAGAAGATAAGGTGGTTCAATATGAGTAAGGCACTTTTAGAGATTCAGAACCTGCACGTGCGGGTCGAGGAAAAGGAAATTCTCCACGGTGTGGATCTGGCCGTGGGACAGGATGAGACCCATGTGCTGATGGGCCCCAACGGCACCGGCAAGTCGACGCTGGGCTATGCCATCACCGGCAATCCGACCTACAGCGTAACCGGCGGTTCGATCATTTTTAACGGCGAGGACATCACGGAGTTCCCCGTCAACGAGCGCGCGAAAAAGGGCATTTTCCTGTCCTTCCAGAACCCGCTGGAGGTTCCGGGGATCTCCCTCTCCAACTTTATCCGCAGCGCCCTCTCCGCGAGGACCGGAAAGAACATCCGTATCTGGGATTTCAATAAAGACCTTAAGAAAGCCATGGAGGTTCTCGACATGGATCCGTCCTACGGCTTCCGTGATCTGAATGTCGGCTTCTCCGGCGGTGAGAAAAAGAAAGCGGAGATCCTGCAGCTTCTCCTCTTAAATCCGTCCTTAGCGATCCTCGACGAGACAGACTCCGGTCTTGATGTCGACGCGGTCCGCACCGTTTCCAAGGGAATCGAGGAGTACCAGAAGAGCAAGGACGGCGCGCTCCTCATCATCACCCACAGCACAAGGATCCTGGAGTCTCTCCATGTGGACAAGACCCATGTTCTCGTAGACGGCCGCCTGGTTGCCGAGGGCGATGGTTCTCTCGTCGATGAGATCAATGAGAACGGCTTCGAGCAGTTTATCGCTTCCGCAAATGAGAAGGGAGAGAACAACGAATGAAGGAAAAGACGTATGTTGAGGACGTTGACCGCAACATGTACGACTTCCGCAATGACGAGAAGGACGCTTACCGTATTAAAAACGGTCTCACCGAGGACATTGTGGAAAAGATCTCCGAGGAGAAACATGACCCGGAGTGGATGCATGATTTCCGGTTAAATTCCTTAAAAGTATATAATGAAATGAAGGTTCCGGACTGGGGCCCGTCCATCGAAGGGTTAAACATGGACAACATCGCCACCTATGTCCGCGCGAATACAAAGATGAAGGGGAACTGGTCCGAGGTTCCGGAAGAGATCAAGGACACCTTCGAAAAGCTTGGGATCCCGCAGGCGGAGCGCACCTCCCTCGCCGGTGTGGGTGCCCAGTACGACTCCGAGCTCGTCTACCACAATGTCCGCAAGGAGGTTGAGGAGCAGGGCGTTATCTATACCGATATGGAAAGTGCCCTGACCGGTGAATATGCCGATATGGTAAAGGACCACTTTATGAAACTCGTGACACCCCATGACCATAAATTCGCAGCCCTGCATGGCGCTGTCTGGTCCGGCGGTTCCTTCGTCTATGTTCCGAAGGGAGTTTCCGTCGAGATCCCGCTGCAGTCCTACTTCCGTTTAAACGCCGCAGGTGCCGGACAGTTTGAGCACACTCTGATCATCGTCGATGAGGGCGCGTCCTTACACTTCATCGAGGGATGTTCCGCACCGAAGTACAATGTGGCAAACCTCCATGCCGGCTGTGTCGAGCTTTACATCGGAAAAAACGCAAAGCTCCGCTACTCTACGATCGAGAACTGGTCGAAAAATATGTACAATTTAAACACAAAACGGGCGAAGGTCGATGAAGGCGGAGTCATCGAGTGGGTATCCGGTTCCTTCGGTTCCCATGTTTCCTACCTCTACCCGATGAGCGTGTTGAACGGCGAGGGTGCAAGATCCGAGTTCACCGGAATCACATTCGCCGGTAAGGGACAGAACCTTGATACCGGATGTAAGGTCGTCCACAACGCTCCGAAGACTTCTTCCTATGTAAATACGAGATCGATCTCCAAGGACGGCGGGATCAGCACCTTCCGAAGCTCCGTTGTCGTATCCGCGAAGGCAAAGGGCAGCAAATCTGCTGTCTCCTGCCAGTCCCTGATGCTCGACGATATCTCCCGTTCCGACACCATCCCGGCGATGGATATCCGCACGAAGGACGCCGATGTCGGACACGAGGCAAAGATCGGCCGTATCAGCGATGACGCCGTCTTCTATCTGATGTCCCGCGGTATCTCCGAGGAGGACGCGAGAGCCCTGATCGTCAGCGGCTTCGCCGACAATGTCTCAAAGGAGCTTCCGCTTGAATACGCGGTGGAGATGAACAATCTGATCCATCTGGAAATGAAAGGAAGTATTGGATGATGGAGAACATAAAGATCAACCAGCTCCCTTCAAAGACATGGAACTGGCTGAAAATGAATGAGACTGCGGTCTCCGGGATTTCTGTCTCCGGAGCGCATGAAGGAAACCTTGAGATCCCGGAAGGGATCAAAAAAACTGTCTGCCCGGCCGGTCTTCCGGACCGTTTTAAGGATGTCGCAGGCGGCATGGGATCCGATATGGATATGCTTGTAAAGGAAAGTTCCGCGGGTGCAGTACTGCTCTCTGCTGACAGCGATGTCTCCGGGGAACCGGCGCGGATCAGATTTGCCTACGGTGCTTTTGAGCACAGCCTGAACACCTTTGGAATTCTGGCAAAAGAAGGAAGCCAGATGACCGTTATCATGGATATGGCAGCTGAACGAAGCGTCGATCCTGAAAGGACCGGAAGTCCCAGCCCGGTCGGAGAAAATCCTGCTGCCGTCTCCCAGTCTGAACACACCGGACTTTCCGCCGTGCAGAAGAAATTGATTCTGGAAAAAGACGCGAAGGTGACTCTTGTCCAGATCATCCGCAACAAAAACGCGAAAACCGTTTTGAATGATATCGGGGCGAAGGTTGCTGACGGCGCGAAACTTTCTGTGATCCACCTGTTCCTTGGCGGTGATAAGGTCTACAACGGCTGTAAGGCTGAACTTATCGGCAAAAATAGTAATTTTACAGCAGACATCGCCTACACAGTTGCCGATGACTGCGTGCTCGATATGAACTACGTGGCACTCCACGAGGGAAAGAAATCCGTCAGTGAGATCAAGACCGACGGCGTGCTCCATGAAAATTCGAAGAAACTCTTCCGCGGAACGATCGATTTTAAGAAAGGCGCGGCAGGCGCTGTCGGAAACGAGAAAGAGGACGTTCTTCTTCTCGACGATAACGTGGTCAACCAGACGATCCCGCTGATCCTCTGCGCGGAGGAGGATGTGGAAGGAAACCATGGTGCCACCATCGGAAAGCTGGATGAGGACCTTGTATTCTATCTGGAAAGCCGCGGCATGGCTCTCGCCGAGATCTACAAAATGATGGCGAAAGCAAGGATCGACGCGGTTCTCCGTTTCGTACCTGATGAGAAGACGAAGGCAGACGTTGCCGCCTACTTAGAAAGCGAGGGTTCCAATGGATGTAAATAAAATCCGGGAAGATTTCCCGCTGTTAAAAAACCGTAACATTATCTACCTGGACAATGCGGCGACTTCCCAGAAGCCTGCATGTGTCCTGGATGCGGAAAAGCGGTTTTATGAGAAATATAACGCAAACCCGTTCCGTGGTCTCTACGAGTTAAGCGAGGAGGCGACGGAGTGCTACGAGGACGCGAGAAAGACGGTCGCTGACTTCCTTCACGCGTCATGTCCGGAGGAGATCGTGTTTACGAGAAACGCCACAGAAAGCCTGAATCTTGCGGCCTACACGCTCTCCGAGTACCTGTTAAAGCCGGGCGATGAGATCATTGTCAGCATCATGGAACACCACAGCAACATTCTCCCGTGGCAGCAGGCAGCAAAGCGTTACGGCGCGACGGTAAAATATTTAGAATGCGACATGGACGGAACGATCCCGGCTGAGCGTCTGGAGAGCATGATCACGGACCGCACGAAGATCGCCGCGATCACGCAGATCTCCAATGTGCTCGGATGCAGGAATGATTTAAAGACATTCGCAGAGATCTGCCACCGCCACGGTGTGATCCTGGTCGGTGATGGTGCCCAGAGTGTTCCACATATCGCTGTTGACGTGCAGGATCTGGGTGTGGATTTCCTTTCTTTCTCCGGTCACAAAATGCTGGCTCCAATGGGAATCGGCGCTCTTTACGGAAAGAAAGAGCTTCTTGAGAAGCTTCCGCCCTTCCTCACCGGCGGCGAGATGATCGAATCTGTCACAAGAGAGGGCGCTGTCTGGGCAGAGGTTCCGCATAAGTTCGAGGCGGGAACCGTCAATGCCGGAGGCGCTTACGCGCTGGCTGAGGCAGTCCGCTACATGAAAAATATCGGTTTCGACGCAATCGAGGCACAGGAGAACAGGCTCACGAGAATCGCCTACGAGGGCATGATGAATATTCCCGGAATCCGTGTTCTCGGGAGCAGCGATCCGGACAACCATCACGGAATCCTGTCCTTCGCTGTCGACGGCGTCCACCCCCATGACGTGGTAGAGATCTTAAACGCTGACAATATCTGTGTCCGCGCCGGTCAC
>OGII01002673.1_pt1 | contig 10117 bp, 11 predicted proteins | sample 1571701 | NCBI WGS metagenome assembly OGII01 (sample SAMEA2581950, study PRJEB24529) | metagenome | biome: Human gut stool | place: China | collected 2011
GTACTAACGGAACTGGAAAAATAATAACGTCCTTGTGCACCAATACTGGCTTTAAACAGCCCATACAATAGCCATGACTCCAACGGCGAGAACCAACCAGTCGAGCCAAATAAATTCAGTTGAATTCCAATTCATAATAGTATTATTTTAATTATTTGTGTATTGATTTCTCGGTTATCAAAAACTGGTTCTATTTCATTTGTTTTTCAAAGTGTATTAGTAACACTAATTCGAATGCAATATTACGGATAAGTGTAAAATTACACTAATAAAAACCCATGTTTTAGAGCATGTTTCCTTCTTTTTTTTCGTCCTCTTTCGTTTTTAACATTTCAGCGGACGACGAAAGTAAAAAACTTCTGTAGACTTTTGAGTATTTTTACGTGTCCGTTCGTATTAGTATATGTGAAAATAAAAAACTAGAAGATATGAAAAGAGTGATTCTGTGGCTGTGCCTGTCTGTGGTTATAGGGGCGGTACAAGCACAAACCGGGCGGCTGGACTTGAAACTTCCGCAAGGACATCCCCGCTATCTGACCACACAGGAGGGGAAGAAAGAAACTCAGGAGCTGATTAAAAAGGCTCCTTGGGCAAAAGATGTGTATGAGCGGCTTCGGCAACGGACAGATAAATACGTAGATCGGGGAACAGACTGGCTGTCCTCCCGTTTGCTGATGTACTGGAACACACATGCTACGGATGTATATATAAAAGGTGAATACTACGATCATGCCGGAGGCGAAAAGGCACCTGCTCCTACGGCGGTATTTACCGGTGCGCGCAGTCATGCTACCAATTACAATCGTCCGCGTCTGGAAGATTTGAAGCCTTATCAGGAAGATGCCAGAGGATTGTATCTGTCCAACAGTACCCTGGAGGGTAATCCTTACGAGTGGGTGAGCATCAGCAAAACCGGAAGAATGATTGAGAGTATCAATAATGAAATCGTAGGTATAGCCCGTGATGCGGCATTCCTCTGGTGGCTGACCGGCGAACAGAAATATGCTATGGCAGCAGCTTCCGTCTTTGATGTGTACATGACAGGTCTGTACTATCGTAATGTGCCTGTCGATTTGAATTACGGTCACCAGCAGACGCTCGTAGGAATGACTTCCTTTGAGGTGATTCATGAAGATGTCATTAATTCGTTGGTACCGCTTTATGATTTCCTTTATACATATCTGCAAAAGGAAAAGCCGGAAAAGATGACCATCTATGCCGATGCTTTCAAGAAATGTGCCGATAACATCATTGCCAACGGAGTGCCTCACAACAACTGGAACCTGCTGCAGGCACATTATATCATGAATATAGCCCTGATTCTGGAAGATGATGCAAAGTATGCCGACAGCAAAGGGCGCCAGTATTATATCGATTATCTGGTGAATCAGTCATCCATTCGTCAGTGGTCATTGAAAAAACTGGCCGATTACGGGTTTGATGCGGCCACGGGAATCTGGGCAGAATGCCCGGGTTACAGCAGTGTGGTGGTAGGGGATTATGCCAGCTTTGTCAGCCTGTTCGATGAGAATCTGGGCATGGACCTTACCAAGGAGATTCCGGTACTTCCGAAAGCTGTAGAAGCTATGCCGCAATACCTTTTCCCGAACCGTATGGTTTGCGGGTTTGGCGATACGCATCCTTCTACACTGCGGACTGACATTTTCCGTTATATGATTCAGAATGCCCGTACCCATGGAAAATCCGACGAGGAACGAAAGTTTACGGCCATGCTGAAACTGTTCGATCCGTCTTCTTCTCTTCCGGTGGCAGAAAGAGGCAAGGCACTGGTAGCCATTACTTCTTTCTCTGCTGAAAGGGGAGAGCGACTATGGCAAAATGACGATTGGTTCCGTGGCTCGATGTGTCTGCTGCGGTGGAGAACAGAAGAACCATCGTTCCATACGCTGTGCAGAGTGCGGCAATATGTATGTCTGCAAGGGCTGCGGCAAAACGGTGCATGGATATGGGCGCTATATTGATGAGCACTTTTATTGCAATGAGTGCAGCTATGAATGTGCGGTTTGCAAAGAAAAGTTTATCGGTATGCCGCGCATCGGAATTGCTCGTTCCGGTGAGCAGCGTGGGATATGCCCTGCCTGCTATGAGCAGGTTGTTGGCGTATGCAGAAACTGTACGATTCATGGAGACTGCCTTTCCATCGGTGCCAATCGCTTCTGCCCGAACCAGATGAGCGGCCTTGCCGCATAAAGGAGGAATCCATGCAAGAATTGACGTTTGAAACCATTCTACGTCTGCCGCAGATGGAATTGAAAAAGAGGTTAAAAGCCGAGCTGAAAAGCAGGGGTTACCCCGTTACCGATAAGCCCGGCTACCTGTATGCCGAGGGAACGATTCCTGTCTTGCTGGTAGCCCACATGGACACGGTTCACCGTCAGCCTGTCGAGCAGATATGCTATTCGGCAGACAGGGCAGTAGCTATGTCACCGCAGGGAATCGGCGGCGATGACCGCTGTGGTGTCTGGATGATTTTGCAGATCCTGCGCACGGCGAACTGTCATGTGCTGTTCTGTGAGGATGAGGAAGTCGGCTGTGTAGGTGCAAAGAAATTCACAAGAGGTCCTTTGCGGCCACAGGTAAACTACATTGTAGAGCTTGACCGCCGGGGCAGTAATGATGCTGTGTTTTACCGCTGCGATAACCCGGAGTTTGAGGACTTCGTTACCTCGTTCGGATTTGAAACAGCATGTGGTTCGTGTAGTGACATATCTTATATCGCACCGTATCTGGAAACAGCTGCGGTCAATATCAGCTGTGGCTATTATTGCGAGCACCAACGGCATGAGTGCATCCACTTAGCGGAGATGGAGCTTAATGCCGACCGCGTGGCGCAGATGGTCACGCAGCAGACGGAACACTTTGAATATATGGAACAGCAGGACAGCTTCTTCGGCGGGCGAGTTTACCAGTATTCTATGTGGGGGATGGCCTCGGAGCGTGAAACCTACAAGTGGCTTTCACCGCTACCGAAAGAAGCAAAAATCAAGCTGGGAACAGCGGAACTTATCATGTCTCATGCCAAGATTGACCGGCAGGGGAAGGTTCATCGCTATGTTCCCAAATTGAAAGCTGCTGTCCTGACAGAAAACGCCATAGCAGTAATGCCGGACGGTAAGAAAGCGAGATATGATTCCCAAAAGGCCAAGTGCCAGAAAGTGGTGCCCCTGTCAAGGGCGTTGGAAATACTGAATACAATATAAATACAGCCCCTTCCGCTGATGCAATTTCAGCAGAAGGGGCTGCCATTTTATTTATATGAATTTCCCCGGCGGGTCACAAATTACCGATTCCAGATATTGTTTTCAAGATCGACAAGCCGCTTCTTGTACTCGGCCATCCGCTGATCGGCTTTGCCGTCATCATCGGGAAAGCTGACAAGGTAGCCGGTGTCCGTGTCATGGAAGCCGATTTCGCCGGTAAGGCCGCATATATCGGAAACTTTCAGTAAGGTATGGGGGAACTGGGTGGCGAGATCCTAACGCCCGGCTCCGACACCACGCTGGGTGGCGGCGCGCTGCAATGGCCGCTGCCGGTGGCGGGCACGATCACCTCGCCGCAGGGCTACCGCACCGACCCGATCACTGGCGAAACCAGCTACCACAGCGGCACCGACATCGCTGTGCCCGAAGGCACCCCGATCCTGGCGGCTGCCGACGGCACCGTCACTATCGCCAACGCCCTCGACAGTTGGGGCGGCAGTTATGGCTACCACGTCAAGCTCGACCACGGCGGTGGATTGACGACACTGTACGCGCACTGCTCGAGCATCTGCGTCACCGCAGGCCAGCAGGTCAAAGCCGGGCAGGTCATTGCCTACGTCGGCCACACCGGCCGCGCGACGGGGCCGCATCTGCATTTTGAGGTTCATTCGTCTTGATGTCCGGCGCTTCATTCATTATGTGCAACTCGGTTCATTTTATCAGATTTGCACACGGATACTGGATAAGCTTTGTGTTGTCCCCGTTTTCAGCATAAATCTGAGCAATGACGTTTCCTGTTTCGTTTGCAAAAAGACGGTAGTTTGTTTCCGTGCCCATATCCAATCGGACGGATTGCCATGTGGCTGTTTTTAGGTTATACAAAACAAGATGAGCAAAATCCTTTTTCAAATATGCCTGCTGCTCGGGAAATGTGCTAAACAGAAGCCATTCCTCGGCAATCGGATGTGGGGTCAACAAATAACAGGGGGTGCACTGTGGAATGGGTAGCCGCGAAAATTCTGTGTCTTCCTTTTGTAAAACGGTAAAATAGGGTGCACTCCCGCAATTGTACCACTTTATAAAAAAGGTTTGATCTTGAATATAGAGTTGGTCCGCCGTATATTGCGCGTCTTCATATTCCGGCAATGCTAGATTCTTCCTCCACAAAACCGACCCGTTTATTGAATTGCACTGCAACCAATTGCTTCCGTCCATTTCTTTCATTAAATAGTATAAATAGGTTCCATCTGAGGCAATGGCGGTAATTTGTGGAGGCCTTTCTAACGATAGATTGGCGGTGTTAAAAATTTCAAGTAGCCTCTCTGTGGATCTGTTCCACAGCAGGACCATTTGCAATTGTGAATCGGCTGTTACCAGAAATGCTGCTGTGTCCTGATCAACTTTAGCAAATCCAACCAATGACGTTGCCGCAGCGGCATCTCTTAAAAGCGTTTCCGTTGTACCTGTGACAAGATCTGTCATAATAATGCTCACGGTTCCATTACGGAAAGGGAACGAATACAATGTTTGGCAATCAAACAAAAACGGATCCACAGAGGAAATGGGAGAGGTATTCGTTCTTCTGATGAGCCTTGTGTCGCCGCTTTTGTAATCGGCTGTGACCAAAAGCTCTTCAAACTCTTCCTCTTGGGCCGCATTTGAAAGTGTACGCGCATTTTGTATCCAATAACAAGAAATAATGTTATTGTCCAAGAAGCCGATCACCTTTAAGTCTGTTCTGCCTATTGTATCAATCTGACTGTACATATCTACAGCTTGCGATGTAATAATTTCGCCGTGGATCGTCACCAATCGATCAGAAGTATGCCAAACTCGCCAGAAAAAACAAATTGTGACACCTAAAACAATGACTATAGATAGAACAAAATATAATTTTTTTGATTGCACTGTACCCGTCCCTTTATGGAATAACCTATCATGGTTCATAGTAGAGTTCCTTTTTGACGCGCTACATTTCAAGCCGCAAAATAGTCACAGGTGGAATATACGACCGAAGAATTGATGTAATATTTGCCCGAGGAATAAGAACTAGAAGACTGTTGATTTGTTACATCAGGATCAGTTACCTGGATTGTTGCATTAGAAAGGTTATATCCGCTAACGCTCATAAAATGGCCGGAACTAATATTAATTGGCCATTTGCTCGTGTCATTATAGCTGGTCCGCTTTGTTCCTTGAATGGCACCTGTATGTAAGATTGGAGGGTTATTGTTGCTAATTACGCTGGCCATCATATTCAGCATTTGTTGGGAAGATGTATATGCACCATTTTTCCACAAAGCCATATAAACAACCCCTGTAGGGTCACCGCCTTCTCCATACAAGCTAGTATTAATATAGTAAAACATCTTCGAAATCTCAAAGATGCCATTGGTTGGACTGTAACAATAGGTGGCCGGTTTACTAGCATCACTCATTTCCGACATAATTGTGGACAAATTTTTCACAAGACCATAATGAGCCAGTGTTTGTCGCACTGTAGAGGGACCACAGCTAACACCATTAGGTTGGCGCGTATGTGGGACATAAATTGTCATACTATTACTTGCCCGGGTTAAGGCAGACGGTCCAGAATCGCGAACACTCATTAAATAATCACACTTTTTCTTGGCGGCCTCTTTGTAAGCGTTTGAATAAGTTGGATTATCCAATATTTCCTGTAAGGTATCCTGTAAGGTAGGCGGGTTACTATTTTCAGCGTAGGGTTCTGCTGCAAATGCACAAACCGTAAAAGTACAACTGAACATTAATGCGAGTAATAGTGAAAAGAAGTTTTTCATAAATAACCTTCTTTCTTGTTCGTGTTGCGTCAGTTATTGTATCTTTGCATATGGGTGTTCTATCCATAGAGGCGGGGTTACTTCTTGGTTTCATTAGGATCTCTTGTTAGAGCTTCCGGCCGCTTGGGCTGATAGTTCCAGCCATAGCAGTCCACAGCGCCGCTGCGTTCCCGTTCCACCATCTTGTGCAGTGCCGAAGCCAGCGCTTCGGTGAATCGGTTGTCATTCTTGTTCATGGGTAAAACCTCCATTCTGTATTTTTCCTGCAATCAGCATACTGGCCGCCAGGGTAACGGCCGCCGCTGCAGTTTTACTAAGCCAAACTCCCCAAGGGAGGAGTGGAAGCACGCTGAAAGCTACTGCCAATACGAGCAGCTCCCACATCATCCGCTTCCGATTTCGATCGAGTTCTGCTGGCGTCATGGCAATGTGGGGGTCATTGCAAGGACCTGCCAGGCCAATCACAAGACAGGCGATCATTCCCACCAGTGAATGCCCCACCACCGGCCATCCGGCTGTAATCTGCGGGTATAAGAACAGACCGCACAGAACGATCAGCGAAGAATTTATCAGGCACCGTATAGCCGAGCCCGCATGGTGACCGCCGACGCGGTGCCGCAGGCTGGTAAAGACAACAAAGAACAGAACGGTGGAATATACATCCGAGACCAGGAGACCGATCAAAAACAAAATCGGATAAAAGACTGCCGCCAGCAACCGGCGTTGTAATCCGTACACAGCCCACTCGTAGTCCTGCGCCGGGATCAGTTTTTTGGCCACAAAAAAGGATGCTATTTTCTGAGCCGGATGGAGCATAACCGCTTCACCTCTTTGGCTTAAAAATAGCATCCTGTTTGCGAGTTGGCAAGGAATATGTCCCGAAACGTTCAAAATATGTCCCGAAATGACATGCGTAGAAAAATCAAAGGGATTTTTGTGTAATTTGATCGTGCTCCGGCGCAGGCGAAATAGTCTGATGAAACAGTACCGTGGAGAACTGGAACCAGCCGTCCTGGCACAGAATGGCCGGACAGGCGCCATGATCTGCCAAAATGGAGACGATGTTTTGCAGTCCATATCCATGCGCAAGTGGATCGGCCTTGGTCGTTACAGGCAACCCATTTTCCATTACGGGCGCTTTGTCAATGGTATTCATCACGGAAAGAATGGTTTTCTCCTCCGAACACTGAATCTTGACGCGAATCAATCGTGTTCCCTTCTGCGTCTTGCACGCCTCGATTGCGTTATCCAGCAGGTTGGAAAGTACCACTACCGTCTCTTTGTTGGAAAGCGGGAACTCGGCAAGATCGTTGATGGCAAAATCCACTTGAATCCCCAGTTCACAGGCCTGCGCATACTTTTGGTTCAAAATGGCGTCCACCACCGGGTTGTTGGAATGGACAGCCAACGCATCCAATTGACCTGTCTCGGAGATTTCCGCCAGGTACTGCCTGGCGGCCGCCAAATTTTCCTCCTGCAGCAAACCGCCGAGAACCGAGAGATGGCGTTTGAAATCGTGGGACTGCTTACGTTGGGCGGTTTGGGCCTCCAGCAAAACCTGCGTTTTTTCCAATTGAGTTTCGAACTGGTGTTGGAGTGCCACGTTTTGCTTTCGCTCCTCGGCTTCCTGCTCAATGTGGTGCAGCAGGCCCATCAAAACAGCGTTGGCGGCCACCAATCCCAGTGCGTTTACGATGGCCCAGTGACTGACGCTGTGGTCTTTGGCCGTTACCTGGAAAAGAAATGTTATGGTTCCTAGTGACACCAGCGGAAAAACCAGCATAGCCAAAAAGCCGGATACTGAAATTTTCTCAATTTTTGTCCATGACTGCGCAAATCGCCAAATGGCAAAAGAAACCACAAAGATAACAATATAAGAGAACAATGCACAAATCATATAAAGCTGCGGGTCAGCAAATATCTGCTCTCGCGGCATCCCCACCCAGTTGCAGAACAGAAAGATGGCTGCCGTATCCAGGGCCAGCATAATGACATAGCTGAAAACTGCACACAAGCATTGCGTCAGAATCTTGCCCTCATAGCAAGCATGGCAAAAGACGGTGAACACCATGACTAGCAGAATCGCCTTGATCGGGAATTCCCTGATAACGGGCACCACGGTGATGAGATAGCCTGCGGCCAATGTTCCCAGGAATGCCAACACCAACTGCCGCTTTGCGCAGGTCCGTCGGAACAACGCGGTACACAACAGCAGGCAGGAAATATGTCCAATCAAATCCACGGTCAGTAAGGATATTTGTTCGATCATAAAGCGCCCACCCATAAGTTGTATGGCTGCATAATTTCGTTGCTGTTCTGTTTGCTGACCGGGAGGTCCGTGCCATCGGTCAAAGTCAGATGGGTTCGGTTGAGAAAGCAGATATGCCGCATGTTGACCAGGATCGTCCGGTACGTTCGCAAAAAGCCCTGAGTGCCGAGCCGTGCTTCCACATCACCGAGCGATTCATTGCAATCATACGAAGCTCGGTTGTTGTTTTGAAGGTGGTACGTTACCTTGCGCTTCTGTCCCTCGACATAGAGAATGTCCTCAAACTTGACCATCACATTGCCTGCGTCGGTGACAATGGCATACCGCAGGTGTTTTTCCCGCACCTTCTTGACGGCCTCGCTCATCACCCGGTCAAAAGCCTGCTCCAGGTGGTTTTTGAGCAGATACCGAATCGCGTCCGCCTCATAACCGAACGGAGCATACTCCACATACTCCGAGACAAAGATCAGCACGATTTGTGGATTGGTAGCTCGCAGCTGCGAGGCGACTTCAATGCCGTTCGTGCTATGCAGATCGACGTCCAATAACGCGATGTCATACGGTGAGGTGATGCTTTTCAGCAGCTTTTCGCCCGATTGATAAAGATCGAGTCTGTATTTGACATTAATCTTTTTCAAGTAACCCCTTGTCAATGTCTCAATTTTTTGAAGCCACAACTGGCTGTCATCACATATGGCAATTCTGAGCATACGATGATTTCCCCCTGGCTGGAATGCCAAACAGCACCGCAAACAGCGCTGCCGCGCTGTGCCGGACAAGCGAGGTGCTGTTTTTCCATTTTACCTTGTGCCAGCTCGGTTTGTAAAGTCGTTTGTGCGGTATTATGAGTTAGTATTATGGGTCATTCTGAGAATTCTGCAAAAGGAGCTGCCTGGCCCGATGAATGCGGGTTTTGACGGCCGCGGCGCTGCTATTTGTTATGTGCGCAATCTCCTTGATGGAATACCCCTGCACACGCAAAATCAAGGCGGTGCGGTAAACGGGTGGCATCTCATCGAGGCTTTTCAACGTTGTTTCCAACCGCATTTTGGTTAATACGACATCCGCAGCATCTTCATGTAGGGATGCTGGTTCCACATCCACCGCGTCATAAGATAACGCACTTCGGCGATCCCACTTGCGCATGAAGTCGATGGTGCGATTCCGTGTGACCATGCGCAGGTAATAGGCGAGCTGTTTGGCGTTGTCCGTGCGGATGGAATCGATCTTCTCGATCAGCTCGAGGCAGGTCTCGTGCAGCGCATCCTCGGCAAGTTTATCATCATGGGTGATGGCGCGCGCCACCTGGTACATCATCCCGTAGTAGGTGGTGTAAATTTCGGTGAATTTATCCTTCTGCTCCTCAGTGTCGAGAATGGCGACATAAAAGGCAAGCATATCCACATCCTCCATACAAGAGATATAAATGCGTATACTATATATTCGTACGTATGCTTTGGGGATGTGGTTTCATATTTCGACTACAGCCAGGAAGGTTTGGCAGGCCATCCCGGCTGTATTTTAGAGGTTCCCGTGTTTGGATTGTGGAAGGTTTAAGGGAGCGGGCGGACGCTGGGGTCAGCAGCGCTTTTCAAAGTCGGTTGAAACGGTTTCGGTTACACCGTTTCGGGTGACTTTGGCGGTGGTGTTTAGTTTGTACGTTGTCCCGGATTTAATGGCATAATAACCGACAAACTCATGGCGAGGACCGTTGTAAGTCTCACTGACCTGAGATACCTGCGTATAGTTTCCGAAAAAGCCCTTTTCATATAGTGTAAGCGTACATTCTATTTTTGTTGTACCCTCCAAAGCAATAATAGCACTTG
>OGII01002675.1_pt1 | contig 10109 bp, 8 predicted proteins | sample 1571701 | NCBI WGS metagenome assembly OGII01 (sample SAMEA2581950, study PRJEB24529) | metagenome | biome: Human gut stool | place: China | collected 2011
CCGGCAGCTCCAGCACCGGCGCCTGCACCAGCAGCACCGGCTCCTGCACCAGCAGCAGCTCCGGCGGCAGCACCGGCAGCAGGTGCAACTACCGTAGAGGCTCCGATGCCAGGTAAAATCCTGAACATCAAAGTATCTGCAGGACAGGCAGTTAAGTTTGGTGAGACCGTCATCGTGATGGAAGCTATGAAGATGGAAACTGAAATCGTTGCTCCGGCAGACGGTACAGTAGCACAGATTCTTGTCAAAGCAGGCGACGCCGTTGACACAGGTGCAGCACTGGTTACCCTGAACTAATAGACGATACTATGATAAATAGCAACTGTTTACAAAAAGGAATTTTCGGAACTGAAAATTCTGTATGATACAGTTCAGGCAACAGATTTTGCCGATTTGGAATACAAAGCATCGGCAAAATCCCATTACTGGGCACACATGTGTGAACAGTAATGATAAACATTCGAAAGGACGTAAAGAATTATGAAATATGTTGCTACGATCAATGGAAAGAAATACGAAGTTGAAGTAGAAAAATTAGAAGCTTACAAATCTCTGGATCGTAATGGTGTAGCAGCTCCGGCAGCTCCGGTTCTTCCGGCATCCGCACCGGTACAGAGACCGGCAGCACCGGCTCCGGCTCCAGTTGCAGCAGCACCAGCTCCAGCTCCGGCACCGGCAGCGGCTCCGGCTCCGAAGGCAGCAGCTCCGGCGGGCGCAACTACCGTAGAAGCTCCAATGCCAGGTAAAATCCTGAACATCAAGGTATCTGAAGGACAGGCAGTTAAATTTGGCGAAGTAGTAGTTATTATGGAAGCCATGAAAATGGAGACTGAGATCGTTGCTCCGGCAGACGGTACAGTCAGCAAGATCCTTGTTAAGGCTGGCGATTCTGTTGATACAGGAGCTGCTCTGGTTGCTCTGAACGAGGAGGTTCGGTAATGAACTTTTTTGAAATATTAAAAGAGCTTCTTGCACAGTCGGGTTTCGCAGCATTGACCTGGAGAAGCTGTGTAATGATTCTCATTGCTTTTGTATTATTATACCTGGCAATTAAAAAGCAGTTCGAGCCGCTTCTTCTGCTTCCGATTGCATTTGGTATGTTCCTGGCAAACCTGCCGTTGGCTGACCTGATGAAGGAAAGCGAGCCGTGGTATACCGCAGGTGTTCTGCGTATCATCTACGGCGGTGTTAAGTCCAGTTTGTTCCCGTGTCTGATCTTCATGGCAGTAGGTGCCATGACAGACTTTGGTCCGCTGATTGCAAACCCGGTGAGCCTTCTGCTTGGTGCAGCTGCTCAGTTCGGTATCTACATTGCATTCATGCTGGCTAACGCAACTGGTCTGTTTACAGTAGGTGAGGCAGCTGCTATCGGTATCATCGGTGGTGCAGACGGTCCGACCGCTATCTATGTAGCTAACAACCTGGCACCGGATCTGGTTGCTCCGATCGCCGTTGCCGCTTACTCCTACATGGCGCTGATTCCGCTGATTCAGCCGCCGATCATGAAGCTTCTTACCACTAAGAAAGAGCGTTCCATCGTTATGAAGCAGCTCCGTAAGGTAAGCAAGGTTGAGAAGATCGTATTCCCGGTATTCGTAGTACTGTTCTGCTCCCTGCTTCTTCCGTCCGTAGCTCCGCTGCTTGGTATGCTGATGCTTGGTAACCTGCTTCGTGAATCTGGTGTTACAGAGCGTCTTTCTGATACAGCTCAGAACGCACTGTGCAACATCGTAACTATCATGCTTGGTACTACCGTAGGTGCGACCGCAAACGGCGAGATCTTCCTGCGTGTTCAGACCATCGCTATCGTTTGCATGGGTCTTCTTGCATTCGCATTCGCTACCATCGGAGGTGTTCTCCTTGGTAAGGTGCTGTGCGCTGTAACCGGCGGCAAGATCAACCCGTTAATCGGTTCCGCTGGTGTATCTGCTGTACCGATGGCTGCCCGCGTTTCTCAGACAGTTGGTGCAAAAGAGAATCCGACCAACTTCCTTCTGATGCACGCTATGGGACCAAACGTAGCAGGTGTTATCGGTTCTGCCGTAGCAGCAGGTTTCTTCATGCTGATTTTCGGTTAATCGAATATTGATTTTTGGCTGTTGCAGCCGGGATCTGGCTGCATCTGGCCTGCGAAAGACCGCAGCGCCGGAAGTACCGGATCCCGTTTTTACTTATTTATATAGGTAGTTATAGAAAATTTTTTTAAAGGAGGCTTTATTGTGGCTAATAAAGTAATGTCTTTACACGATGCCGTAGAAAAGTATGTATGTGACAACGATGTACTTTGTCTCGGCGGATTTACAACAAACCGTAAACCGTATGCAGCAGTTTACGAGATCCTTCGTCAGGGTAAAACTGGTTTTGTAGGCTGGTCTGGCCCGGCAGGTGGTGACTGGGATGCGTTAATCGGTGAGGGCCGTGTGAGAGCCTACATCAACTGCTATACTGCAAACTCTGGTTACACCAACGTAGCTCGTCGTTTCCGTGCAGCTATCGAGAAGGGTGAGCTTACATATGAGGATTATTCTCAGGACGTTCTGATGCTTCAGCTTCATGCTGCATCTCTGGGTCTTCCGTACCTGCCGGTACGTATGATGCAGGGCTCCGGACTTGTTAAGTTCTGGGGTATCAGCGAAGAGAAGAGAAGAACCATGGAAGGTGTTGACAACCTGAAATGCGTAGAGATCGAGAACCCGCTTGAGCCAGGCGAGAAGCTGCTGGCTGTTCCGGTTCCGAAGCTTGACTGCGCTATCATCCATGTTCAGCAGGCATCTCCGGATGGAACCTGTATCATCGATGGTGATGAGTTCCATGACGTAGATATCGCTGTAGCTGCAAAACGTTGTATCGTTACCTGCGAGGAGATCGTAAGTGATGAGTATATCCGTCGTGACCCAACCAAGACAAGAATCTTTGGTGAGTGTGTAGACGCCGTTGTTCGTGCACCGTACGGTGCTTGGCCGGCACAGTGCTACGGCTATTATGATGATGATGATAAGGGCTTGAAAGAGTACGACAAGGCTTCCAAGTACCTTGACGCTGAGGATGCTAAGGCACAGCTTCAGAAGGCTGCAGACAAAGCTGCTAAGGCTGCTGCTGCTAAGCCGGAAGATGAGAAGCTTGCAAAAGCTGCAGAAGTTGCTGCACAGGCTGCAAAAGATGCTGCTGACGGCACCAAGATTCCGGAGACCTTCAAGGATTACCTTCAGAAGTATGTATATGGATGCAAGGATCAGGATGATCTGCTCAACGTACTGGGCGGCGCTCGCCTCATGAACCTTAAGAATGAGCCGCATCTTGGCTATTCTACCAGACACTAATTGAGGGAGGGAAATTCAAAAATGGCTGATTATACAAAGTATACAAAGCAGGAAATGCAGGCTTACGCCATCGCAAAAAATATTAAAGAAAATCAGATCGTTATCGTTGGTACCGGTCTTCCGTTAATCGGTGCATCCCTGGCAAAACGTGTTGTTTGCCCGAGCTGCCATCCGATCGTAGAGAGTGGTCTTATGGATTGTTCTCCGATCGAGGTTCCGCGTTCTGTAGGTGACAACCGTTTCATGGCTCACTGTGCAGTACAGTGGCCGAACATTCGTTTCGTAGGCTTCGAGGCGAATGAATGGCTTCATGACGTTGACCGTATGATCGCTTTCATCGGCGGCGCTCAGATCGACCCGTATGGTAACGTAAACTCTACATGTATCTTCGGTAAAGGCGACTATGTTCAGCCGACAACACGTTTCACAGGTTCCGGCGGAGCTAACGGTATCGCTACATTCTGTAACACAATCATCATGATGCAGCACCAGAAGAGAAGATTCATGGAGCATGTTGACTACATCACAAGCTGTGGCTGGATGGACGGCCCTGGCGGACGTGAGAGAGCAGGTCTTCCGGGCAACCGTGGACCGCAGATGGTAGTTACCGATCTTGGTATCATGAAATTCGACGAAGAGACCAAGAGAATGTACCTGGCTTACTACTATCCATTCTCCTCTCCGGAAATGGTTCAGGAGAACACAGGTTTCGAGATCGATACCACAAGAGCTCAGCTTATGGAAGGTCCGGATCCGGAGATCATCCGCGTAATTCGTGAAGAGATCGACCCAGGTCAGGCATTCATCAAAGTTCCGAAGGAAACAAAGTAATCGAAACTGATTTAAAGTGAAATCATAAATGCCGCGGTCAGCGGCTGGCAAAATCCGCTGACCGCAGTGATCGCGTATATAAGGAGGAAGAACATGGGCTACTTTTCCATGCCGAAATATTTCCAGAACATGCCTACCGTTGGTAAGGCATTAGTTAATCCGAATGCGGAAAACGAGACAGAGATCAAAGAGATCGAGAAGCAGATCCACGACAAAGTTACTGAGATCCTTGCTGCTGGCATCACAACAGAAGAGAAGTTAAATGAGCGTGGTCAGTTATCCGCAATGCAGCGTATCAACGCTCTTGTAGATGAGGGAACATTCTGCCCGTTAAACAGCCTTTTCAACCCGAACGACAATAAGATGGGTTCCACAAACATCATCAACGGTCTCGGATGTGTAAACGGCAAATGGGTTTACATCATCGCTTCCGATAACAAGAAGATGGCTGGTACATGGGAACCGGGACAGGCAGAGAACCTGATCCGCTGCTCCGATGCTGCTAAGATGTTAAATCTTCCGTTAATCTACTTATTAAACTGCGCAGGCGTAGACTTCCCGTATCAGGATCAGGTTTACCCGAACAGACGCGGCGGCGGTACTCCGTTCTTCCGTAACGCAGAGTTAAACCAGTTAGGCATTCCGGTAATCGTAGGCATCTACGGTACAAACCCGGCCGGCGGCGGATACCACAGCATTTCCCCGACAATCCTGATCGCACACAGCCAGGCTAACATGGCAGTCGGCGGTGCTGGTATTCTTTCCGGTATGAACCCGAAGGGATATATCGACGAGGAGGCTGCTGAGCAGATCGTTGCTGCCCAGATCGAGAACAGCAAGAAGCACGTTCCGGCTCCGGGCTCCGTTCCGATCCACTATGACGAGACAGGATTCTTCCGTGAGGTTTACGAGAACGACTACGGCGTAATCGAGGGCATCAAGAAGTACATCAGCTACCTTCCGGCATACAACCTCGAGTTCTTCCGTGTTGATGATCCGCAGAGACCGTGTCTTCCGGCAGAAGATCTTTACAGCATCATTCCGATGAACGGAAAACGTCCGTATGATATCTACGACGTAATCGGCCGTCTCTTCGATGGTTCTCAGTTATATGAGTACAAGAAGGGCTATGGTCCGGAGATGGTAACAGGTCTTGCAAAGGTTAACGGACTTTTAGTTGGTGTGATCGCGAATACTCAGGGCCTTCTTATGAACTATCCGGAGTACAAGCAGAACTCTGTAGGTATCGGCGGAAAGCTCTACCGTCAGGGCTTAGTTAAGATGAACGAGTTCGTGACACTCTGTGCACGCGACAGAATCCCGTTAATCTGGCTGCAGGATACAACAGGTATCGACGTAGGCGATGAGGCTGAGAAGGCTGAGTTACTTGGTCTTGGACAGTCCTTAATCTACTCCATCGAGAACTCCAAGCTTCCGTCTCTCGAAATTACTCTTCGTAAAGCAAGCGCTGCTGCTCACTATGTACTTGGTGGACCGCAGGGTAACAATACAAACGTATACTCCCTTGGTACAGCTGCATGTGAGTACTATGTAATGCCGGGTGAAACCGCTGCAAACGCTATGTACTCCAGAAAGCTTGTTAAGGCAAGCAAGGCAGGAGAAGATCTTGCTCCGATCATCAAGAAGATGAACGATATGATCCAGCTGTATCATGAAAAGTCCCGTCCGGCATACTGCGCTAAGGTTGGTATGGTAGATGAGATCGTTGACATGACAGATATCCGTCCGTACATTCAGGCATTTACAGAGGCTGCTTACCAGAATCCGAAGTCTATCTGCCCGATGCACCAGATGGTAACACCGCGTGCAATTCGCGAGTGGAATGACGCTCACAAGGCTTGATTTTGACTGAAGGATAGAGTAAAATGATATGTATCCAGGCCGGGGGAGTCTTTCTCTGGCCTGGATATACTGGTATAACAAAGCCAGTTTCATTTTACATTTTCAGTATACCCGGAGGTTATTATGAGTGCAATTTACACCCTGGGAATTGACGTTGGATCCACGGCTTCCAAATGCATTATGCTTAAGGATGGCCAGGAGATCGTAGCGAAATCCCTGATCGATGTAGGTGCAGGTACCAGCGGCCCCCAGCGTGCGATCGACGCAGTGCTGGAAAACGCAGGCATGAAAAAAGAGGATATGGCTTTTACCCTGGCAACAGGTTATGGCCGTAATTCCTTAATGAATTTTGCAGACAAACAGATGAGTGAGTTATCCTGCCACGCAAGGGGAGCTTACTTCCTGTTCCCTGACGTTCACACTGTCATTGATATCGGCGGTCAGGACGTTAAGGTTCTTCATATTGACAACGGTGCAATGACCAACTTCCAGATGAACGACAAGTGCGCTGCAGGAACCGGAAGATTCCTCGACGTAATGGCAGGCGTTCTTGAGGTTAAGGTCCAGGATCTGGGACATCTTGATTCCCTGTCCAAGAAGAGAGTGGAGATCAGCTCCACATGTACCGTGTTTGCGGAGAGTGAGGTTATCAGCCAGCTGTCGATGGGAACCGATAAGTGCGATATTATCGCGGGTATCCACCGCTCCGTGGCTCACCGTGTCACTGGACTCGCCCATAGGATCGGAGTTGTTCCGGCACTCGTTATGACTGGCGGAGTTGCTCAGAACGAGGGTGTAGTCAAGGCTCTTCAGAATGAGCTTGGTTGTGAGATCCACAGATCTCCTCTGACACAGTATAACGGTGCGCTTGGTGCAGCTTTATATGCATATCAGGCAGCAAGCCGCCGCGCATAATCATTATTAGTTTATGCAGATCTTTGGCTGTAAATAACATAAGCAGCCATGTTTGATAAGAAATGGAGGATATTTATTATGGCAAAGCAGGTTAGCCCTGGTGTTCTTGCGCTGCGTAAAGTCGTAGATGACGTTCATAAAGACGCGCGCGAAGCCAAAAAGAGAGGCGAGTTAGTTGGATGGTCTTCTTCCAAATTCCCGTGTGAGCTTGCAGCAGCATTTGATTTACACGTTATGTATCCGGAGAACCAGGCAGCTGGTATCGCAGCTAACCGTTACGGTGAGCTGATGTGCCAGGCAGCTGAGGATCTTGGATATGACAACGATATCTGCGGTTACGCTCGTATCAGCCTTGCATATGCAGCTGGTGTACGTGTATCCCGTAAGTATGATCCGGAGACTGGTGAATACATCATCGATCCGAGCACAGGTAAACCATTAAAAGATGCTGACGGCAACGTAGTGATGGGTGAAGACGGAAAACCGAAGAAGGATCCGAAGACTCAGACTCCGTATCTGCAGCTGGACAACCTGCTTGAGATTGAAAAACTCCCGGATGGTCCGGAAAAAGAGAAACGTCTTGAGGCTATTTCTCCGATTCGTCAGATGCGTATTCCGCAGCCGGATTTCGTTCTTTGCTGCAACAACATCTGTAACTGTATGACAAAATGGTATGAGAACATCGCTCGTATGTGTAACATTCCGCTGATCATGATCGATATCCCGTACAACAATACAGTAGAAGTTCATGATGAGAATGTTAAATACGTTCGCGCTCAGTTCGACAAAGCGATCAAACAGCTGGAAGAGCTGACAGGCAAGAAGTTCGACGAGAAGAAGTTCGAGCAGGCTTGTGCAAACGCTAACCGTACCGCTAAGGCTTGGCTGAAAGTCTGTGATTTCCTGCAGTACAAACCGGCTCCATACAGTGGATTTGACCTGTTCAACCACATGGCAGACGTTGTAACTGCACGTGCTACTGTAGCTGCTGGTGATGCTTTTGAATTACTTGCAAAAGACCTGGAAGAGACAGTTAAGAAGGGTGAGACCACAACTCCGTTCCCGGAGAAATACCGTGTTATGTTCGAGGGTATTCCGTGCTGGCCGAAACTGCCGGCTCTGTTCAAACCGCTGAAGACCCACGGTGTAAACGTTACTGCCGTTGTATATGCTCCGGCATTCGGTTTCGTTTACAACAACATCGATGAGATGGCTCGTGCTTACTACAAAGCTCCGAACTCTGTCTGCATCGAGCAGGGTGTTGACTGGCGTGAAGGCATCTGCCGTGATAACAAGGTAGATGGCGTTCTGGTTCACTACAACAGAAGCTGTAAACCGTGGAGTGGTTACATGGCTGAGATGCAGCGTCGCTTTACTGCTGACCTGGGTATCCCGTGTGCTGGTTTCGACGGCGATCAGGCTGACCCGCGTAACTTCAATGCTGCTCAGTACGAGACTCGTGTAGAGGGTCTGGTTGAGGCAATGGAAGCAAATAAGCAGGCAAAGGAGGCTAAATAACCATGAGTGTTAACGCATTATTAGAAGAATTTAAGGTAAAAGCTGCAACTCCGAAGCAGCAGCTTGCTGAATATAAAGCTCAGGGCAAAAAAGTAGTTGGTGTTCTTCCTTACTACGCTCCGGAAGAGCTTGTATATGCCGCTGGTATCGTTCCGATGGGTATGTGGGGTTCCAACACTAAGACCATCAGCCGTGCAAAAGAGTACTGCGCTACTTTCTACTGCACCATCGCTCAGTTAGCTCTGGAGATGCTGCTGGATGGAACTATGGATCAGTTAGACGGTATTATCACACCTACTATCTGTGATACTCTTCGTCCGATGAGCCAGAACTTCCGTGTAGCTATGGGCGACAAGATGAAAGTTATCTTCTTAGCTCATCCGCAGAACCGTTTCGAAGAGTTTGGTCTTCAGTTCTGTATCGATCAGTACAACCATGTTAAAGCAGATCTGGAAGAAATCGCAGGCAGAAAAATTACGGATGCTGATATCCAGGATGCTATCGTTGTATACAACAAGAGCCGTGCAGCTCGCCGTGAGTTCGTAAAACTGGCTAACGAGCACTGTGATGTTATCACACCAACCAAACGTTCCGCAGTTCTGAAGGCATTCTACTTCATGGAGAAGCCGGAGTACACTGCAAAGCTTGTCGAGCTGAACGCAGAGCTGGCTAAACTTCCTGTCTGTGACTGGAAGGGAACCAAGGTTGTTACCTCCGGTATTATCTGTGATAATCCGAAGCTGCTTTCTATCTTCGAAGAGAACAACATCGCTATCGCTGCAGATGATGTGGCACACGAGACACGTTCCTTCCGTGTAGATGCTCCGGAAGACGAGCTGGATCCGGTTAGAGCACTGGCTAAACAGTTCGCTAACATCGATTACGAAGTACTTCTGTACGATCCGGAATCTGACAAGAACCGTCGTGGTGAGTTCGTAGCTAACATGGTTAAAGAGAGCGGCGCTCAGGGTCTGGTACTGTTTATGCAGCAGTTCTGTGATCCGGAGGAGATGGAGTATCCATACCTGAAGAAAGCTCTGAACGATGCAGGCGTTCCGCACATCAAACTGGGTATCGACCAGCAGATGAGAGACTTCGGTCAGGCAAGCACTGCTATTCAGGCATTCGCTGACGTTCTTGCACTTCAGAAATAATAGAAGATTCGTTTGGGAAACTGAATGATGAGATAGAAACGCCCCCGCAGGAGATTTTCTTGCGGGGGCGTTTGTTTGGTGCGCCTTGCGGCATACATTTATTTATTCCTTAGTGGAGTCAGAAGAACTATTATTTGCAATTTGCTCATCCGTCACAGACCCCTGGCGGTAGCCGCTGCCTGGTTCCTGTTTGGAGTTCTTCTTTGGAGCATCCGGCTTTTTGTCTCCGGAAGTAGAAGAGGTTTCTTTGGACGGACCGGAGCTTCCGGAATTGCTGTGGCTGCCGGAGCTTCCGTTGGAATTGCTGCTATCATCGCTGGAAGAATCTTCGGATGAGCCGGTGCTGGAGTCAGAGCTTCCGGAATCTGGCGTCCTGCTGGAGCTGGTGGCTGTTTTTTTTGCCTTTTTGGAGGAGCCGTTCTGGAAATCGTCCCAGCTTTCGTTATCGGATTCATTGGAAGCCGCGGTCTGGCGGATCTGAGCGATGCCGTTTACCGTCCAGGCGCCG
>OGII01002679.1_pt1 | contig 10091 bp, 9 predicted proteins | sample 1571701 | NCBI WGS metagenome assembly OGII01 (sample SAMEA2581950, study PRJEB24529) | metagenome | biome: Human gut stool | place: China | collected 2011
CGATAACGCCCGTTACCATTAAGCCCGTAAAAATGCACTCGCAACGCCTGCCGATTAGGTTCTTGTTTACTTCTGTCGTTTTCATACCCTTAAAATTTATCTGTTATTACCCCGTTCTTTCTTCTCTATCCACTCGTCACGCCTACGGCGGCACTCGTCCAGCGTTTTGGCTACCGTGTTGAATAGTTCGCCGTCCGTGTGGCGGTAGTCGTATTGGTAAAATATCCGTCCCTTGAATGCGACCGGACGGTATTTTACAAACTTTTCCTCTCCCGGTGCTTGGGTGATGCTCACCCCGTTTCTGTTCAATGATTGCATGATATTCTGTTTTTTATTCGTTATATACTCAATAGGGAAAGCAACAGCAGGAAAAGCAGAGCCACGCACAACGCATAAAACGCCGGCAGGCAGACCCGGAGCAGGAAACAGGCGGCACGAAATACAAGATATGTCGTTACCGCCGTGATTGCTCTGGCTGTGTAGGCGAGCCGCCACACAAGGCAGAACAATAATACCCGCAGGATGATTCTATAAATGCTTTTCCGTTTCATCGTTGCTCTGTTTATTCGGGCAGGGCTTTTAACCCTGCCCGAATAGTCGTTTAAGCCACCCGGAATACAAACCCGTCATCAAACCAGTAATCGCACATAAAAAGGTCACGGGCAAACCATTCATAATCGAAATATCTCTTGTTCTATATCTGTTCAATTTATATGGAAGATATATAGAACAAACTCAAAATCCTATTACTGACTATACATATAATGGATATTTGGAAAAGAGGCACTATAAAAGTTCAAATCAAATTTATATAACATACAACTCTAAACAATATACATTACATACAGGAGATCGGATATTGGACAAAATAAAGGCAGGAGAAATACCTAAGCTGTATTATTCTTCAAAAACAGATTATCTCTTTTTTGAAGATGATTACTTGCCTATTGGTTATGCTCAAGCCGCTTTACTTTTCACGATTATTTTTCCGACTATAGGAATTATAGTATGGAGAAAAGAACTTGATAATGATATTCGTACAATGTAAGAGACACAAACTACATAAAATAGTAGCCAAAACAGAAGGAAAAGCAGGGAAATGAGGCTGAAACCGCAGAATCACATAAAAGAGGGATAAGATTTCATGTTTTCCACTCAGTTCAAACACTTTACGTATGGTAACGTAACGGCTTTAGCGAGAATTGTATTAATTTTGTGGATAAGAACTGGATTGATAGTGAGATGACCGACAAAGAATACCAGAAAATGATAGCCGATGCCAGACGTAGCGTGAGCCGTAAATATGGTTTTCGCCAAAGCTCTTATATCAACTTCAAGGTTGAGGGCGACTATTTTTTCTGTCTTTATTTTCTTTCCGATGAAGCCCGGCTTACTGTCAAGCCTATGTATGCCGATGATTTGTGGTGGAATATATGGGATGCCTCGGATAACAAGAAAGAACCTTTGAGCTTGCGTGGAACAGGAGCTTACTCTCTATCAGGGCAAATCCTAATTTCAGACGAGATAACGAAAGTTACAGACAAGGAGGAACTCACTGATATAATTGATGGAATGTTCAAAAATGCAACGGATGCAATATCAAAATTCATAATTGCCAATCCTAATGCAGACTCATTTTTCCCTGACGAGTCAAAAATGGATTATGACCCCGACCGACTGCTATATCTTATGACTCTTATTCATAATGGCAAAGAGGAAGATGCTTTGGCAATTATCAAAGAAGCCCGCAAGAATAAACATAGATGTATTTTTCAGAGCGGAATGTTTAGCGATAGCTACACATATATCCGCCGTTGGTGCAACCGTGGACAAGTAACCATTCGAATAAGAAATGTATTTGCATACATTTTCAACAACATTGTTCAGATACGTGCATACGCATTGATGGCTCTGGGTAGAAACAACAAGAAAGACACCCTTCCCAGCGTTTATGATATCAGGCTTTTGGATGGTGGCATTGTGATGGCATTATGCTTTTCAATCATATTCCATTGGCATAATTGTACGTTGGCGTGGATTACACTTGCAGTTTATTTTATATGCGGGTGGTTCATGGACTTTGAAAAACGGAGTGAACGATATTATATCCGTTTCGGGAATTTACCCGATAAAACAAGACTTAGATGGAAAATCGGCATGTGGATTTTCGTAGTTACACTCTATATCTATTCATTCGCAATCTTATATTTTTTGAACTATGAAACTGACCGATAAACCATTATGGATAACAATACAATACATTTGTGTATTGTTCCTTTCCGTGTGTCTTTTAGGACTCATTGTAAGCGATTTGATATTCGTATGGGTGATTGCCATGTTCTTTTGGTTATTCATTCCTGCATTTATTGTTGCCTGCATATCATTTGTCTGTTCGCTAAGGTGCAATAGCAAACATAAGAAAATATTGTTGGGGTTGAATGGTGTAAATATTCTTTTGATTTTGTTCATATTTCTCAATCCGTTCAACAGATGTGATGCCGATATTATGGAAAGTCATTATACAGAATATGGCAGACGCATGGAGCAGATATATCGTAATCTTTACAATAAAATGACTCCCGGATGTTCCGTAGATATTGAATTTGAACATGGCGATGTTTCTATCTTCCATTTCTCAAACAGCAGTGGTGAGATGAAATCCAATTGGGATCCGAGCGAGGAAAAGATAGATTCATTACTAATCCAAAGTGGTCTCGACAGAAATTCGTTAATATGGCTGAAGAAAGAGTTGGATGAAATAGGCTGTATTTCTATTTCCTTGCAGGCTATTCCTGATGCTCCTTTTTGTATCGGATTCCGTCGCATCGGTATGGGAAAGTATTACTATCAGATATATCATATACCGCTCTCCTCTGATGAACAAAAGAAAATCAATGAATCTGAAGCCTCTATTGTTTACTCACCTTTCGTAGTGTTTGAATATGCCGGAGGAGCTATAGGCTCTCAAAATTTTATCGGCAAAGATGAATACCTGAAAAAGAAAATGCAATTATATCATGAAATTGACCGATAGGCGATTTTGGAATGGAGATTTATAAAGGGATTCCTCCTCGTCCTCTTGTCGGTTCGACCGGAATGTAAGCGTTTCCTGTATTCATAAGCCAAATTTTAATGGTGTTATGCTGGAGCATATAATCTTTGTTTCAAGAGGCGCGTCCAATGACACGGCTCTTACCATGAGGGCAAGGACATGGGGAGAAATACTACCTTGTGAGTGTGGAGATTTCTCCCCGGTGCCGTCAAACGGTTTATCCTTAACTTGTAAAAATCGGAATTACCTTTGTGCTTGAAAGGAAAGATTGGGTCAGTAGAAATTTATCCCCACTAAATTTCTACTGGCCCCGAACTTTGACTGCCAAACCCTACATACAAGCCTTCACCTTGTTGGGGTGCCTATATAGAAAAAGCACCGTAATCTATTGATATACGATGCTTTAATGCTGTTTTTGAAGGCTTTTGTGAAGTCCTTCGTTTTTGTTTCAGCGGAGAGACAGGCTCCCGAACCTACGCTTTCAGAAAATATCATAAAATTGCAAATCATTGATAATCATATATTATCTACAATGCAGAGTAAATCTAAATCTTTCTAAATGCCTTTTGCTATTTCAATTTTTGGGTGTATATTTGGGTGTAGAATTTCAAACGCACCCAATTATGAATATCAAACGTAACATCATTTTTGCATTGGAGAGCCGGAAGAAGAACGGTGTGCCAATCGTAGAGAACGTGCCTATCCGTATGCGTGTCATATACGCAAGCCAACGCATCGAGTTTACAACAGGCTACCGGATTGACGTAGCCAAATGGGATGCCGACAAACAACGGGTAAAGAACGGATGCACCAACAAGCTGAAACAAAGCGCATCCGAAATCAATGCAGACTTGCTGAAATACTATGCCGAAATGCAAAACGTGTTCAAGGAGTTTGAGGTGCAGGAAACCATGCCCACCACCCAACAGCTAAAGGATGCGTTCAATCTGCGGATGAAAGAGAGCAGTGAAGAACAACAGGAAGAAGCACCGATTAGTTTTTGGGAAGTGTTTGATGAGTTTGTAAAAGAGTGTGGCAACCAGAATAATTGGACGGCATCCACATACGAGAAATTTGCAGCGGTGAGAAATCACATCAAAGAGTTCAAGGAGGATGTAACCTTTGAATACTTCAACGAATTCGGGCTAAATGAGTATGTCAATTTCTTGCGTGACAAAAAGGACATGAGAAACAGCACCATCGGTAAACAAATGGGATTTCTCAAATGGTTCCTGCGTTGGAGCTTCAAAAAAGGACATCATCAGAACATTGCATACGACGCATTCAAACCCAAATTGAAAACAACCCCTAAAAAGGTAATATTCCTGACATGGGATGAACTGAACAAACTGAAAGATTATCATATACCGCATGACAAACAGTATTTGGAACGTGTCAGGGATGTCTTTCTGTTCTGCTGCTTCACGAGTTTACGATATTCGGATGTTCGTAACCTTAAAAGAAGTGATATTAAACCCGACCACATTGAAGTCACCACAGTCAAGACTGCGGACAGCCTGATAATCGAACTGAACGACCACAGCAAAGCCATTCTTGAAAAATACAAGGATGTTCATTTCGAGAACCACATGGCATTGCCTGTCATAAGCAATCAGAAGATGAACGATTATCTGAAAGAACTGGGTGAACTGGCAGAAATCAACGAACCTGTACGGGAAACCTACTACAAGGGAAATGAGCGCATAGATGAAGTCACACCCAAATACGCATTGTTAAGTACCCATGCCGGAAGAAAGACTTTCATCTGTAATGCGTTGGCACTCGGAATTCCGGCACCGGTGGTTATGAAATGGACTGGACACAGTGATTACAAAGCCATGAAGCCCTACATTGACATAGCGGATGACATCAGGGCAAACGCCATGAACAAGTTTAATCAACTATAAAAGTATCAATTAGTTTCATAGATTACCACCATTGAAGTATATTTGTATTCTGAAAATATCATAAGATGAGCAACAACGGACATAACATAGAAAAGACGAACTTTGACGCATTTATAAATGCTGTCGGTTCGGAAATACAACAGGCGCAAGTACGGCTGATTACCGCAGCCAATGCGCAAATGCTGTTCCACTACTGGAAAATGGGCAACTATATTCTTTATCATCAGCAACTGCATGGATGGGGAAGCAAAACCATCAAACAGTTGGCAAAGGCTATCCGGCTGAATTTCCCTGAAAAGAAAGGCTATTCGGAACGCAACCTTACCTATATGTGTCAGTTTGCAAGAACATATCCATTGAGAGTATTGCAGAATTTCATTGAAACGGATGCAAAACTAATAGCTCCAAGTGTGAAGAAAATTGAAGATGAAGTACACTACTTAAACGATTCGCAATTTACGCAAGAACCTCTTGCGCAAATTCAATCTACTGGTAACAAGGAAATTACAATCACGCAAGAACCTCTTGCACAAATTCATAATGTTGCTAAAACCGTATCCGACATTTACCGTATGGAAATTAAGGATATAGAAAACGTATTTATGGCATCACCTGTTGCAAAAACCAATTGGGCGAGCCATGTGATTATGCTTAACAGTTCGCTTCCATTGGGTGTAAGCTATTGGTACATGAAACAGTCCGTAGAAATGGGCTGGAGCAGCAATGTTCTTAAAATACAAATTGAAACCAATCTGTATAGCAGACAAATCAGCAACAACAAGGTTAATAATTTCACAGTCACGCTTCCTGCACCGCAAAGCGACCTTGCCAATTACCTTCTGAAAGACCCATACATCTTTGACTTGGCTGGAACTAAGGAAAAGGCAGACGAAAGGGACATAGAAGAACAACTGGTTAAGCACGTCACCCGTTACTTGCTGGAAATGGGAAATGGCTTTGCTTTCGTTGCCCGACAAAAACACTTTCAAATTGGCAACAGCGATTTCTTTGCCGACCTGATTCTGTATTCAATCCCCCTGCACGCATACATCGTAGTGGAATTGAAAGCAACCCCATTCAAACCGGAGTATGCAGGGCAACTGAACTTCTACATCAATGTGGTGGACGACAAACTGAGGGGAGAGAATGACAACAAGACTATCGGATTGTTGCTGTGCAAGGGGAAAGACGAAGTTGTAGCGCAATACGCATTGACAGGCTACGACCAGCCGATAGGCATCAGCGATTACCAGTTGAGCAAGGCTATACCTGAAAACTTAAAATCGGCTCTGCCAAGTATAGAGGAAGTGGAGGAAGAACTGACTTCCTTTCTTGATAAAGATAAGAACCCATAAACCAAGCGTATATGGCAGGAGAAATACAGATTATGATTCCCCAATATGGTGAACTCAATCGGATATACAACGACTTTTTAATCAGCCATACTTTCTCTTTTGACAGGCAGAAATTCATCACGGACTTCTACAAGCAATACAATAACACAAAAGCTTTCGAAGCCGCCATCCTTGAACTGGTGCTTGACAAACCGAAGGAACAATATACTCTAGTTCTCAACAGCCTGAGAACCGAAATAGAGAAAAACATACTGATTTACGAAAAACATCCATTGTTTGATAACGAGGTAATTTCTCGTGTATGCTACAACTTCGCAGGCAGATATGACGCTGATATAAAGGCACAATTGGAGGTTACACAAAAATTAAGCAAGCCTTTGAATGAAGCATACAACAGGTATGATTCCATTGGCTATAGGGTACATACGGCAGCAGAAGAAAAGCAAGCCGAAAAGGAGTATGAACGCTGCAAGGCTGAATATGAGAAGGAAAAAAAAGAACTGGAAAGGCTTTATGAATTGGAAAGGCAGGCAAGAAAGGAAGCTTTCCAATACATTGAGAACTGTTGCGGAGATATTTATAAACTGAGTTTTCATTTTATGGAAATATTGGCAAAATATATTCCCGTAGCAAAAGACAAGCCGGATGAACCGAGCAAGCAAGAGAAACAGCAGGATGCGCCAAAGGAGCAACCCGAATATTTCGATGCAGAATTACTTTCGCTTATTCATAAAGTCTGTGTGGGGGAACAGTTTGAAGATATTGCAACGCAGGACTTTTATGCCAACATGAACCTCTACTCCTGTAAAAAGGAATTAAAAATCAAGGCACGAGAAAAAATACGGGTGTGTTACCTGATATTCCTGATGAGTGAAAGACTGCCCAAACAAGACAGGGATAAATGGAAGAATATAATCCTGAAACAGTTGGATATTGACGAGAACTACTACAAGTCAAAGTACAAGGAACCGGTGTCGGATTTTCCAAGTGACAGTAACCAAAAGTTCGCTAAAGAAATGGACGCAATATTCCGATAATCCGTGATATGTCCTGACATTTTACGAAATCACCACTTTTACCACTCAAATTAATTTTTGAGTGGTATTTTTATTATTTGATATTCAGAGAAATAACAGGATATTCCATTTACACCAACCACATCCTTACCACTCACGCCCCTACCTAATTTTGCATCGTTCGAGAACAGAGATAACAGCCAGTGCGCAGGGCTGATTGTTTAACGGCTAAATAGATTGAACGATGACAAATCTTCAAGAGTTATTATTAAAACCCGTCTGGCAGATGACAGGCGAAGAGTTCATATTCCTGAGCAAGCACGCTTCCGGTCAAACGGAAACGCAACCACGACCCGTTACGGACACAGAAAGAAAATATGTGTACGGAATACTGGGCATTGCCAAACTGTTCGGGTGTAGTCTGCCCACCGCCAACCGTATAAAGAAAAGCGGTAAGATAGACAAAGCTATTACGCAAATAGGGCGCAAGATTATCGTTGATGCGGAACTTGCCCTTGAACTGGCAGGAAAGAAAACCGGAGGACGGAAATAACGGGTGGTATGGCTATGGACTATATGAAAGAGATTAAGGACATATCGGCAGAAGAAGCCGTAATCCTTTGGCAAGCCTCACGTTTGAGCCTGTCGAAAAGTTACGAGAAAGCACCTGAAATTCTCAAAGTACATGGTTCCGTCATAGGAACATTGGGGAATTTCAGCGCATCCATCGGCAAAGCCAAGAGCAAAAAAACTTTCAATGTGTCGGCTATCGTAGCCGCCGCATTGAGGAATGGTACGGTATTGCGATATGTGGCGGAACTTCCGGAAGACAAACGGAAAATCCTTTATGTGGACACGGAACAGAGCCCTTATCATTGCCTGAAAGTCATGAAACGTATTTTACGGATGGCAGGACTTCCCGATGACAGGGACAATGAAAATCTTGAATTTCTCGCTTTGAGGAAATACACGCCCGAACAGCGTATCAGGATTGTAGAGCAGGCTATCTACAATACGCCTGACATAGCCCTTGTAATCATAGACGGCATCCGTGACATGGTATATGACATCAACAGCCCCGGTGAATCGACACGCATCATATCCAAACTGATGCAGTGGACGGACGACAGGCAGATACATATCCACACGATACTCCACCAGAACAAGGGGGATGAGAACGCAAGGGGACATATCGGCACGGAACTGAACAACAAGGCTGAAACCGTGCTGCTCGTTGAAAAGGACAAAAGCAACGGGGACATCAGCAAGGTTTCCACCATGCACATCCGTGCGATGGACTTCGAGCCGTTTGCCTTCCGCATAAATGACAAGGCATTGCCCGAACTGATAGAGGATTACCAGACAGAAGCCAAAGCACCCGGCAGACCCCAAGGCGAAAGGTTCGATGCCTGCAAGGACATTTCCGAGCAACAACACCGGATAGCACTGGAAGCAGCATTTTCGTTGCAGGACGAATACGGATATAAGGAACTGAGCAAAGCATTGAAAGAGTCGTATGCCTTGGTGGGTGTTCCGTTAAGCGACAACAAGCTGGTCAAACTCATCACAGTGTTGAAGAACAAGCGGATGATAGTGCAGGAAAACGGCAGGAAATACAGGTACGAACCGGATTTCCACTATTGACACTCTCTTTCGCAACCACTTCACTTTATTCTCCGGGTCTATATATTAGGATAAAGCGAAGTGGTTGCAGGAGCGCGTCAAACCGCTTCACTTTAAGCCGTATCCTATATATACAACAATAAAGTGAAGCGGTTATACAGCCAGTAACCAATAAGTACTGGCGAAAAGAAAAACAAGCAATAACCGTTAAAGACAATCATTTATGGACATACAGACAGCAAAACAAATCAGGTTGGAAGAATACCTTCACAGTTTGGGATATAGCCCGGTGAAACGGCAGGGCATCAATCTCTGGTACAAATCGCCGTTCAGGGAAGAAACCGAAGCATCGTTCAAAGTGAACACCGAGCGGAACCAATGGTACGACTTTGCGCTCGGCAAGGGCGGCAACATCATCGCGCTGGCTTCGCACCTCTATGCAACGGACAGTGTGCCGTACCTTTTGAAACGCATAGAGGAACAGGCACCGCACGTGCGCCCCGTTTCTTTCTCTTTTCGCAAGCAGTCATTTACAGAGCCAAGTTTCCAACAGTTGGAAATCGTGCCGCTTTCTTCTCCTGCCTTGCTCGCTTACTTGCAGGAAAGGGGGGATAAATCCGGCACTGGCGAAAAAAGAATGTAAGGAAGCGCGGTTTACGCACAACGGCAAACGGTACTTCGCCATTGCGTTTCCCAACATGTCGGGCGGCTATGAAATCCGCAACCGATATTTCAAGGGATGTATCGCGCCGAAGGAAATATCCCACATCAGACAGTCGGGAGAGTCAAAGGGCACGTGTTTCGTTTTCGAGGGATTTATGGACTACCTCTCATTTCTGACCCTACGGCTCGAAAGCTGTCCGCAATACCCTGAATTCGACAGGCAGGACTACATGGTTCTGAACTCTGTTGCCAATGTTTCCAAAGCACTTTATCCGTTGGGAAGATATGAGCGTATCCACTGTTTTTTTGACAATGACCGTGCAGGAATGGAAGCACTTCAGCAAATCCGCAAGGAATATGAAAGCACACGGCATATACGGGACGCTTCACAAATCTACTGCGGATGCAAAGACCTGAACGAGTATTTGCAGAAGCGCATGACAGATAGAAAAGAACAGATACAGTCCGTCAAAAA
>OGII01002682.1_pt1 | contig 10075 bp, 14 predicted proteins | sample 1571701 | NCBI WGS metagenome assembly OGII01 (sample SAMEA2581950, study PRJEB24529) | metagenome | biome: Human gut stool | place: China | collected 2011
TCGATGATCTCCCGCAGGCCGGAGGAGATGACATAGTGCTCCACCTGCACGCCCAAACTCTTGGCAAAGGCGTTGATTCGCCCAAACCACTCCCGCACACCGGGGAACAGTTGAATCGACGCTCCGCAGCGGTTGAGGAAGGCCCGGTCCAGCTTGATGCTCTGGGCGGCACACTCTTGAATCATGGTGTACATATAGGCCAGCAGGCCATCCATGCGGTTGCTCCAGCCAAAGCTGTTGGCCTTGGCCCAAAACTCCGCTGGGGTGTAGCCCAGCGCCGGGATAAAGGCATAGTCCTCCATGTCCGTGGTGCACAGGGTCTTATCAAAATCGTAGAGAAAGGCGATAATGGGCGTCTGCTTGTCCATAAGCTCCTCCTTTATGACAAAAAACGGCTTTTCAAATTGAAAAGCCGCTTTTCTCAGTCATTGTTATTGTAATTACGGCCGAATTTCAGTTCGTCCAGATTGATCTGGCGGGTGGCGGACAGGTCCGCAAAGGGGTCTGCCGCTTCCACAGGCGCCGCAGACTCCGCTTCCGGCTCTGCGGGTGCCTTCTCCTCCGCTTCTGCGGGCGCCGCCTCCGGGGCGACAGGGTCGCCGGCGTTGAACGCCGCCATCACATTGTCCTCGATCTCCTGCACAGAATCTGCGGCATCCGCCGCTTCCGGCTCCGTTTCCACCGGCAGTTGGGGAAGCTGCTCCAGGAGCTGAATCTCCTTATCGCACACAGCCCGGACCGCAGCGGAGAATTTTTCCAGTTCCTCCTTGCCCCGGCGCAGACGCTCCTCTGCGGCGATAGCCTCGTTTTTCAGGCAGTTGATCTTCAGCTTCGCGTCGATCTCCGCCTGTGTCATCATCTGATCCCGCTTCTGCTCGGCCTCCTTTACAATGGAGTCCGCCATCCGCTGCGCGGTGAGCAGGGTAGCCCGCATGGAATCCTCGGTGGCGCGGTATTCCTCCACCTTCTCCACCAGCACCTTCAGCTTGGCCTTCAGAGCCGCGTTCTCTTTATAAAGGGCGGTATAATCGTCCGTCAGCTCGTCTAAAAATTCGTCCACCATGGCCATATTGTAGCCGCCGAAGGACGCCTTGGAAAATGAATGGGTAGAAACCTCCTGAGGTGTCAGCATATCCGATGTCCTCCCCGCTTAAAAATACAAGCCGTTGCTTTCCAGCTCATCGATGAGATCACCCTCCAGCTCCACATGGTAAGGGGTGATGATATAGGTGTTGGCCGCCACCTTTTTGATCTTGCCCTCGCCGGCATAGGCCACACCGGAGAGGAAATCAATGAGCCGCCGGGCCACATCCTTGTTGGTGGACTCCAAATTCAGCACCACCGTCCGCTTGTCCTTAAGCTGGTCGGCGATCTCGGACGCATTTTCAAAGCGGTCCGGCTTCACCAGCACTACCTTCAGTTGTGTGGTAGCGTGGATATTCACAACCTTATTGCGGCGATCCTCCGCCTTGTTGCGGCGCTCGTCAAAGGAGCGCTCACGGGGCTCCTCCAACTCCTCATATTCCTCATCCTCATCGTCGTAAGGATGGGTCAGCTTCTTCAGCTCATCCAAAATACCCATGACGGAACCTCCTGAAATCAAGTGGGATAATGCCGGGCGCCGAAAATAGCGGTACCCACGCGGACCATGGTAGCGCCGCTTCGGATGGCATCCTCAAAATCGCCGCTCATTCCCATGGAGAGACATTTTAATTTATTATGGAACATTTTTTCGTTGATGTCAACAAAAAGTGCCCGTACCTCCTGAAAATACCGCATATTTGTCTCCCGGTCGCTGTCTGCGGGCGGAATGGTCATCAGACCCCGGACCCGGATATGCGCCATCTGCAGCGCCGCCTCCGCCGCGCCGGTCAGCTCGGCGGGTGCAAAGCCGCTCTTGGCCTCCTCGCCGCCGATGTTGACCTCCAGCAGAATATCCTGCACAATGCCCTGCTTTTCCGCCTCTTTTTCAACGGCCTCCAGCAGCGGCAGGGAACCGACGGACTGAATCAGCGCCGCCTTGCCGACCACCTGCTTGACCTTGTTGCGCTGAAGATGGCCGATGAAGTGGAGGGGGGCGCCCTCGTATGCGCCCTGCGCCAGCTTTTCCGTCATCTCCTGCACCCGGTTTTCACCCAGCACATCAATGCCTGCGGCAATAGCCTCCCGGCAGGCGGCAGCGTCATTCATTTTGCTGGCGCCCACCAGCGTGATCTCCTTTGGGTCCCGCCCGCACTCCGCACAGGCTACGGCAATCCGCCGGCGAATCTCCGCGATATTTTCCTGAATCGACATAAACGCTCCTTCTTTCTCTCTTTATGATGAAGTGATGACCTTTCCGTCATACAGGTCCCGGGCCGCCACAATGACCTCGTCCCCCGGACGGAGCCTCAGCTTCTCTGCCTCGGCGTCCGCCGTGGTTCGCACCACCGCGTAATCCTCGCCGGTATAGAGCACCTCCACCGGCTTGAATACGGCCTTGGCGCCGGAAACGCAGTATACGCCGGTGACGCTGACCTGCTTTGTAGTTTCATCTTCTGTTTCAGGGTCCGTCTCCGTCACCTCGCGGACTGCGGACCGCAGCGCCGCACGGGGGACGCGGATACCGTCCGTGCTGTCCAGCACGATCTCCGCGCTCTGGCGGCGCAGCAGCGTCAACTCCTGCAGATATGTATTGCCGCGGAACACCGCCACACAGCGTCCGTTTTCCTCCTGTCCGATGGATACCAGCTCTACCTCTAAATCACGGTCCACATTTTTCGTGAACCGGAGGTACAGCCGCTCGCTGCCCGTCATGTGGCTGCTGCGGTTTTTCAGCGTTTCCGCGTCCTTGGCGGACAGCGTCCCGGCATAGTACCAGCTATCACCCAAAATCAGTTTTCCGGTATTGGCGGGGATTTCCCCCGCTGTCAGAGTGTCCAGTCCGGAGGGCGTCAGCGTGTCAAGACTCTCCGGCGTCAGAACGCTCTCATACCCATCCACCACGGCGGAAAACAGCCCGGAGCGCGGTGACTTAATGGTTTTTACGGAGCTTGCCGCCTGCTTTCGAAGAGTCTGTAACTGCGTCTTCAGCTCGCTGATCTGTCCGCTGAGGTCCTCGGTGCCGGAATAGGTGTAATCCCGCTTCAAAACAAGGGAGCGAAGCTCCTGCCCCCGACCCTCCGCCGCGTCCAGCCGCCCCGCCGCCAGCGCGGCGCGGTAATCCAGCAGCGTCCGGGATATCTGGTTGTCCAGCTTCAGCGTGACCTCCGCGCCCAGCATGGTCTCCTGCGCGTATTCCAACTGGGCAATTCGGTCATTCAGCGTTTCCATCTCGTTCTGCCGGTCCAGCGACGCTTGATCGGCATAGACCGAGGCAATGACGCCGCCGGTGCTGACCCGCTCCCCCTCGTTTTTCTGCAGGCGCATCAGTCCCCCGGATTCCCCGGTGAGCACCTGCTCCTGCCGGACCATATAGCCGCTGATGTCCAGCGTATCCTCCACCCGGTAGCTGTAGACCAGCGTGGTGGAGAAGGGATCGTCCACATAGCGGTAGATCTGCACGCCGAAATAGGCCAGGACCCCCAGCGTCAACGCCGCTGCCAGCAATTTACTTGTAAGCGAGCTGTTTTTCATGTGACCTCTTATGTATTACGGTACAGGCTCCTCCGCCTCCCACAGCTCCACCGGCCGGATGGGCACAATGGTGGAGATGGCGTGCTTATAAATGACCTGCTGTTTACCGTCCGTGTCCAGCACCACCACAAAGGGGTCATACCCCGTGATAATGCCGCGCATCTGAAAACCGTTCATCAAAAACACGGTGACATTCAGCCGGTCCTCTCTTGCCCGCAGGAGGAATAGGTCCTGTAAATTTACTTTCTTTTGCATCTTGATCCGCTCCTTCTTTATATTTGGGAGCGGCAGTCCGCCCCCGGTTTTATCCTAAACCAGAGGCAGCCAAAATTTCTGTTGAAATCTGTAGTGCGCGGGCAAAATCCCGCTGCTTTCCCCATTCGATCCAATGAATGTCTTGATCGCGGCGCAGCCAGGTAAGCTGCCGCTTTGCATATTGCCGGGAGCGGAGCTTTACCAGCTCCAGCGCCTCCGGCTCTGTCAGCGTACCGTCCAGCACGCCCAAAAACTCCTTGTAGCCGATAGCCTGCATGGCGGTGGCGTTTTTTGGCAGGCCCCGGTCCAGCAGGGCGCGGACCTCCGTCAGCAGCCCTTCCGCCGCCATTTTATCCACCCGGCGGTCAATGAGCGCCTTCATATCCTCCCGGTCCGCGAACCGCAGCCCTATTTTTACGGCGCTGTAGCGGTCAGGCATCGCCTGTGTCGCCGCATTGTGGGCCGTGATGGTCTGTCCAGTCTCCCGGTAGACCTCCAGCGCCCGGAGGATGCGCTTCTCATCCGCCGGATGGAGGCGTTCCGCCGCCTCCGGGTCCACCTGCCGCAGCTCCTCCAGAAGCGGGCCGATGCCCTCCCGGGCCAGCTGGGCCTGGAGCTCCCTGCGGACAGCGCCGCCGGCGTGGCCGCCGGCGAAGGTCCGGCCCTGCACCACCGCATCCAGCCACAGCCCGGTGCCGCCCACCAGGATGGGCCGCTTTCCCCGCCGCAGAATGTCGTCCACGATGGGGACGGCCGCCCGGGCGTACCGGGCGGCGGACCACTGTTCCGCCGGGTCTGCCACGGCAATCATGTGATGGGGCACGCCCTCCATCTCCTCGGCGGTGGGGGCGGCGGTGCCGATGGTCATGCCCTTGTAAATCTGCATGGAGTCGGCGGAAACCACTTCCCCGTCATACCGCTTTGCCAGCAGGACACCCAGCTTCGTTTTGCCGCAGGCCGTCGGCCCCACCACACAGATGATCTTCTCAGCCATCGCCGTCTCTCCTCTCGCCTGTCAAGGCTGTTCCGCTTCTGATGCATCGATATACTCACTGTATACGATCCGCTCCCGGATGTAAAGGGGGCCCTCCGCAAGCGGACAGCAGAAGCACCAGTGCCAGCGCAGCCGGCAATCTCCCCCTTACGGCAGCCGCCTCCTTTTCAGAAGTCCTCCGCCAGCCTGCGTGCCTTCTCACAGGCCTCCGTCAAAATCTCCTCCGTCTTGGCGGGATCCAGGTCCAGTCCGCCGGCAAACACATAGCTGAACGCCGGGATGCCGAACATGGCGCACAGCTGCTTCCAGTACAGAACACCCAGACTCTCGGGCTGCTCCAGATCCCCGCCGGAGGTGAGATAAGCCAGCTTCTCTGCCCGGCAATCCCCGTGGCAGCCGTCGGCCTCGTAGTGATAGGTCAGGCCATTGGCGGAGATGTACTCAATATACGTCCGCAGGGCCGCCGGGAAGGTCAGGTCCCAGAAGGGTGCCGCCACCACCACCCGGTCCGCGGCCCGGAACTGGCGGGCCAGATCATACACCGGCGCATCGAAGCACCGGATCCCCGCCAGGGCGTCCCGGTCGTTCAGCATCTCCGGCGCAAAGGGCTTCAGCGCCAGCAGGGCCTCTGGTTCCACAGTCTCCACCTCGGCCTCCGGATGCCTGGCCTGCCATGCGTCCAAAAACGTTCTCGCCAGCACCAGGGTGCGGGATTCCTCCCCTCGCTGGCTGATGCAGCCGTTGACAAACAGCAGTTTCATGCAAATCACTCCTTCTCCTCCAAAAGGGTGGTAATGATGGGCTTCCCCTCCCGGTCCAGCAGGGGCGTCATCCCGCCGGCATGGCCGGTGGAATGCCACAGGTAGTTGACCCCGGTCTCCCGGTCCACCCAGACAGAGTTTTCCTCAAAGCCGGTGCTCTCCACACTGGTCCGCACAAACCGTTTTTCCTTTTTTGCCATATAGGAAACCTCCTGAAAAATTCGTCACTCCCATCTCCGCCAGGAAAAAGGGCTGGGGAAAACCCTGCGGTTTTTCCCAGTTCGTTCGCCGCGGGCGAACAAAGAAATCTCAATCATTTTCGGCAGGGCGTGTACCTGCCGAAAATTCCTTGACCCAGCCGCCGGGGGCGGCGTCCCCAGTGACCAACGTCTCACTGGGGAGGGGGAATCTAAAGGATGGGCGCAGCTCCCTCTTGAAGTCAGATGCGATGCATGGCATCAAATATCTCCTCCCGCTGGATGCGGATAGAGATCTCCATCTTCTGCCCCAACTGCTCCAGCAGGTCCCGCAGCTCGCCCACGGAGACCTTGGCCGCTCCCACGTCCACGGCCATGACCATGGTGAAGGAGCCCTGGAGGATCGTCTGGGAGATGTCCAGGATATTGACGTTGTGCTCAGCCAGCAGGGCGCAGACGGCGGCGATGATGCCTACCTTATCCTGCCCCACGACGGTGACGATGGCGTTCATAGCGAAGTTCCTCCTCATGGCCGCCCGCCGGCAAGCCCGGCGAGGCGGCATTCTCTTGTATACAGCGTCCGTATTGTACCACAGATGGGCGGGAAAGTAAATCCTCTCTCATCCCAGCGGATTGACGAATGGTCCCCAGCCCGGAGGCGTGAAGGTCAGCAGCATGTACAGCCCCGCCAGAAGCAGAGCCAGGGCTGCCCACAGCCCCGGGTGCTTTCTTCCGTCCGGGCAGAAGGCCCTGCCCGCCGCCCCGTTTCCCCCGGCGGCCGCCAAGCCCCAGCACGCCGCTGTCATAGCCAGGGGCGTCAGCACCGCTGCCGGCAGATCCTGCAGCAGCGTGCGGCGCTCCCTGCCCAGCCGGCCGGTCAGCACCCAGGCGGCAAGCAGCGGCCAGAAGGCCAGCTTGCTCAACTCCCAGGGGCTGGGACACTGGGGCACGAACGCGGCAGGCAGTCCGCTTTGTGCCGTGCTGTGGAGCAGCAGCAGTGCCAGGCCGCACACCACAGCCGCCAGATACCGCAGGGCAAAACGATTGAAGGGATCTCTCATGGTTCGCCTCACCTCGCTCCACTGTATGCAGCGCGGCGGCGGAGCAGACCGGAAAACAGCACAGGGCGCGCCGGTGGGCGCGCCCTGCTGGGCTGATGCTCCAGGCGGAATCAGATCTCGCCGAAGAACTTGTCGTGGATGGCCCGGACCGCCCGGTTCACGTCCTCCTCATCCAGCAGGACGGAGACTCGGATCTCAGAAGTATTGATCATCTGGATGTTGATGCCCGCCTCATAGAGGGCCTCGAACATCCGGGCGGCCACACCGCAGTTGCTCATGAGGCCCGCGCCCACGATGGAGACCTTGCCGATGCTCTCATCCGTCTCAATGTGGTCGAACCTCAGGGTCTCTTTATGTTCCTCCAGAATCTGCTTGGATTCCTCCAGGTCCTTCTTGTGGACCGTGAAGGTGATGTCCTTGGTGTCCTCCCGGCCAATGGACTGCAGGATGACATCCACGTTGATGTTGTGCTTGCTCAGCAGGTCAAAGACCTGGAAGGCGACGCCTGGGTTGTGCTGCAGACCGATCAGGGCGACGCGGGCGATGCTGGTGTCCTTGGCGACACCGGCGATATTGGTTTTCTCCACTTTGGTGACCTCCTTGACTTTCGTGCCGGGCTTGCGCTCCAGGCTGGACACGACTTCCAAATTCACTCTGAACTTCTTGGCCAGCTCCACGCTGCGGTTGTGGAGCACCTGGGCCCCCTGCGACGCCAGTTCCAGCATCTCGTCGTAGGTGATCTCATCCAGTTTGCGGGCACTGGGGACGATGCGGGGGTCCGTGGTATACACACCGTCCACATCCGTGTAGATCTGGCACAGATCTGCACGGAAGGCCGCCGCCAGCGCCACGGCGCTGGTGTCGGACCCGCCCCGGCCCAGGGTGGTCACGTCCCCGTTGCGGTCCACGCCCTGGAAGCCGGTGACGATCACGATCCGGTGCTGGTCCAGCTCGGACTGGATACGCTCGGTGTCGATCTTCTTGATCCGGGCGTCGGAGTGGACGGAGGTAGACTGTATCCCCACCTGCCAAGCAGCCAGGGATATGCAGGGCAGGCCCATGGCCTCCAGGGCCATGGCGCACAGGGCCACAGAGATTTGCTCTCCCGTGGAGAGCAGCATATCCATCTCCCGCTTGGAGGCGTGGGGGTTGATCTCCTCCGCCTTGGCAATGAGATCGTCTGTAGTGTCTCCCTGGGCGGAGAGGACCACAATCACGTCGTTCCCCGCCAGATAGGTCTCTGCGATGATGCCGGCTACGTTGCGGATGCGCTTGGCATCTCTCACGCTGGTGCCGCCGAATTTCTGTACGATCAAGCTCATGGCATTTCCTTCTTTAAATCAGAATCAAGTCTCAAATCCCGGTTCCCGCCTGTTCCAGTATACACATCTTCCGGCGGTTTGGGGCTTATCCCAGCACCCGCAGACAGGCCAGGACGCGCAGGCCTTCGGCCTGCTTCCCTGCCTCGGCTCCGCTGATGCAGTCGGTGAGGAAGGCGGTCTCACCGCCGTCCTCGCTGAGGATCTCCACCTGGCCGAAGGCCGCGGCAGCGGCGCTGAGGCTGCCGCCGATGCGGAAGTAGTACCGGCTCCGAAGGGCCTGCGGGTCCTCAAAGCCCGCCGGGTCCGCCTCCCAGCCGATCTCCTCCCGGCGGGGGCTGGACTGAAGCGCCTCCATCACGTCCGCCACGCAGGCGGAGGCGGTAGGCAGCTCCCCGGCCCCCTGGCCGTAGAACATCACTTCGCCGGTGGCGTTTCCCCGGACCACCACCGCGTTGAACACATCGTCCACGCTGGCCAGGGGCTGCTCCTCCGGGATCAGATGGGGTGCCACATAGGCAGTACGGCCGCCGGGCAGGCGCACCGCCCGGCCCAGCAGCTTGACGCGGTAGCCCGCCCGCTGGGCGATCTTCACGTCCCGGAGAGACAGCCGGCTGATCCCCTCCATGGGCACATCCGCCGGGTCCACCTGACAGCCGAAGGCCAGATCCGCCAGGATACAGATTTTCCGCCCGGCGTCGACGCCCTCCACGTCTGCGGTGGGGTCTGCCTCCGCGTAACCCTTCTCCTGCGCCTCTTTCAGGGCGTCTGCAAAGGTGGTGCCGGCCCGGACCATCCGGGTGAGGATATAATTGGTGGTGCCGTTTAGGATGCCGTACACCTCGTCGATCCGGTTGGCAGCCATGCACTGGGTCAGGGGATGCAGCACTGGGATACCGCCGCCCACGCTGGCCTCGAACAAATAGTTCACGCCCCGCTTTTTGGCCAGGGCCAGCAGCTCTGCGCCCTTCTCCGCCACCAGCTGCTTGTTGGCGGTGACCACGTGCTTGCCGGCGTTCAGGGCCCGCTTCGTGTACTCGTAGGCCGCCTCCACGCCGCCGATGGTCTCCACCACCACCCGGATAGCATGGTCCTCCTCGATCTTCGTGAAGTCATCCGTCATCAGCTGACGGTAGGGCCCGTCCTTGAAATGCCGCACCAGAATGGTCTTCACCTGCAGGGGCTCGCCCAGCTTTCGCTCGATCTGCCGGGCGTTTTCCGCCACTACCTTGGCCACGCCGGTGCCCTCCGTTCCATGGCCGGTAATGGTTACGGGAATCCTGCGTCCGTTTCCTCTCTCTTTATCCTGCCAGGACTTCCACCCGCACCACGCCGTCCACGGCGGCCACGTCTGCCATCAGCTTCTCCAGGGTCTCCGCCAGTCCGCTGGTCTCTGCGGAAATCGTCACCGCCGCGCAGCCGTTGGTGGGAATGCTCTGGTTGATGGTGAGGATGTTGGCCCCAGAAGTGGCAAACACGGACAGCACGCTGGAGAGCACGCCGGTGTTGTCCTTGAGCATGCAGTAAAAGGTGATGATGTGCTCCGCCTTCATATCGTTGAACGGCTGCACCGCATCCTTGTACTTGTAGAACGCGCTGCGGCTGATCCCCACCTGCTTCGTGGCAGCGCCCACGGTGTCCGCCTCGCCGGTCTGCATCATCCGCTTGGCCTCCGCCACCTTCACGAAGATCTCCGGCAGGGCGTTCGCGGCCACAATGTAATACTTGATCTCTCTCGCCATCTCGTCCGCCTCCTATGGCCATTTGTCTTTACACGCAAAGCATCTTACCATATTTCCGTAGGCAATGCAACCAAATTCGCCGAAATTCTTTTGACGAAAACAGGAAAAGTTCCCCCGGTTTTCTCCCCCTC
>OGII01002684.1_pt1 | contig 10066 bp, 3 predicted proteins | sample 1571701 | NCBI WGS metagenome assembly OGII01 (sample SAMEA2581950, study PRJEB24529) | metagenome | biome: Human gut stool | place: China | collected 2011
TGGGGCAATCGGCTGTCCGACGACTTCAAAGTGCATCCTGACCTGATGGACCGCGTAGAGAAAATCCTAAACTGGACCCTCGACTGTGGCATGGTGGCTATCATCAATATCCACCACGAAAACGAATGGATTAAACAAGTACCCACCGACAGCAAAGCAAAAGAAAAATTCACTTCCATCTGGAAACAGATATGTGAACGCTTCGAAAAGTACGGTGACCACTTACTGTTCGAGCCAATGAATGAAATCGGATACGATGAGATTTGGACTCCGTGGGGCGGTAGTGAAGCCGACAAGGCAAAGGCACTGGGATACGTGAACGACCTCAACCAGCTCTTTGTCGACATAGTAAGAAACAGTGGCGGCAACAACGCCAAACGTCATCTGTTGGTGGAAATCTACAACACCAACTTGGAGTATGCTTACGACCCCTTGTTCAAGATGCCGAATGATCCCGCAAACCGACTTGCTCTTACAGTGCATTACTATACTCCCGCAAACTTTGCCATACTGGGTGGAGGCGAGGTTGTCGATTGGGGTGTAGGCCGGGAAAGCTGGGGAACGGAAGCTGACTTCAAGGAACTGAACGACAATATGGACCTACTGAAGAAGAATTGCGTAGACAAAGGAATCCCCGTCATCATAGGCGAATATTGCGCCGACTCCAGAAACAGAACAAAGGAAGTGATAAGACTCTTCTGTGTTTCCGTAACCGAAGCCATCTACTCGCGCGGCATGTGCCCAATGCTATGGGACACTCCGGGGGGACAATACAACCGACAGACTTGCCAGTTCGACGACCCTCTCTTCTTAGAAGAAATGATGGCTATTCCGGTTAAATATCCACGGAATTAAACAAATATTCATAATCAATAATCAAATAAAAATGAACAGAATCAGCACTTGTTTCGCCAGCCTATTGCTTTCTTGTGCATTGACGGCACAAGCACAGCAATATCAACTGAATTCACCGGACGGAAAACTAATTGTCAACATCGAAGCCGGACAAGCCCTCAACTGGGCGATTGCCCACGACGGTACCACCGTTCTTTTGCCTTCAGACATTGCCATGCAATGCACCGAAGCTGAGGGAAAGCCCATTGCTTTCACCTTCGGCAAAGATGTGAAGGTGACCAAAGCTACCCGTACTTCCGTCGACACTTCCTTCCCCACTCCTTTCTACAAAAAGGCGAGTGTGAAGGACACTTATAACCAACTCACGCTGAAATGCCGTAACGGCTATAGCATACAGTTCCGCGCCTACGACGACGGAGCCGCCTATCGTTTTGTTTCCGAACTGCGCAAACCTTTCTGCGTGAAGGACGAGATTGCCGAGTTCAACTTCGACCGCGATTACCACGCTTTCGTGCCCTATATTAACGACAATCGCGCCGGCGAGCGTTACTGCTACTCCTTCGAGTCCTACTACGATGAGGCCCCCCTCTCTCGCATGTACAAAGACTCGCTTGCCATTACTCCGCTGATGGTAGAACTGGAGAACGGAAAGAAAGCCGTCATTATGGAAGCCGGATTGTCCAACTATCCCGGCATGTTCCTCACTGCCAACCCACAGATGCCCCACGGAGTGAAGGCAGAATTCGCCCCCTATCCACAGGAAACAGTCATCGGAGGCTATGACCGCTTGAACCTCGTCCCTACCAAACGTGCCGACGTTATCAGCAAGCCCAACAATGCCCCCTACTTCTGCCCCAACGGGCGTCCCACAGGGAAACAGACCTATCCTTGGCGTGCCGTGCTTGTTGTTACCCACGACACACAACTCGCCAACAACGACATGATGCAACGCCTCGCACCCGAATGCCGCATCGCTGACACATCCTGGATTAAACCCGGAAAAGTGGCATGGGACTGGTGGAATACTTGTAACCTGACCGGCGTGGACTTCAAGGCAGGCATGAATACGCCCACCTATAAGAAATACATCGACTTTGCCGCCGAAAACCAGCTGGAGTATATCATCATCGACGAAGGTTGGAGCGGAAAGGAATCATTAATGGAAGACATCAGTCCCGAAATCAATCTCGAAGAACTGGTGGCATATGGCAACAAAAAAGGCGTAGGTATCATCCTCTGGGCAAGCTGGCGCAATCTTACGGGAGGAGGCGACATCTCCCCTGCCGTGGAACAAGTTATCAGCCACTACGCACAAATGGGAATCAAAGGTTTCAAAATTGACTTCTTCGACCGCGACGACCAACTCGCCATCTCTTCTACCGAACAACTCGCAGCATGTGCCGCCAAGCATCACATGTTGCTTGACCTACACGGACTGAAACCCTTCGGCATCCAGCGCGCCTATCCCAACATCCTCAACTTTGAAGGTGTGAAAGGACTGGAAAACAGCAAGTGGGAGCCCATCGTGAACGGTGCGCCCTTGCATGACTTTCCACGCTACGACGTTACCGCTCCCTATCTGCGCCAACTCGTCGGTCCGATGGACTATACGCCGGGAGCTATGGTAAATGCCACCCGTTCCCTGTTCCGCTCCGTCAACGACCACCCCATGAGTCAAGGTACACGTGTACACCAGATGGCTATGTACACCGTCTTCGAAGCACCCTTGCAGATGCTTGCCGACAGTCCTAGCAAATACATGAAGGAACAGGAATGCACCGACTTCATCGCCAAGGTTCCCACTACCTTCGACGAAACCATTGCCCTTGATGGTAAAATAGCCGAATACATCACGATAGCACGCCGCAAAGGAAACACTTGGTTTGTAGGCAGCATGACCAACTGGACTCCGCGTAGCTGCACCATCGACCTCTCCTTCCTCAGCGAAGGCAACTACGAAGCCGAAATCTTTGCCGACGGCATCAATGCCGACCGTGAAGCTACCGACTATAAAAAAGAAGTACGCATCGTCACTGCCAAAGACAAACTCAATGTACAACTGGCACCCGGCGGTGGATGGACAGCACGAATTACAAAAAAATGAATCTGAGAAAACTGTTTCTGCCATTGTGTTCAGTAGCCTTGTGCCTGCAATCCTATGCACAAGACAAATCCTTCCTTAAGGATATGCTCTGGTATATAGACAACCCTTCTGTATTTGAAAAAGGACAAGAGGAAGGACACGCTTGGCATATGCCCGAAAAGAGCATGCTACTGAATGGGACATGGAAGTTTTTCTGGTGCGATACACCGGAAGGGATACTTGCACACTTTTTTAACCCCGAATTCCCGGATAAGCAATGGGGCGACATCAAAGTTCCCTCAAACTGGGAAATGCAAGGTTATGGTGACAAGCTGTTCAGAAATGTATCTGCTCCCTTCGGGGTGAATCCACCACATGCTCCCAAAGAGTATAACCCTACCGGACTATACCGGCGAACATTCAAGGTACCTGCAAGTTGGGCAGCAAAAGACCAGATATTTTTAAGGTTCGAGAAAGTGGCATCCGCTTCTTTTGTATGGGTCAACGGTCATGAAGTGGGCTACAATGAAGGAGCACAAGAACCTGCCGAATACAACATCACTCCTTATTTGAAGCCGGGCGAAAACACGCTGGCTGTCTGTGTACTAAAGTATTCGGACGGCTATTACCTGGAAGGACAAGATTATTGGCGACTGGCCGGAATCTTTGACGACGTATGGTTGTACGCCACACCTGCTGTCAGGATATTCGACTGGCAAGTAATCACAGAGTTTGATAATACGTATACCGATTCGCAGTTAAGTATTCAGGTAAAAATCAAGGACTACCAAAAGAAGCCAAATGAGAATTATGGATTGAAAGCTTACTTAAAGGATAAAAACGGCAAGATTATCTGTAACTTTTCCGCAGCTCCATTTGAAATGGACGCTGCGGAAAAGACAATACAGTTGCATACCTTGGTACAAGAACCCCGGAAATGGACAGCCGAGACACCCGAGCTTTATACGCTCGGTCTGGAATTATCCAATCCGGCCGGTCTGCAGAAAGACAAGATAGAAACGGTCATCGGATTCAAAAAGACGGAAATCAAAGACGGTGTTTTTTATCTTAACGGTATCCCACTGAAAGTCAATGCACAAAATTCGCACATGCAGCATCCCGAAGAGGGACATGTCATGGACGAAGCCACCATACGCAAGGATTTTGAATTGTTGAAACAGTTTAATTTCAATGCCGTACGTACCTCTCACTATCCTCCGGTGAATAAGTATTTGGAACTGGCCAATGAATACGGGCTTTATATCATAGACGAGGTGGGCGATGAAGCCCATGCCTCGGAATGGATTTCAAGTCTCCCGGAATACGAAGAGATGTATCGCGAGCGATGCCGCAGAATGGTGTTACGGGACAGAAACCATCCCTGCGTCTTGTTCTGGAGCGCAGGAAACGAAAGCGGTGAAGGTATCAACATTACCCACACCATTGAAGAAGGGAAATCGCTGGACCCCACCCGCTTCTGGATGTATGGCGGAAATGCATTCTCCCATCCGGCAGAAGATATTATCGGACCCCGTTACCCTACTCCTATGGAACTGGAAATGCAGGTAGGCATAGGAGAGGATTCCCGACCATCGTTTATGGATGAATACTTATCGGTTGCAGGCAATGCCGGCGGTGCCCTGGACGATTATTGGGAAGCCATCTACCGACATCCCCGCCTGATGGGAGGGGCCATCTGGGATTTTGTAAGTCCGGGACTGACCGAACGGGTAAGGCAAGTGGACGACCTTTCGCCCTTCCATACTCCCGCCCATCTGATGGGAAATGCCCGCTTGGTGAAGGAAGGAAAGAACACGGTGCTGGACTTGAACGGTCACGACCAATGGGTAGAGGTCTATCGTGCAGACAATGTGGAGTTGAACAGTAATGAACTGACACTCACTTGCAGAATCTACCCCCGGAAACTGGTAAGCAGTTGCGGCTCATTCATCACAAAAGGCAATTATCAGTTCGGGCTGCAACAACGCGGTAAAGACAAACTGGAATTTTATATCTATACTGATAAAAAGCATTCCGTATGCGCCTCCTTGCCTACTGACTGGGAATACAACTGGCATCAAGTGACGTGTGTCTACGACGGACAGAAAATGTCCATCTATATAGACGGAGCAGAAAAGGCCTCCACACAAGCATCGGGCAATATCCGGAACTTACCCTACCCCGTCAACATCGGTCGGAACGCAGAAACACACGGCCAAGAGACTTCGGTCTACATCTGCGATGCTCAAATGGACGAAGTCGGCATTTTCGCCAAGGCACTGACTTCCTCTTTTCACCCGGAAGAAGCCGCTCTGTGGCTAGATTTTGAGCAAGAGACGGAAAATGGTACATTCTACAGTTACGGTATCGGTGCACGTACGTACGGCAGCATCTGGCCCGACCGTAGCGTACAGCCCGAAATGTGGCAAATGAAGAAAACCGGACAGCCTCTTTCTTTTTCCATGTCGGATGTGACAGAGGGAGTCGTTGAGTTATGGAATCGCAATCATTATACAAATGCTTCCCGATATGCCATACGATGGGAATTGAAAGAAGATGACAAGGTTATTCAATCGGGCGACTTGGCACTCTCAACAGCGCCGCTTAGCCAAGAGCTGGTGCACATACCTTATAAGAAGCCAGCCCTGATTCCCGGCAAAGAATACCGCCTGATGCTTCATGCCGTCCTGAAAAAAGATGAATTGTGGGCAAAAGCCGGACATGAGGTGGCATGGGAAGAACTTGAACTGCCTTGGAGCCTGCCATGCTCTTCGGAAGAAAAGGCTCAAGGCGTACCTTCCTATTCACTTTCGGAGAAAGAATTGGTTGTCTCCGGAGATGGCTTCAAATATGTATTCAACCGTACCGACGGACAACTGACGTCGATGGTTGTTCAAGATATGGAACTGCTGGAATCACCGCTCCGGCTGAATCTTTGGCGTGCCCCGCTGGCCAATGAGCTGGACAACTGGAATGCCTCCAGCGCCCGCTCCTCCAACTGGAAAGAAGGTTACGGATACACGGTAGCCACAGAAATGTATTCTGCAGGGATTGAACGCCTGACACATCAGCCCCTCTCTTTTTCGGTGTCCGAAACCACCGAAGGCGTACATATACACATCATTGATGCGGAATTGATGGGCAAAGGAGAAAAAGAGAAAAAAGACCTCTACATCGAAGGAGTACAGAACAACGGCATCATCAACCACTATGAGTATATTATCAATAGTGAAGGGACGATAGAGATACGCCATGTATTGAAGCCTGAAGGGAAAATGCCGCTTTGGTTTCCTCGTATAGGACTTACGCTGACCGTAAGCGATGCGCTCGACCAAGTGAAATGGTACGGCCGAGGACCGCAAGAGAACTATCCGGACCGGAAAACCGGCTATCCGACGGGGATATATGCCTCTACCGTACAAGCTATGTACGAGCCCTATCTAATGCCACAAGATTACGGATTGCGGACAGATGTACGCTGGCTGCAACTGACCACGGACAAAGGCATCGGCCTTCAATTCAAGATGAACGAATGGTTTAACTTCAACATTTATCCGTACAGCACAGACAATCTGACGAAAGCGATGTATACCTACCAATTGCAGAAGCAGAAAGGCATGACCCTGAATCTCGATTATGCCACTACCGGGGTCGGCTGTACGGCCCGCGGTGTATTCGGTGCTTACAAGGCGATGCCGCAGGAATATCGGAGAACCATCAGCATAAGACCTATGATGAAATAAAAACATTGTATCGGACTGGTAAGATTATGAAAAACAAAAATTACTTTATTCTATTAGTGTTGTTTTTAAGCGCTTTACAAATAAAAGCGCAGTATTCATTCGACAACGTGCTTTATGGCGCAGCCTATTATCATGAGTATATGCCCTATGAGCGACTGGATGAAGATATCCGGCTGATGAAAAGAGCCGGCCTGACAGTAGTGCGCGTTGGAGAATCTGCCTGGGGAGTATTTGAGCCGCAAGAAGGAAATTTTGAATTTGAATGGATGGACCGCATTCTGGACAAGATGCATGCAGCAGGAATCAAAGTCATCTTGGGAACTCCCACCTATTCCATTCCTGCATGGCTGGCATACAAACACCCGGAAGTGCTGGCAGAACACGCCAAAGGAAACAAAGCCTATTATGGAATCAGACAGAACATGGATTTTACAAACCCGACCTACCAATTCTATTGCGAACGGATTATCCGCAAGATGCTGGAAAGATATGCACAGCATCCGGCAGTCATCGGGTATCAAGTGGACAACGAAACAGAAGCGCGCGGAGTAAACAACAGAGACTATTTCTTCGGATTCAGGAACTACATCAAACAGAAATTCAACAATGACCTGAATCTGCTTGCCAAGGAATGGGGAATGAACTACTGGGGAATGAACATCAACACCTGGGAAGAGTTCTATCCGCGCGATGGAGTGACAAGCCCCTCGTACAAGAATGAATGGGAACGCTATAACCGGAAGGAAGTGGCCGATTTTCTGAATTGGCAGTGCGACCTTGTAAATGAATACAAGCGTAAAGACCAATTTGTCACCCACTGCTTTATGCCCGACTTCCATAATATAGACCAAGTGGAAAGTTTCAGGCAGATGCAATATCCTGCCATCAATGTCTATCACGATGTACAGGATAAACAAGACGGCCAGCGCATCGCTTATGCCGGTGACTTCGTGCGCACCGTGGCCGACAACAATTACATCGTCATGGAAACCAACGCACAAGGCATCGGCTGGGATGCCCGCACCCAGTTTCCTCCATACGACAACCAGTTGCGGCAGAATGTGTACGCACATTATGCTTCCGGAGCCAATATGGTGGAATACTGGCACTGGTCTACCCTGCACTACGGGCAGGAGACATACTGGCGAGGCGTGCTGGGCCATGACCTCCAGCCCAACCGCATATACAAGGAATTCACCACCACCGCCAAAGAGTTGGAAAGAATAGGCAGCCACATCGTGAACTTGAAAAAGAAAAACCGGGTAGCTATCCTCTACAGTCATGATTCTTATCATGCTCTCGGCTTCATGCCCTACACTTACAAGAGCAATTATCCCATTGATATGGTGCATAAAGCCCTCTATTTCCAAAACATAGAAACGGACATCATCCCTTGTGACAAGACAACCGATTTCAGCGGATATGACATGCTTGTCATTCCCCCTTTGTATGTGGCTACCGACCAATTGCTATTAGCCATTGATGAATTCGTACAGTCCGGCGGACACGTGGTAATGATGCACAAAAGCGGTTACTGCAATGAGCACTCCGCAGTTCGGGCCACCTTGGCTCCCGGGCCGCTACGCAAAGCCTGCGGCTTCCATTACCAGGAATTCTCCACTATCGGTGACTTATCATTAAAGGATAACCCCTTTCAATTAGAGGGAAAGAACCAGATAAGCGACTGGTATGAATTCCTGATTCCCGAGACAGCCACCCCGTTGGCTTATGCAGAGCATCCGTTCTTCGGCAAATGGCCCGTTGTCACCGAAAACAAGTATGGCAAAGGCAAACTGACCTACATAGGAGCCTACCCTTCGCAGGAATTGCTGAATGCCATCGTGCGAAAGGCAGCCATCCATGCCGGTATCATCTCTTCAGAGAGCGACGTGTTCCCCATCATACAGCGTTCGGGAATAAACAAAGCCGGAAAAGCCATCCGTTACTTCTTCAATTACAGCAGCGAGAGTAAAGAAATCACTCATAACTATCCGACATCCAAAGAGCTGATTTCCGGCAAGACTGTAAAAGAAGGAGACCATGTAACATTGCCCCCCTGGGGAGTTCTCATCATGGAAGTTTATTGACCATCAGAAAACATGAGAAAAAATGAGAAAAAAGATATTTGCCTTTCTATTGCTAAGTGCCCTATATGCCGGCGCCCAAGAAGCTCCGGACTGGGAGAATCCTATTGTAGTCGGCATCAACAAAGAGCCGTATCATGCCACACTGACATTGCCTTCGCAAAAAGTCGATTGCAAAGAAATCATATCCCTGAACGGCAAGTGGCGATTCCAATGGTCTGCCGACCCGGGAAAGCGCCCGGCCGACTTCTACAAGAATGATTTCAATACCGACACATGGGATACCATCACAGTGCCGGGAGCATGGCAATTGCAAGGTTATGGGAAACCTATCTATTCCAACGTAAACTATCCCTTCCAGAAGGATGCACCCAGAGTGACAAGCGAGCCTCCCGCCGAATATTACAGTTACGGGCACAGAAATCCCACAGGCTCTTATGTCACCACGTTCGAAGTGACGCCCGATATGAAAGACAAGTGCCTATACCTTCACTTTGAAGGAGTAAAATCGGCCATGTATGTCTGGGTAAACGGAGAGCGGGTAGGCTACAAGTGTATCGGTGGTCGGACGGCAGTTATCTGGAAGACCAGGACATGTGGCGGCTTAGTGGAATACTCAGGCCGGTAGAGCTATGGGTACGTCCCCGGACAAATATCCGGGACTATAGGTTCAGCAGCGACTTGTCGGACGACATGCGTTCAGCTACATTCGGAACCGAAATTTGGATAAGAAACCAGACCGACCGCAAAGTAAAAGACCTGACCGTAGAAATAAACCTGGTGGGGAAAGACAACAGAGGAAATAAACTCGACAAAAAAATGGTGGCTCCCGTAGGTACTATTCAGGCCTTTTCTGAAACGAGCGTCACACTGTCCGAAATGCTCCGGGAGCCTCAACTATGGTCTGCCGAAAAACCGCATCTATATGACATCCACATCAAGCTTCGCAGGAAGAATGAACTTTTGGAATCGTTCGAATACCATTGGGGCATACGGAAAATAGAAATCGCGGGAGACGTCTTCAAAGTCAACGGGAAAGCCGTCAAGCTGAAAGGAGTGAACCGTCACGACTTCCATCCCCGTATGGGATTCTTTGTCGACAGCCGGACGATGGAGAGAGATATCCGGCTGATTAAACAAGCCAACATCAACATGATACGCACGTCCCACTATCCACATCTGCCATTGCTGTACGAGCTATGTGACAAGTATGGAATCTACGTAATGGACGAAGCGAACCACGAAAGTCATGCCTACGGTTTGGGGAACAAAGTATTAGGAGACAACCCTCAATGGACACT